>JACCED012237129.1_pt1 | contig 14397 bp, 10 predicted proteins | sample 7455021 | NCBI WGS metagenome assembly JACCED01 (sample SAMN15323456, study PRJNA562643) | freshwater metagenome | isolation source: river surface water | place: USA:Blue River Watershed | collected 2017-08-19 | reverse complement strand
TGGTGTAATCGTGAATCTTACGACGAAATTCATTAAACAAGTCCGCGTGATGAGGAAATCCAACCAAATACTCCTGCACTCGGTGGTCCTTACGCAGGTGCAAATACTGCATCATCAATTTGGTGTCCTTGCCGCGGCGGTGCTTCACAATTTCATATTTGGGATTACGAAATTTGAAGCGTTCATTTGTGGTCTTGTTATGAAACACGACGCCGGGATATTCTACGCCGGTTTGGCCCGACGCATACAACGCCTTGAAATCAGCAATCGTTTCCCGGGGCTTGGTTAAGGCGGTTTCGGCTTCTTGCTCCAAGGTGTGAGGCCGGCTGGTCAGCATTGCCGGAAACCACACCTTTGTTCCTGAAAAAATATGAGTCAGCACTTCGTTGTCGTGGGACAATTCGTGGATGGAGTAGGTGTCGCTGTCCAACACATACGCCGCAATCAAATACAGGACCGGCTTTTCAATGTAATGAACAATGGGGTTTTTGGGGTGCTGTAAAACAAATGAATACGACATGTTGCGGGGGAGTTTATCCAGGGACACACCAGATGCTTGAATGCCTTCAAAAAACCGGGCACGCAAGGTAGACTGTGTCGTTTCACGCTGAATTTCAGGCATTAAATGCGCGCCCACGCAACTCTTTGTTGCTACTTCCCAGAAGCCGTATGACATTGTCTTTTCTTGTTTTGCGTCCTCAGCCCCAGCCCCAGGCTCGTTCATAACAACCGACACTTCATCATAGAACAAATTAAACATAATGCCTTCAACCAGCATTTCAGCAACAATGTGATTGCTGGCGGTGAGGTCATTCACGCTATATGAAGCCAATGCTTCTTCGCTTGGATGCACCATCTTAGGCGGAGCAAACGCCAGCATCTTGCCTTTGTCGTTCAAAACCAATGAACGCAACATCCCCTTTGTGGAAAATTCTTCGGGTTTCAACTTTTTACGGTCATATTTAAGAACATTGTATTTTTTAGTGGTTTTGTCGCCATTGAAATCAAATGACACGGTAGCAAGGCACTCTTTTAATTCAAGTCCATTGGATGAAAGCAAGTTATTTAGTTCAGATGTAGTTTCGGAGTCGGCGGAGTCAGACTTTTTCTTAATAAGGTCTAATATTTTGGTGAAATCGGAATCAAGATTGTAACTCATTGTATGTATGGTGTGGGGTGTGGTGTTATATTACACTGCCGGGTCTTTAAACGGAGTAGAAAAACGGAGTAGATACTTATACTACTACGCTGTGTGTCTTTAAGTCGTAATTATAATAAACCACGCGATGCCGTCTTAAACCGACGGTAGTGGTCAAATATTCATCTAAAAAAATGTATCACTAATATAAGTATATATATGAGTTCCACCGATCGCACTGAACCAAAAGAAACCATATCTATAAATTTGGGGGATGTCATTCAAATTGAAGCCCCCACAAATCGTGAATTAAATAGAAACACATATTTGGTGGATTACATTGATGCTCGTAAAATAAAGTTAATTAATGTAGATAATCTCTCGGAAGTCGTTCTGAAAATAGACACAAGCACCGGGAAACTAAAAGATGAATCCATAAACACCATTGCCATATTAAGACGGGCAGACGTATTGGGATATGCGCGCCAAAACGAGCTTGTAGTCGGAAAGTGGATTGACATTCATTTTGGTGGAGATTTACCAACAACCATAACCGGACTAATAACAAATTTGGAAGAAGATATGATTGAAATAAAGACATATCCGGACGATGACATGATATACATTGATTTTGAATACAAAGGGTTGCCTGAAAATATACCGATTGAGCGGATTAACATTCGTCAAGCCCCTCAGAAAGAAACACAAGGACAAGAACAACAACAAGAACAACAAGAACAACAACAAGAACAAATAGAAGAACAACAGCGCAGTCTAGAAACACGGCGAGGCTTATTATCTAGCCGTGAAGAACGGCAACAGCAACGGGTTCAGCGCCAAGAACAAGAACAAGAACAACCCTCAAATGAAGGCGAAGGCGAAATGTTGGTTTCACAGCCCCGTGGCATAACGGATGCAACCCCTGGTGTTATCGGCGCACCACCCAACGAAGAGGACCGTGTTGCCAACATCATCGCCCCGCCAAAAGCCGAAATCCAAGAAAAACTGCGCGAGTTGTTGTTTGACGCCGACCAAATTGTGTTTGGCGAAGAATTGGACGTCTTGGTTCAAACCGTGGATGTTCCCGAAGAACAAAAACGATACAGTATTGAACGCCAAACAAACGACTTGTTGGATGAGTTGTTATCCAATATCCCAAACAGCCAGCGTACCAACCGTGTAATTGCCAATCTCCACAAGATGGTAGAGAGATTTAAACAACTGCGTACCGAATTCTCCAAATTTGATGAAAATGGAAATGCGACGCTTCCGGATATAAAGGGCGCATTACACAAGCCGTTGGTGGATACGCTGTATAATTTCAACAAGAATTTGCAATGGATACTACCGGTAGTCAAAAATAAGCGAAAGATTCAATTAAAAAATTTGTCCGTTGCTTTAAACGACGATGTTAGCGCAAAACACGTGCGCGATTTTATAGACGAGATTGGAGATTTGACCGAGACGTATAAAGGCAAGGGCAATGTATTAAGCGAATATGTGACAAAAATGTCGGATGTGATAACCCCGTTTAAAGAACCGGAAAATGTGTCGGGCGTGATTACCGCCCGCCGTGTGAATGACAATATCAGCGCCATAATAGATAATTTGGACGACTTTTATTCCAGCGTGGTTAAGACAACTCCCACAAGCGATACCGTATATCAGCGCCGGTATGTCATCCAGAAGTATAATTTGGGGTTGTCAAAACTTCGCACCATAAAACACACCGGGTCTAAGTTGTCAGCCGAATTTACACAAATGACACCAAATGACACGATGTCTTTGAAATCCGTGCTTGTGTTTCCTGAACAAATTATGAATTATTCGCGCATCTCTCTACCCGGCACCAATATACTGGATAAATCTAATTTGAACATGATACCCCTCTCTTTTTGGGAGGCACTGAAAGAAGACACCAGCATCGTAACGCACGAAATTGAGGATTTAACCAAGCCCATTGACTTCAACAGCAAGCACTTTTTAGAGTCTATCAAACAAATCACGCTTTCCCCAAATGTGCGGTTGCCGGGTAAAAAAGATGATGAGCCGGTGGTAGACAAATATCGCCAGTTTTTGGAGTTGATTATTCCGAAAACCCGGGTATTTTTTGAACTCATGCAGCGCTATATTCACGGACGGCTGTCATTCACCGAAGTGGTGGGGTTCTTAGAACCGTTTATGGTGTATCATTCCGATTTGACGGCAAAACAGTATGACGAAATCACCGAATTTATTTATGAACGGGTGTTGGAATACAAACGAAATTACGCCAACATTTCAAGGAAATTCAATAAGATTCGCACATTCAAATATTCTCTCCAATATGCCGGCATAACAATACTGTATAAGTTGTTGGTGTCTGGTAAAATGTTGGATTCCAATGTGTTTGCGGCGTATGGATTCACGGATGCGCAGGTGCGCTCGCAGCCAGGGACAACCAATGCGATTACCGAACAAGAGAAACTGCGCGAAAAAGGTCGGGCGTTTTCAACTGGGCTGGGTGCCCAAAAAGAATACAACGAAAATTTACTGACATCTTCGGAATTAATCTCTCGGATTGTTGCGTTGGATTGCGCGAAAGTGTACATGGATTCCATCGCATTAACCACTTCGGATTTAATCACGCCGTTTGATTTTAATTTGATTATGAAGGAGCAACTGAAACAGAGCACCGGCGCCGCACCCTCCGAGTCCGTGTCCGTGGTGTCCAACGACAATAAAAATAAAATATGCGGATTTACACTTGCGAAAGTGTATCCAAATGTGGATGCGGTAGAAGAAGCAAACGACAACGCAAGAGAGATGCCGATTTATTATGACAAGCAATACGACACCACCGATTACAATTCATTGTCTCTCTACAAAACCGAAAAGGCAAATATGAGCGATGCCGATTTTCACATGTTTTTGGTAAATGAATTTATTAAACACAAGAATATGCGATTGGAAGATGCCGAAACCGAAGCAGATGCGGTGTTGGAAGGATTTCGTAAAGTAATGGTGGGGGATTATGCCGTGGTGGAAGAAGAATCCATACAAGAAGAAAGCGACGAGCCGCGGTTTTTGTATTACAAGATGACAAAAACGCCGGACGGCTTACAGTGGAAGAGAGATGAAAGCATACCCGAAACTGTGCAAATGGACGACCCCAGTTATTTTTGTAACAGCGCAACAGGAAAGGGGGGCATTCTTTCGCTTTCGGGGTCAGAACAAGAATCGCAACAAGGAGAAACACAAGAACCACAAGAATACAAGGGTGGGGCTAGCAAAGAAGAAATAGAACAAAAGATACTCGCTGAAATGATAAAAGAATTTGATATGAAATACCAGATAACCAAGGACAAGTTTCTTGATTTTTTGAATAAGAAGTTTGACTACGATTTACACAATTTGACGCGCCTTACCAATTTGTCAAACCTTAATTTTTATAAATACAACGACCGTAAATATCAGATTGGCATTGAAGGCGATAAAAACAATGAAATGGATTATGAAGTCGTGGTTTCACCAAACGCATCTCTCCGGGACATGATATTGGGACAAGGCGACTATGTGAAAAAACAGCACGACATTATGAAATTTGTGAATGCGTACACACGTCGCGCGAACCCGGTATTGGAAGAAGACCCGCATTGGCTGTATTGTATAAAGACCAATGAAAAACTGTTGCCGACATTTTTTGAAACCATTGCGACGGCATTTATTCAGCACACAGCCAGTGGCACAATTTCGCAATTGACGACGGTGATTGATGCCATATGTAAAGAGCGCGGAACCGAACACGGCGACGTGTGTGTAGACAAATACAGCGGCTACACCATAAAGCGCATTGAACACAGCACGGATGAAGGTTTTGACGAAGCCGGATTTAAAATAACACGAGACTTACTGGAAACGGATGCCAGAGACGAGTATTTGAAGCACGCAATGTCCATATCTTTGGCCTCCTCTTCCTCCTCATCGTCATCCACCGGCCTTAATAAATACACCAGCCCCGATGCTCGCATGATAAATAACATTATAACCACTATGTCCGGGTATATTGGCGTAGATTTGAACGAGCAGAGAGAATTCGTCATCCAAAACACGATTTCAACCATAAAAAGTTCCATCCCGCCCGAAGACATATACAAGGCTCGTTCCGAAAAGTTATTTAAAGAAAAAGGCAAACATTTGACGCCATACAAAGAAGCCTACTTTCAAAATCTTTTGCTTCTCTCACTGGCGTATATTGTGGTGGCCATTCAAACCGCCGTCCCTTCTCTAAAAACTCGCAAGACACACGCCGGCTGTGTGCGGTCATTCAGCGGCTTTCCACTGGACGGCGCCGAAGATATAACCGGCATAACTTATGTTGCCTGTATTGCGTTTAAAATTCGCAGCAGCATTGAACCGTGGAACACGTTGAAGAGTTTTAAGAAGGAAACCGACCTCATTGCCAACTTAAAGTCATACATTGAAAATTATGTAGCAAAGGTGGGGGCAATCCAAGAAAAACTGCAAACAAAGCGCGACTATTTAAAACAGCAAGCCAGTTCTCACGACGACGATGTTCCGCAAGAATTGGATGTCAAGCGGTGGCAAACATTCATGCCGTCGTTGCACGACATGGCAGTTATGAAAACGCCGCAAAATGTGTCCACCGACTTTAACAATTCGTTGTTGGACGCAATGAAAAAGGGGCACGGCAGTCAGCACGAAAAACTCTTGTTGTTAGAAGCCAAGGCGTTGTATTTTTCGTTATACACGCAACAATTGATTAACGAGGTTGTGAAATCAAAGAGCCCCTTGATTGCGAACAATGCCGGCGAACCATTTCTGGAAAACGCGTGCTGTAATGAAGGCACGGGCGACAGCCGAAACATCCGCACCATTGATTATTTTATCAAGGAAAACCAACTCATCCAGCACAACAACACGGTTATTAAATACTTGACCGATGTCTTGCTTGATATGGACGCCATCAGCAAAGCGTCATTTTTGTCGGATTACCGAAACACGAAGATGGTGTATCCTGCTATCCCCCAAACCTTTGATGAAGCCACCATTTATAGCGCGTTTATTTCATACTGCCGGCTTAACACCGGAATGCCGGTTAGCGATGAATTGAAATTAATGTGTATGGAACGCCCGTCTGACTGGAACCCCGCCGACACCATTCAAGAAAAAATACAGAAATTGAAGAGGGATTCGCACATTTTCACGAGCGAGAGTTTGGATAATTTGCTGCGAGTTGTAAATAATGAGGCTGAACACAAGTTGGATTCGCGCATTGTGCGAAATGACGGGCGGCATGAATACTCGCAAATACAACAATTGAGAGATGTGCTCATCCACCTAGACACAAAATACACGGATTGTCGGGAAAAGTGCGCTGTATCTGACGAATTGCGGCGTTTATTGACGGCAAATATGGACCGGTTTGAAATCGCGACTGATGAAGATACAGAGGAAATGCGAGACCTGAAAAATTATTTGGCGGTGGAAAATGATGGATTGATTACCCGAATCATGGCGTTTTTACATGAAAATATTAAACAGTCCAAGGCAGTAAAAGGTGCGAAAGAAACAATGGAGACGCTGCTGGATTTTGAACCGCTTAACACAAACATTCTTATATCACCCCAAGACGAAACCGCTACCCGATGCGCCCAATTTATGAAAAACACAATGTTCCGCATGACGGATGTTTTACCGCAAATCATCATAAATGGTGTGGATTTTGATACAGACGAACTGTCTATGCCGACGCATTGGGGATTTTCCGAACGCCATATTCGCAATTTACAAAACATCATCTCTCAGCACTACACCGGCATTCGCAAATTTTACAACGACACGGTTGTGAAAGATGTGATTGAAGCCATTGGCGACAAGGCGGCAGATTTGGGAAAGATGTCATCGGTGACACCTTTTTTCGCAGAAATCAATGGCGAATACGCCGTGTTTGACCGCAAAATTGTATTACTACTACATAAACACTATTTTCTTTTGTTGCTGAATGCGTACATTGAATTGGTGCAATCCACGCCGACCTCTATATACCAGGCGGAGCCAATGGAATTGGCGACAAAAGGAACGGGCAAAGGAACGGGCAAAGGAACGAACAAAGGAACGAACAAAGGAACGGACAAAGGAACGGACAAAGGAACCGGCCGAAACATGGTCGGAAAGGGCGGCATTACAACCCGAGAACAACCGCAACAACAAGAGTTGTTGTTTAGCACCAGCGAAGCCATTTCTTCACAAACCGGCGTCATGAATGAAATTGACATGATTATTGGAACCAAGCGGGCATTGGGTCAAAAGGTTGCCGAATTGATAATTGCGTATTTAAACATTGTTGACAAAGATAAGGCAGCGATTAATATAAACATCAAATCCATAAAGGAAAAGTATATGCAAGTGAAAGACAAGGAAAAAGATGAAATTGTTTCTTATTTTAGGGTCATGTCTGATGAAGAACGAGAGATTGAGAATATCAAAAAGAAATTTAAAATGGGGCGATGGGGGCTGGGGTTGGAACGCAGCATCTTTGAATACGACCCGGAGGAATACGACCGGTCAATGAAAGAACGAGAAAAGATTGCGATGATGGAACGTCGCATTGGGAAGAATGACGTGGTGACAGCGATGAACCGTGAGGTTTTGTTAATGGATGAACTTGAAAAGGCGGACCGTGCTGCCGCAATTGAAGCAGAAGAATACTCCATGGCAAACTTGCCGGATGATGAGGATTATAACAACGACGACGATTATATGTTAAAACCAAACGAGGATTATTAGGTGTGGCAATAAAATATCAAAAAAAAAGTTCAAAAATTGTAAATCATTTTATTCAAAGTATATATCATATATCGGTATCATAACAATAATAACAAATATTATATAAAATGTTGAATAAAATGATGATTCGGAAAAATATTGCGGGGGTTTCCATTGCGTTATTTATTGTGGTATTTATGTTGGTTCAATACATTCAACCCGCATTTTTATACAACGAAGACGGCAGTCTGAGAGAATTTGGCATAGGATACAAAAATAAAACAGTGATACCCATTTGGTTGATATCTATTATTTTAGCCATATTGTGTTATTTGTTTGTGCTGTATTATATCTCTCCACGGACATATTATTAAGGTATTAAGGGTATGTTTTATTTGATGAAACGATAAACGATGCGGTCGGTTATGACCGTATCTCAGAAATGTTCGCTTCGTCGGCTTGTTTTGCCCGTTTCTTTTCTTCCATCTTTTGTTGTAGCACGCTCTTGCGTATTTTCTGTTGCTCTTCCGTGTATTTGGGCGTAGAATTCAAAATGTAACTATAACTAATGGTGACTGCTAATATGCCGCCCAGAACCATCCATACATATTCAGCAACCACGTCTTTTAACAAAATGTAATTCCTCAATTTGACAAGGTCGTCTAATTGAGCGCTTTCACGAATTAATTTGGAATCCTTGAAACTCTTCCAAACAGAGTCTATATTTTCCAGTGTTAATTCATTTAGTAAAACGGATTTATCGGTGTATATTTGTTCTAATGCCAAACCAATGTCTTTGCGGTTGGCAACCGATGGTTTAGGAATGTCGGCACTGCCTTCGGGCACCTGGGCATTCGGGTCCAAATTGTATTTCGGCGTTAATATTTTATCAAATGTTGCTTTCATGTCGGTGGCAATGGAAACAAACAAATATCCAAATGTGTTCGCAAAGGGCGATAGCCAGCCAGGAAAGGTGTTTAATGCCAGTTTAAGCACTCCGACTACCAGTATCCACGGTAGCAACGTGCCCCACAGTGCCATTGGAAACTGGTCAAAACCGTACACATCTTTGGTTATGCCAAGGTTGATAAATAATTCGCCCACGACAAGGATGCTAGCAAATCCGACATATGCCCACCACGCACCTTCGCCTTTTCGGGAATAATGATACCAATACAACCCAACAAAAACACCCAACGCATACAAAACGCCAAATGTGGGACTAACTGTTTCTGCCATATTTATTTATTTTAGGATATGTGTGTGTGTGGAAGAGAGATAAAAGGTTATATTATAAGTATAATTTTTTTTGTAATATTCAACATATACAATATACCAATACATCCAATACATCCAATACATAGCAAAATAAAAATATATGGACCGACCTGCTTTAATAGAGCCCGGTGTTAAATACTTTTTAAATTGCACATTAAACAACTGTAAACAAATCAAAGAACGGTATTATACCAAGTTATACAATGTGTATTTTTTTGTCGGGTTTGTTGCGGTGATAGGCGCAATACTGTATTTTAAATACAAGGGCAAAATAACACCAGAAGAAAAGGAAGCGAAAAAACGAAAGGAAATGGAATACATTATGTCTAAATTAAAACTCGTGAATGCCACGCACTATGCGCAAAGTAAAGGCATTCCCATTGATTCACGATATATGGATTACGGGGATGGTGCGGGCATTGGGTTTGGCATGCTTACAAACTTACCGAGATGGAGCGGGCCAGACGAAGAATATTATAAACGGAAATAAACATTTAATCAATAAAATAACCAATAAAATAAACATTCAATAAAAAAATAAATATTAGAAATATAAAGATACATTATAATATGTTAGAGTCAGACTACAAATCACCATATGAAATTATATCAAGCAATAATCGCACTTCTATCACTTACGGCGGTGTCTACAACAGCATTGACGCTGACGAGTACAACCAAGAATATCGTGGAGGAGGTTCAAAAACAAGTGGTGGAAAAATTCTTAAACAACGGAAAATAACACGGGAAACGATGAAGGCGGCGACACGTGCATTGCTTCAACTCACCACGAAAAACCGTCGCAAACGACAGGCGCAAACCCAATTTGGCGGGGCTAAAATACCGAATCGTTTGATTGCGAGAACCGATTTAGGAAAAGGCAAAAATGCGGGGGAATTGGAATATGTGGCCGAATTAAACATTCTCTCACAAGATGAATTTGAAAAGTTGAATGACGCCTTTAATCAATACTATATGCTGAAAACCAAGTACGAAAAGGCGGTTCAAACCAAAAAAGATGCGCTGATTAACAAAAATCCGGATTTATCCGCCAGACAACGCCAGCGGTTATTTCAGTCCGCGAAACCCAAATGTGTGAATTGCCGGCAAGAAGGCGGAACCATATTCAAAAACGAAGACGGCATTTTAAAGGCGCATTGCGGGAACATTTCGCAACCGTGCGGCCTTGACATACAAATTAACCGCGGAAAATATGAGAGTTTGGAGGAGTTGATGAAGCAGTCCCACGAAGATGTCAAAGAAACCAAGGAACGCATCATTCGTATGAAACTGGATGTGTCGTTTGATTTTATTACGCAAGACGAAGTCGCGCAGAAGGTTGATTCTATTATGAAGGAATTAAACGAACAGCTGGAAATATATGCGGAGTTTCGTAAGTATTACTTTGACGTCACTGACAACACGGAAAAACGGAAGGAGTTGGCAACCATTATGGAACGCATACGCGAAAATGAAGCGAAAATCAGAGGTATTATGGCGGACTTTTCTGAAACCGGAAACCGCTCCCTCATAGATGACGTCCTGCTGATATACCAAGACAATTTAGAACCGCTTTATAAAGAATTTGCGTTGAAACAATCTGTGTATCGCAACATAGAGACCACGGATAATGAAGAAGGCGTATTGGTGCCATCGTATATCAAGGGCGAATTTTATATGATACAAAAGACGTATTCTTATAACGAATTGTATGTCCCTGTGGTCGTTCCGAGCGTCATATCAAATGTGCGTGTAAAAGTTTAATATTACACCACCAACCCATTTCTTTATTTTATATGTATTATATAATATATTTGTATTTGTATTTGTCTGGTATCAAATGTTTAATAATTTTGTGAATTTTCCTATATTTTTGGTTAGTCTAGCAATTGGTTTGTTTTATGTGTATATTTCCGTGCCGCCTCCCAAGGTTATTTATGTGTATCCTACCCCCAGTAATTTAGATAAAATCCAATATAAAGACCGTGCGGATAATTGTTATAGTTTTGATATGACAGAAGTGAAATGTCCCGCAAACAATGATTATAAACGCATTCCGGTTCAGTAATCCCGTAATCCCGTAATCCCGTAATCCCGTAATCAATCCAACATAAATTTATATTTTATATTATTGTGTATATATAACATAAAATACATACATACGGAATAATATGGCGCTTGGAAGATTGTTTCACACCCCCACCGGTAAAATAATAGTATCAATTATATTAGGACTCGGCATTGCGTCGCTGTTTAGGAAAGCGTGTAAGGACCGCAATTGCATCAAATTTGAAGCGCCGTCTATTAAAGAATTAGAAAAAGATGTCTATCGCATTGACGACAAGTGCTATAAATACAAGTCAAAAACGACGACTTGTGATAAAAATAAAAAGACCATTGGTGGTAGCGGATGAGTGCGGTATAATAAATGAAATAAATGAAATGAATAAATGAATAACGGTTTTTGGCGTTTAACTGTGCCATTTTAAATCTTCAAAGGTGTATATTGAATAAACAAATTCATATTTTAGGGATTTAAAATGGCAGACACGACAAGTATAGATGATTTACCTATGGGTCCTGCCGGCGGAATGGGCGGCAGCGGACAAAATATGATAATTAAAAAAAATGACAACGCGGTTGCGTCTCCAATGGTGTATTCCCCGAACGTAGAAGGGCTGTCTCAATCCACCGGAGGTATGGCGGGACCCGGCATGCTTCCCCCCGCAAACCCCGCACTTATGAATGAAGTGGTTTCCGGCATTCAGAAAGCCAGCGCCCAAGGCCTCACCATGCTGCCCACGCGAGACATACCCATGAATCCAAACGCATTCACCCACGACCAGTATGTTCATCAACCCAATTACATTCCACACCCGCCACCACAACAATCCGACTACATTACCAATCACGAGAATTTCCATTCCATCATGCGGGGCGCAGTAAAACAGCAAAATCGGGTTAATACCGTGGATGCGGTGTATCAAGAGATTCAGACCCCCATTTTACTCGGAATTATGTATTTCATATTTCAAATGCCTGCGTTTCGGGCAAATACGATGAAGTTTGTACCGTCCTTTTTTTCAGAAGACGGGAATTATAAGTTGTCGGGATTGATTGCGGTCAGCGCCGGGTTTGCTGGCGTGTTCTATGTTATTCAAAAAATACTGAGCCGTGTAGGTCAAGCAATCATATAATTTTTATTCAACCGCCGCATTTGGGTAAGGCATTGTCATACAAAACATTTTCGGGTATCCTTGCTGAACGCAGTTTTCCCAATTTTGAAGTTTGTGAGAGGTGTATGGCTGAGTTGTGCCGTATGCGTTTGTGGTTTCAAGTATGGAGTTGTCATTCACCAGGGACAAACCTTCTTTGGGACCATACCGTGGCAAAATATTTAATGAAAAAATGAGCATTAGTGTCAAATACACCACAAATACAATAAGAAAGAATGTTTTTATTGAATTTGTCATTGTTTTATTGTGTTGGTGTTGGGGTCTTGGGGGTCTTGTGTCTTGTGTCTTGATTCACGAGAGGGTTATGATATATAATAATAAATATATTTTCTTTTATTTATTCTTTTTTTGGGTTTTAGATTTGGTTGATTTAGATTTTGTGGATTTGGATTTTGATTTGGTTTTAAAAATTGTGCCATAACTTAATGATTTTTGGGTTTTTGTTTTGGTCTTGGTGTTGGTCTTGGTCTTGGTGTTGGTCTGGGTCTTGGTATGGGACTTTGCCTTGGCCTTGGCCTTGGTGTGGGTCTTAGGCGCATGCTCCTCCAACAACGGAACATATTTCAAAAACCACGATTCATATTGTTCGCTGGTTTTATCGTCTTTCAACCGCTCATACATTTCCTTTTTTTCATTTTTCATATCATCCAGTGTTTCCTGTTTTCCATAACAATCGGTGCTAAATCTCTTCAATAGCCCGCTGTCTGATAGACGGTTCTTTAAACGCAAGTCGTATAGAAATTGGCTCATGCATAAAATCCGGTTTTCGTCATAATACACTCGGTCCGCATAAATAAATGCCAAATAAAAACTAAGCATGGTTTCAATGGTGGCAACCCGCACTTCTTCGCCGTTCAAGTGGATTGTATTATAGCTGTGACACGCCAACGGCGAATATACAAACGAAATAGTTTCTTCGCCAACCTTGATTTCGTAGTGGGTAGAAATCACTTCGCCAATGCCGGGGTGCTTCACAATTTTTACCGCGGTATACCCTGCGTCTGTCAAGTGCGACTTAATATAATGGCACAACTCTTCCGGGTTTTCAGAAAGCACATCAAAATCCGGGACTTTTTCCACGATTTTACGCAGTTTCTTGGGCATATATTTTGAATACAATATGTTGGCATATCCGCCTAAAAATACGGCTTTGTGTTGAATGAACGCGTCGCGAATGTGCTTGTATATTTGTTCTTGCGCCGATTTATCTTTTTTGGTTGCGTCGTTTTCTTGTGAAAACGGGCGCTGTAAATCCACTTTATTGCACGCATATCCTTTAAGCGGGTAATTCTTGTTCAACAGGGTTAGGCGTGTTTGGACTTTTTCCCAGCGTGAAACATCGCCGCTTGGACGTGATAATTCTAAATACATTGCCATGCGAAGAAAGTTAGGCGGGGCGTATTGAATACCATCCACCTTAATTGTGGATTTTCTTAATTTGAGAAACAATTTTTCGTCCATTTGGGTGATGTCGGCAATGCCCATGTAATTTACGAATACCTTGTATGTGCCGTGATGAATCCCCGCTTTTGCTTCTACTTCATTATACCCTGCCTTGTAGAAAATGTCCGCCAACTCTTTGGCATCTTTTAACGCATTGGAAGAATAAAAGTCATAGTCGGGTAATTCAATTTCCTTGTTATAAAATTTGTCTTTTTCCGGTAAAATGGCGTTGATTGCGGTTCCGCCGTAGCAAAACAAGTTTTTTCGTTTGATAAAATTTTCTACGGTTTTTACTATTTTCTGGACTTCGGCGTTTTGAATGATTTCTTTTCCCTTTTTTTCTTCAATGATGCCTACCGCCTTTTTTAATATTTCTAGTTCTTTTTTTTCGTAATCCTCGTTTTCAAAATAGGGGAACATTGTATTTCCGGACTTGGATTTGATATATACCGCCGATGTTATATATATCAAAGATGATTTTTTTTGTTATTTACCAAAATTCTGTCTTATCAATACAGCAATACAGCAATACAG
>JACCED011318945.1_pt1 | contig 14398 bp, 13 predicted proteins | sample 7455021 | NCBI WGS metagenome assembly JACCED01 (sample SAMN15323456, study PRJNA562643) | freshwater metagenome | isolation source: river surface water | place: USA:Blue River Watershed | collected 2017-08-19 | reverse complement strand
TCGTTGACCGCGCGAGCGGGGCCACCCAATTCACGGCTACCCGTGTGGACCTGGTGTTTGGCTCCAACTCCATCCTGCGCGCATATGCTGAGGTTTACGCGCAGGACGACAGTCGCGAGAAGTTTGTCAAAGACTTCGTGGCCGCTTGGGTCAAGGTCATGAACGCAGACCGCTTTGACCTTTGAGCCTGAGGCTCTGTTCCCGTGTGCCGGATCGCTTCAGTACGATAGCGATCCGCTCTTACCCCAAAATACTCGGTAAGCGTAGATGGTGTAGCCGACGATGACCGGCAAAACGATCACCGTGCCGATGAAGATGACCCAGAGCGATTCCATCGAACTGGTGCCTTGCCAAATCGTGATTCGGTCGACCACCAGCCAGGGAAACAGGCTGTACCCCAAGCCATAAAAGGCGAGCAGGAAGACGCCGACGGTGGCGGCAAAGGGAACACCTGCGCCATAGTGGTTGTTGTCTGCCAACCGAACCGGCAGCCGCGCCAAACTGCGGTAAATGACGGCGAACAGAACCGCAGTGGTCAAAGGGATGGGAAAAAGCATGAGGAGGTAGGGAAAGCTGAACCACTTGTCAAAGATGCGATGACTGACAAGTGGTGTGGCCACGGATATGGCCAGCACGCCTAGGGCGGTCATAAACAGGCTCGCGCGAGCCCAAGCCACTGCCTTCAGTTGTAAGGCACCCTCGCTTTTCATGATCAGCCAGGTGGCACCCAACAGCCTGTACGCACCGATCAGACACAGTCCGATGAGCGCGCTGAAAGCCATGCTGACTGCATCCGAGCGAAAGCCGGTGATCAGTTGACCCAGCATGTAGCCTTGCGACCAAGACGCGGCTACCGATCCCGCGCGAAATGCGGCATCCCACAAGGGCCGGTGGTGCGCCTTGGCCTTGACCTGAAAATCAAAAGCGACACCGCGCAGAGTCAGGCCTGCCAACATGAGTGCCACAGGCAGGTAAAGTGCGCCGAGGATGACTCCGTGCGCTAGCGGAAAGGCCACGAGCAGAATCCCAACGCCGAGTACCAGCCATGTCTCGTTGGCGTCCCAGAACGGTCCGATACTGGCGATCATGCTGTCGCGCTCGCTCACCTCGGGGGTCTTGAGAAGCAGCACGCCGACTCCCAGGTCGTAGCCGTCCAAAATCACATAAGCGAGCATGGCCAGCGCCATCACCAAGGCAAAGACAAGGGGCAGCCAGCCCTCGGGTGTCGCCAGATCAATCGCGATGTCAAGCATGGGCGGTCTCCACCGTGTGGTTGTTTCCCTGCGCGCTCGGGTCGGCCGCAGAGTCGACTGCTTTGCGTGCCAGGTAGAACACCACGGAGACATACGCCCCCAAGAGCACGATGTAGAGGCTGAGGTACATGGCCAGGCTCAGAGCAATGTGCGGCGCTGGAACGCTGGACGCGGCTTGAGCCGTTGTGAGCACCCCAGAGACCAGCCAAGGCTGGCGCCCCATCTCAGTGACGTACCAACCGGCCACGAGGGCGACCCAGCCCGAAAAGGTCATCAGCACCAGCCCTTTGTACAGCCAGTTGGGGGCCTGCGGGACGAGCGTGGTACGGCGCAGTTTCCACGCCGCCAGCCAACTGACCCCCAGCATCAGGAGGCCCACGCCCACCATGATGCGAAAAGCGAAGAACACGGGCGCCACGGGCGGGATCTTGTCGCCAAATTCCTTGAGGCCCTTGACCTCGCCGTCCCAATCATGGGTGAGGTAGAACGAGGCCAGCTTCGGGATGGAGATTTCCATTCGGTTGGCCTGAGCCTTCGAATCTGGAATGGCGAACAGCACCGCCGATACACCCTTTTGTGTCTCCCAGATCCCCTCCATCGCTGCGAGCTTGGCGGGCTGGTGCTGCATGGTGTTGAGGCCATGCAGATCGCCCACCATGATCTGCACAGGGATCAGTAGCGCCGCTGTGAACACGCCTGTGCGCAGCGCAGCCGATACGGAGGCTGCACGGTCTCCCCGCAGCCAGCGATAGGCAGAAAGTCCCGCCACCAGAAACGCGACCGTCAGCCCCGATGCCAGCAGCATGTGTGTCATTCGGTAGGGGAAGGAGGGGTTGAAGATCACTTCCAGCCAACGGGTCACATGGGCCTTACCGTCCACCATGACAAAGCCAGACGGCGTGTGCATCCAGGAGTTGAGCGCGAGGATCCAGAAGGCCGAGGCGGTGGTGCCTGCAGCCACAAGAAAGGTGGCCAAGGTGTGCACCCGCTCGCTCACGCGACCCCGACCAAACAGCATGATGCCGAGCATGGTGGCTTCAAGAAAGAAGGCGGTGAGCACTTCATAGGCCAGCAGCGGCCCGGCCACGTTGCCCACCGTATTCATGAAGCCCGGCCAGTTGGTGCCGAATTGGAAGCTCATGGTGATGCCGCTCACCACGCCCAGGGCGAAGGTGAGTGCGAACACTTTGACCCAGAAGCCATAGGCCTCCATCCAAAGGGTCTGTCCGGTGCTTCGAAAGCGCAGCTTGAAGAACAGCAGCACCCAGCCCAGTCCGATGCTGATGGTGGGAAAGAGGATGTGGAATGTGATGTTGGCCGCAAACTGAATGCGTGCCAGCAACAAGGGATCGAGTTCACTCATGGCGTTCTACTCAAGCGGTGGTTGCGTTTGCTACTGCAGTTTTCATGCCAGGCCATCAATGGCGCGCCGACCTTGGCAAGCCCTTGTTTTTGTTCATTAAATGGTCAAAGGTCGGGGCTCGCGGGAAAAACCATGGTGCTGCCACTTTGCCCTGCGGCAGCGAGCTTGGCAGTCTCCGCCCGTATCATTCGATCCCGAGTTCTCGCAGCCGCCGGTACAGCGTTCGTTCGCTCAAACCGATTGCCTGCGCGAGTTCGCGCCGCGTCCCACCAAAGCGTAATGCGAATTCACGAAGCGCATCGTTGCTCACGCGCGGACGCACCGTCGCTGGTAACTCTACTGGCGTGACGGCGCTTGAGCGGTTGGCCAGGGGGTCTGGCGGCAAACTCTCGCGACGCAGTTCATCGGGCAAATGCTCTAACCGCAGGTGGCCTTCGTCGGCATACAAGCGCGCGCGCTCGAGCACATTGCGCAACTGGCGCAGGTTGCCGGGCCAGTCGTAGGCCTGTAGTGCCTGCAACACGTCGTCGGTCAGTTCGGGGACGGCTGAGGATCCAGCCGTGCGTTGGAGGAAGGATTTGGCCAGCAGTGCGATATCGGCCTTGCGTTCGCGCAAGGGCGGCAGCGTGATCGGAAATGCGGCGATGCGGTAGTAGAGGTCCTGACGGAAGCGGCCTTCCGCCACCATCGTCACAAGTGGCTGATGGGTGGCTGCCACCAGTCGGAAGTCGGCGTGCAAGGTCTCGACGCTGCCCACGCGCCGGTAGGTCCCGCTTTCGATCAGCCGTAAAAGCTTCACCTGCATGGCCAGTGGCACGTCCCCCATTTCGTCGAGAAAGAGCGTGCCGCCTTTGGCCGTTTCCACCAGGCCCGGCTTACGGCTGATCGCACCGGTGAACGCCCCTTTTTCATACCCGAAAAGTTCACTTTCAAAAAGTGTTTCGGTCAGGCCCGAACAATCGACGACGACAAACGGCCCTGTCGCGCGGCTGCTGGCTTCATGCACCGCACGCGCAAACAATTCCTTGCCAGTGCCGGACTCACCAAGTAGGAGAACGGGCAGGCTTGAGGGAGCAACCCTCTGTACCGCGGACAAGGCGGCCATGAACGCGGGCGAGCGCCCCACCAGGCCTTCCTCGCTGGGTCGCGCAGACGCTTGGCGTACCGTACCCAGACGCTCCACGTACGCGATCACTTTGCCCGCTTCGTCAAGGACGGGGCGCAACTCGACATCCACATGCTCGGGGCCGCGCGGCGTGTGATGGATGTGAAGCACGCGGTCAGGGCCCTTCGTTTCAAAAGCCCGGGACATCGGGCAATGCTCCCCCGACTGATCACACGGCACGTCATATCCGTGTGAAACGCGATAACAGTGTTGCCCGACGTAGGACTTGCCTGCCATGCCGAACTGGCGCTGGTATGCCGTGTTGGCCGCCAAGATGCGGTAGTCGGTGTCCAGCACGATCATCGGGGTGGCGTCGTGCTGCAGATAGGACACAAGCAGTTCGATTCGAGCCGGGGTCGACTTGGGCATGGGGGGCTGTGGATTGACTGCCATATTCTGCCATCTTTGCTGTTTTGGCAGTTCTGACGCCAAGCCTTAGACCCTGGCAGTGTTGCAAGACAGCCGACCTGTCTACGCCGGATAGATGGAAAACCTATTAGAAACAAACACTTGTAGTCATTTGACGTGATGTCTCGTGGTGGCACGAATATTGATAAGTCTGAGCGAGTTGGCAGTGCACTGTCCGCCCGATTCAATCAACTTAAGGACATCGTCCATGAGCAAGACATCCGCGCTTCATGTTGAAGGTCACTTCGATCCCGTGACCTGGACCGTCAGTTACATCGTGCTCGACCGCAATACGCTGCAATGCGCCATCGTTGACAGTGTGTTCGACTACGACCCCAAGTCGGGTCGTACCCGTACCCAAAGCGCGGACCGTCTCGCGCAGCGAGTGAAGGAATTGGGCGCACGCGTGCAATGGCACTTGGAGACGCATGTCCACGCTGACCACTTCTCCGCTGCGGCATACCTCAAGCAGCAGCTCGGCGGACGCACGGCGATTGGCGATCAGATCACGGCGGTACAAAACGTATTTGGTAAGTTGTTCAACGCAGGCAACGACTTCGCGCGTGACGGTCGCCAGTTTGACCATTTACTACGCGACGGCGAGGAGTTCCGCATTGGTGAGCTCCGAGCACGCGCCATCCACACGCCCGGTCACACGCCGGCGTGCATGACTTATGTGGTGCAAGGCGATGGCGACGCAGTTGCCTTTGTGGGCGATACGCTCTTCATGCCAGACTATGGAACGGCACGCTGCGACTTCCCCGGTGGGGATGCACGGACCCTGTATCGCTCGATCAACAAAGTCCTGAGCCTGCCACCGCAGACCCAGTTGTACATGTGTCACGACTACCAGCCAGGCGGGCGCGAGGTGAAGTTCGTGACCACAGTGGCTGACGAGCGCGCCCACAACATCCATGTGCGCGATGGCATCAGTGAAGAAGAGTTCGTAGCGATGCGAAATGCCCGTGACCGCACCCTGGACATGCCGGTACTGATCCTCCCTTCGGTACAGGTGAATATGCGCGCCGGTGAACTGCCCCCACCCGAAGACAACGGGGTGCGCTACATCAAGATTCCCGTCGACGTGGTTTGAACCACGCCCCTCCCCTTAGGCGGCCGATGCGCCGCATGGACCGAAGGAAACCAGCATGGATATCAAGAAGATCACCGACGAGTTGTCGGTCAGCGGGCAACTGCAGTTGCCAGATGTGTCAGAGCTTGCGCGCTTGGGCTTTCGCTCGCTGATCTGCAACCGTCCCGATGGTGAAGCTGCCGATCAGCCTGCGTATGAAGAGGTGGCGGCGGCAGCGCGTAACTGTGGTCTGCAAGTGCAGAACCTGCCCGCGGTTACCGGCAAGGTGACCGATGAGCAGGGCGAAACCTTCGGACGGCTCCTCGATGACCTGCCTAAACCCGTCCTGGCTTACTGCCGAACCGGCATGCGTTCGATCACGATGTGGGCGCTCTCCCAGGCGCCCCATCAGAGTGCCCCCCAACTGCTGGAAGTGGCCACCAAGGCAGGCTACGACCTCAAGGGCGTTGTACGCCGCATCGTCAATGGCGGCAAGACGCCCGTGCAAGTCAATGATGCGTCGCATGACATCGTGATCGTCGGCGGCGGTGCCGCCGGTATCGCCGTGGCTGCGAGCTTGCTTGCACGTAAGCCGGGGCTGGATATCGCGATCATCGATCCTGCGCAAACCCATTATTACCAGCCGGGATGGACCATGGTGGGCGGTGGTGTGTTCAGGCCCGAGACGACGGCGCGACCTCTGGCCTCGTTGCTGCCGCGTGGCGTTCACTGGATTCAGTCGGCTGTTGCTGCGTTCGAACCCGAGCAGAATGCGGTCGTGCTCGATGGGTGTCGGGTTGTGAAGTACCAGCAACTGGTGGTCTGCCCAGGCCTCAAGCTCGACTGGTCCGGCATCAGCGGTCTGACCGAGACGCTGGGCAGAAACGGCGTGACATCCAACTATCGCTACGACCTCGCGCCCTACACCTGGGAGCTGGTGCAAGGTCTGCGCTCAGGCAAGGCCCTCTTCACCCAACCGCCGATGCCCATCAAATGTGCAGGCGCGCCTCAAAAAGCGATGTATCTGTCTGCAGACCATTGGCGCCGCAGCGGAGCTCTCAAGAATATTGATGTCGAGTTCTACAACGCCGGTGCCGTGTTATTTGGTGTGGCCGACTATGTCCCCGCGCTCATGACCTATGTGGAGCGCTATGCCATTGGCCTGAACTTCAGCCATACGCTGGTGGCCATTGATGGCCCAGCGCATCAGGCGACTTTCAGCAAGGCCCTGCCCGATGGCAGCAAGGAAACTGTGGTGCGCGAGTTCGACATGATTCATGTGGTTCCGCCCCAGAAGGCACCGGACTTCGTGCGCGCAAGTCCGCTTGCCGATGCTGCCGGCTGGATCGATGTCGATCCGGCGACGCTGCGACACAAGAAGTTCGAAAACATCTACGCGCTGGGTGATGCAGGCAATACGACCAATGCCAAGACTGCGGCGGCCGCGCGCAAGCAAGCGCCTGTAGTGGCGCACAACCTGCTTGCGGCGCGTGGCAGCTTGCAAGGCACGGCCAAATACGATGGTTACGGTTCGTGCCCGCTGACTGTGGAGCGCGGAAAGATCGTGCTGGCCGAATTCCTCTATGGGGGGAAGGTCGCTCCCAGCTTCCCCAAGTGGCTGATCGACGGCACAAAGCCCTCCCGCTTGGCCTGGCTGCTCAAGGAGCGCATGTTGCCGCCGCTCTATTGGGAGGCGATGCTCAAGGGCCGAGAGTGGCTGGCGGAACCGGAAATGGTTCATTGATGCAGTTCGCCAACTGGATCCCGGCCTTACAGTGGCTGCGCGGCTACGATCGGCGCGTGCTGCTGGGCGATGCGGTGGCCGCCGTGATTGTCACGATCATGCTCATTCCGCAAAGCCTGGCCTACGCCATGCTTGCAGGATTGCCGCCGCAAGCGGGTCTTTACGCCAGCGTTGCGCCGCTGCTGCTCTACGCGGTATTCGGAAGCAGTCGCGTGCTGGCGGTGGGGCCAGTGGCCGTGGTCTCGTTGATGACTGCATCGGCCGTCGGCGAGGTCACCCGCGCCATGCCGGTTGACTACGCCAGTGTTGCACTGACGCTGGCCCTCATGTCGGGCTTGATCTTGCTCGCCATGGGTGCGTTGCGGCTCGGCTTCCTGGCCAACTTTCTGAGCCATCCGGTCATTTCGGGATTCATTTCGGCTTCCGGGTTGCTGATCGCGGCGAGCCAACTCAAGACCCTCCTGGGTGTCAGTGCATCGGGACATACGCTTGTCGAGTTACTCGTGTCTTTGGGGAGGCATGTTGGGCAGACTCACGCTCTGACGTTCTGGGTGGGCCTTGGCACCACGGCCTTTTTGTTCTGGGTCCGTAAGTCCCTCAAGCCGCTGTTGCTCCGACTAGGACTCGGTCCAATGGCGGCAGACTTGCTGGCCAAGGCGGGTCCTGTGCTGGCAATTGTCGTGACCAGCGTGTTGAGTTGGTCATTCGATTGGAACGCCCAGGGCATGAAGATCGTAGGGACCATTCCGCAAGGATTGCCGCCACTGTCTATGCCGTTGATCGACTCGGAATTGTGGCAAGCGCTGGCGGTCCCTGCGCTGTTGATCAGTGTTGTCGGATTTGTGGAATCGATTTCGGTGGGCCAGACGCTGGCAGCCAAACGGCGCCAGCGTGTTGAACCGAATCAGGAACTCATTGCACTGGGAGCCAGCAATGTGTCGGCGGCGTTCACTGGGGGGTTCCCGGTGACCGGGGGCTTCGCACGGTCAGTGGTTAATTTCGATGCCGGTGCACAGACGCCGGCCGCCGGCGTTTTCACGGCTGTTGGAATCTTGCTGGCGTCGCTCACCCTCACGCCGGCGCTCTACTACCTGCCGCAGGCGACGCTGTCGGCCACCATCGTGGTCGCTGTGCTTTCGTTGGTGGATTTGGGAGCGCTCCGGCATGCTTGGTCGTATGCCCGTTCGGACTTCACGGCACTGGTGGGGACCTTGCTTGCCACACTGTTGATCGGGGTGGAGATCGGACTCGTGATCGGCGTGCTGGTATCGCTGGTGCTGTTTTTGTACCGGACCAGCAAGCCCCACATTGCCGAGGTTGGTCTGGTTCCTGGAACCGAGCATTTCCGCAATATCAAGCGCCACAAGGTGCAGACGCACCCCGAGCTGGTCTGCCTACGCGTGGATGAAAACCTTTATTTTGCAAACGCGCGTGCTTTGGAAGACCGGGTCAACGAGGAAATAGCCTCTCACCCTGGCGCCAAGCATTTGCTGCTGCAATGCAATTCAGTGAGTGACATTGACGGCAGCGCACTAGAAAGCCTGGAGGCCATAGAACGTCGTCTGGCCGATGGTCAAATCAAATTGAGTCTGTCAGAGGTCAAAGGGCCAGTGATGGACAAACTCAGGCGGAGCGATTTGATCCACTCATTAGAGGGACGAATTTTCTTCACAAACTATCAGGCGTTCATGACTTTGCTTGGTCCCAAAGCCAAGGAACTCGCCTGAGTCGTTTCGGACACTGACTGAAACCAACCCGCGGTTTTGCTCAGCCCCTCTTGGGGGCATTCACCCCAATCGAGCGTCACAAATAAAAATAATTCGCATTGCCCTTGCATTCCTGAATGCGAATCGATATCATTCGCGAATCTGAACAAGGAGATGCGATGAACCGAGTCACGAAATGGGGTCTGGCGACCGTGCTGGGGGCCCTCAGCCTGGGCACTCTGGCGCAGGACAAAGTACTCAACCTTTACTCTGCTCGGCATTACCCGACCGACGAAGCCCTGTACAGCGACTTCACCAAGGCCACGGGTATCAAGATCAACCGGGTGGATGCCGATGACGCCGGCATCCTCGCTCGCCTCAAGGCCGAAGGGGCTGCATCGCCGGCCGATGTGATCTTGCTGGTCGACGCAGCGCGGCTTTGGCGGGCTGAGTTGGATGCCCTGTTTCTGCCCATCAAGTCCAAGGTGTTGGAAGACGCCATCCCCGCCCACCTAAGAGCCAAGCCCATTGAAAGCGGTGGCACAGCTTGGTTCGGCCTGTCCACCCGCGCCCGCGTGATCGTCTACGACAAGCTCAAGTTCAACAAGGCCGATGCCGACCACTACGAAAAGCTGGCTGATGCCAAATTCAAGGGCCAGTTGTGCATCCGCTCAGGCTCGCATCCCTACAACCTGAGCCTCTTCGGCTCCATGCTCGAGCACCTCGGTCCGCAGAGAACCGAAGTTTGGCTCAAGGGTCTGGTGGACAACATGGCCCGCGCGCCCAAGGGCGGTGACACCGATCAAATCAAGGCGGTGGCAGCGGGCGAGTGCGGTGTGGCGGTCACCAACAGCTACTACCTGGCCCGCCTGATGCGCTCCAACAATCCGGCCGAAAAAGCCGTGGCCGAGAAAGTGGGCGCGGTGTTCCCCAATCAGTCGAGCTGGGGTACCCACCTGAACATCGCCGGTGGGGCGGTGGCCAGGAACAGCCCCAATCCGCAGAACGCCATCAAGTTCCTCGAGTACCTAGCTAGCCCATCTGCGCAAAACCACTTTGCGAACGGCAATAACGAGTGGCCTGCCGCCAAGGGGGTGAGCACAGACAACCCAGCGCTGAGGGCCATGGCGGGCGGCGGCTTCAAAAGCGAGTTGGTCCCTATCAGCGCCGTGGGTATGAACCAGGTCAAGGTCCAGCAGATGCTTGACCGCGTTGGCTTCAAGTAACCCGCAACCGTGGCGGCGATGCAGACCCGCCAGGAATGGTTCTGAAGTCGTTTTCACACGCTTAGCCAGCCAATTGCCCGGCACGCGCCACCGGGGGTAGCCAGCCATCGATGCAACCGCGCTGTACAGCCGCTGTACAGCCGCAATTGATGCTACCCCTATGAACGCCAAACACTCGCTACCGCCATCGAAAAAATTGCTTCCACTGGCCGCCGTCATGCTGGCCAGCACCGTTGGCACCGTGGCTCCCTTGCAGGCTCAGAGCATTCCCGACGAAAAAACGCTCAAGACGGTGACGGTCAAAGCGATCAGAGGTGTCTGCCTACCACGGTAGTTCAGTCCAGCCCCGACACGCCACATGGGGGCCACCCAGTAGGTGCTCCAGAGGCTGGCGCTGTGCTTGGGTGTGAGGCCCGGCCGGTCGCCTTGCTTCATGCTCCCGGTAGCCGAACTCACGTCGCCTGGCAATGTGTTCCACACCTTGGCCCAGATCGGCCAGGAAGCCACCGAGCACCACCAGGCCGCGCAAAAGCAGCTGCACGACCGGCTCGATATCAGCGACTGGGTCACCCGTAGTTTGCGAAACGCCATCGACGACCACACCACGCGGCTGCAGAACGGTCTGGCGGTCCTCGCTTCGATCGGTTCCACCGCCCCCTTTGTCGGACTGTTCGGTACGGTATGGGGCATCTACCACGCGCTGGTGAGCATCAGTGTGAATGGCAACGCTGGCATAGAGGCCGTGGCAGGTCCTATCGGCGAGACGCTGATCATGACCGCCTTGGGTCTGGCCGTGGCTATTCCGGCTGTGCTTGGCTACAACGCACTACTGCGCGGCAACAAATTCATCATCGCTCGCATGAACCGCTTCGCGCACGACCTGCACGCCTATTACGTGACCGGTGCGCGGGTGAGTTCGAACACGCCGGCTGCACACGGATAAAGCGGGAGCAAGACCATGTCATTTGAGATGAGCCACAGCGAAGAAGTGATGAATGAGATCAATATGACTCCCCTGGTGGATGTGATGCTGGTATTGCTGATCATCTTCATCATCACCATCCCCGTGGTGCAGCATGCGGTCAAGGTCGAGCTGCCGAGAGCGAGCAGCCTTCGGAATCAAACACCGCCGGAGAACTTGCAGCTGGCAGTCGATGCCCAGGGGCAGTTTTTCCTCGGCAAACAACCGGTGGCGGCAGACGCCCTGGAGGCTGCCTTGCGTGAGCACGCCACCCAGGACCCGCAACCACAGCTCTACATCCGCGGTGACAAAAAAGTGCCTTATGAGCGGGTGGCCCTGGCCATGACCGCCGCCCAGCGGGCCGGCCTGGGCAAGATCGGTTTCGTCACTGAAGGAGGCGCACCATGAGTACAGGTGGCATTCCCCGACTTGTCACACCCGACGCACCGGAGCCCAAGCCCACAGGTGCGCTGGCCAGCAGCTCAGCGCCGCGCATTGTGGACAGCGCCGAACTGCTTCTGGGTCAGTCCATGCTGCTCATCCGACACCTGGACGCGATTTATCGCCTTCAGGCCACGCGGCAAGGCAAGCTGATTCTCACCAAGTAAGCAAGGATCTAAGTCCCCCGTTGCTGGAGGCTGAGTCGACCGATCCTCATCGGCAGTCAAAACTGAACACGCGCCGAGATCCGCACGGTGCGGGGTTCTGCGGGATGGATATGAACGCCCTCGACTCCGGCTACAGGCTCACCCGCAACCCGCGACGTGTAGTAGTAGCTGATGTCCTGGTTTTTGCGATCCGTCAGATTCAGCACATCCATTGCGACGGTGATGTCGTTGGAAATCTTCCGCGTCACGCGCAGATTGGTCGTGAGACTTGAGGCCGATCGGACGCTGTTGTCCTCGATCAGGGGGGCCGAGCCGATGTACCGGACGCCGACCGATCCGGACCACGGCCCCAGATTTCTGAGTGCGAAGGTGAGATTGGCGACTCGCTGAGTCGCGTTGACGATGCGATTTCCGGCCGGATCGTGGTCTGCATAGCGGGGTCGGGTCCAGGCCAGGTTCACATCCATCAGGAAGTGGTCACCTGGCGTCCAATGATGGCTCCACTCGATGCCTGTTCGCTTGCTGGGCCGGCCGGCCTCGGTGTTTCCTGCATCGCCCACATACACAAGCTCTGAGTCGAAGTCGAGCCTCCAAAATGCCAGTGCACTCTGCAGGCGAGGAATGATCTCTGTCTTGATGCCGATTTCCTGTCCCCGAGAACTGACCAGACCCGGAACCGGATCGGTAGGCAAACCCGTCTTGGGATCCACGCGTGAGGTCATCCCGCGCGCGTCGTTGCTGTGGAATCCCTTGCCCGCGTTGAAAAAAAGCTCGGTCTTGTTCCAGGGACCCACGATCGTGGAGATCTTGGGAGACAGCTTGAATGCCCGAGCCTGTCCAGAGTTTGCAGCCAGGGTGTCACTGGTGACATTGGCGCTCAATTGATCCGCCCTCACGCCTGCGAGGGTTCGAAACCACGGGGTCCAATGGATTTCGTTCTGGCCATAGACGCCCAGCAGGATCTGGCGCACCTGGTCATCCCGAACCGTCCCCTGGATTTGTCTTTGCGCTGTGTCGTACAAACCCACGCGAATCTGGTCCTGCCTGACTTGGATCCCCAGCGTATTGAGCATGACGCGGTCCGGTCCGAGATCAGCGCTCCACGTGCGAAAAGCGTTTGCGCCGAGAACCGTTCGATGGTCCTTTTGTGCAAATTGGTCCGTTGACCTCTCCAGGGCGTAAGTGAAGTTCGAGTACAGGTCAAGGTCGTACGCGATGGCATACCACTGCACGGCGGTCAATCGATTGTTTTCTGAAAGCCGCCAATTCCCGGACAGACTCATGCGGCGGGTTGTTGCGCCGTTACTCGGGTCCAGAGAATCAAATCGGCCAAACGGCTGACCTTGATAGGTGCCCGCGTCGATCAGCCGCTGGGGCACTTGATCTGTCGAATTCCATCGTGCCGCATAGGCGGAAAAACTGGTGGACCAGCTTTCTCGAGGGGTCCCACCGCTGAGCGTAAAAAGCGCATTGAGTTTTCTCAGGCCTTCGGGTGTGGTCCACGGGCCATCGTTGTTCAAGCGCTCCACTGCGGTCAGTAGCGTGACGCCATCCGAGATCTCGCGTGAACCGGCCGCCACCCCTCGGACGTAGCCACGCTGGCCCCAAGTCGTGGACATAAAAGGCTGGTCAATCTTGGTGCGGTAGAGGATGTTTGCGGATCCAGCGGATGAAAAATCACCTTCTGATGCGAAGTAAGGTCCTTTGCGGTACTCGATCCGGGTCACCAACTCAGGGATCAGGATGTTCAGATCGCTGTAGCCATGACCGTGGCCATGAGTCGGCATGTTGAGGGGGACGCCATTGAGGGTGGTGGCGAAGTCCGTTCCATGGTCGAGGTTCATTCCCCGCAGGAAATACTGGTTGGCCTTGCCGTCCCCGGAGTGCTGGGTCACGACCATGCCCGGTATGAACTCCAGCACCTCCGCAGGTCGCAACAAGGCTCGGTTGCGCAAGAGTTCGGCGCCGATCACACCTTGGCTTGCCGCATCACTGGAGCCGATGGCGTTGTCGTAGTGCCCCGTGACGACCACAGGTGGCAACTCATGCGCATCGACGTTCGCGGTGCACCATGCCAGTGCGCAAAGGGCTCTGCAAAGTTGACGAGAGGCATCCATGTCGTGTTAATGCATTAAACGGGCCACGCTCCGGATCCTGGGGAGTGGACGCACGTGACGGGGGCGGTCTTTTCAATTATGTGAAAATGCTGAGCCATGCAGTCCCTGCGCAGCTCCAAACTCATCGCCAAATTGATGGTGGTGTGGTTCGCGCTGTTTTTGGGTTCCGCCATGGCCTCTACGGTCATCAAGCCGGGCAGCATGCAAATGGTCTGCTCGGCTGGCGGAGGCATGAAAATGGTCGACATGACAGGGGAGGGCGACGCGCTAAAAGCCTCTGCCAGCATGGATTGCCCATTGTGCGCGTCAGTGGCGGCAGCCCCGCCACCGCTGTCGGCCCACTTCGAAAAGCGCTCGCCTTTGGCGCATGCCCTGCAGCCCATTGCAGCGGCCCACATTGCGTTTGTCACTGCCCCGCCGCTGCCATCGCGGGGACCTCCAGCTTCCCTCCTGTAACTCGCCAGGCCGGTATTGACGGACCCTGGTGAATGGCACCGCTAGCTCGACAGGCTGGCGGGCGGTGTCGTTTTTGTTCAGGAGTTGGACCGTTGGATCTTGCGATTCCCGGTGCGCCAACTCTCCCCTTATTACGGGTGCTGACCCCGCGCAGCATCAGGCTCAGAGAGCGTTCATCATGAAAAAATTCAACCTAAAACCCATTGCGGCGTTGGTACTTGTCACAAGCGCAGTCGCTCAAGCACAACAGAGTCCTTCTTTGCCGCTTGTCGTTGTCACGGGAAATCCCATTATCGAATCCAACAATCTAGACGGGTTT
>JACCED011075901.1_pt1 | contig 14398 bp, 16 predicted proteins | sample 7455021 | NCBI WGS metagenome assembly JACCED01 (sample SAMN15323456, study PRJNA562643) | freshwater metagenome | isolation source: river surface water | place: USA:Blue River Watershed | collected 2017-08-19 | reverse complement strand
GTCGGCGGTGGGTGTGCATCGACTGCTGGCGCGGCCGAGCTGGGCGGCACGCAGACGGCAAGGTCCGCAATGGAAAGCATCGGCGCAGCGAGCGGGTTCGGCGTGTGCCTCGACGGCGGGGTTGGCAGTGGAAAGCATCGGTCGGCGAGCGCAGCGAGCGGGGTGTGGGGTTTACCCCACGTGGTTCGCAAGCCGCTTGGTCGATGATGAATTGTTACTGCAGCTGACAACAAATCCTGTGTGGTGTTGGTGCCCTGGAGCATCATCTGGTTCCTGGAGTGTCAGATCCTGATAGTACGATATTCGCTGTGGCGACCAATCTTTCCCGGCGGTTGGTTGATATGTATCCGGATCAAACGTCCAATGCTCCAGATGCACCCGATACCACGGGTATTCTTTGACTCGCGCGCCCGCCGGACATAGAAAGGACGTGATGCGTCGCAACACGTCGTTCGGCAAGGGAAGCCCCAAGAAAATGATGTGTTTGACAGTCACGTACTCGAAAATGCTGGACATGCGTTGGGGTGAACCCCAAACCCCGATGTTGCCACGCGGGCCCAGCGAGACGTCTGCCAGTCGGCGTGTGCTGCGAGTGGTGGGCAAACTGCGACCGTGGTTGTGGGTGGCGGGCGCGAGCCCGCGGGGCGTGGGGTTCACCCCACAATGAAATCGAATGGCGCAAATGGAATTACGAACACAAGGAAGGGGGCGTGGGGTTCACCCCACGTTGCCGGAGGACGTGTGGAGAAGCGTGTACTTGGAGTGGTGCACGTCGGCCGACGCGTTCGCGTGGCAGAGTGCATATGTGTGGGACGGAGCGATCCTGGACCGCGATCATTATGTAGGAGTGACGACTCGGCTGCGGGAGTGCGTGGCGTGGACGAAGCCGTGGCGCGGACTGGACGGGACAGGGAGCGCGAGCGAAGCGAGCGGGGTGCGGGGTTTACCCCGCTATGTGTTTGCCACCGTTCCGTCGTCCTTGCGATGCATCATGTTGCCGGAGTTCATGTCTCAGCCTCATCCTCTCAGCTTGGATGCCTTCTTGGATACGCTGTTTTCGAACCGCAGTCGGGATCGCGTGCAGATTTGCTTTTATCGCGTGGAGTGAAGTGGGGTTGCCCCACGGGGTTCGCCCCCAAGTATATGATCGAACGCGAATCGGCGATTGTAACATGTGTTTGGAGTGGTAATGATCCTTCCGCAGGTTCACCTACGGAAACCTTGTTACGACTTCACCTTCCTCTAAATGATGAGGTTTAAACAACTTCCCACAGCTCAGTCGCCCGAAAGCGTCCGAACCACAGTCCGAAGAATTCACCGAATCATTCAATCGGTAGGTGCGACGGGCGGTGTGTACAAAGGGCAGGGACGTAATCAACGCAAGCTGATGACTTGCATTTACTAGGAATTCCTCGTTCAAGATTAATAATTGCAATAATCTATCCCTATCACGACACACATTTACAAGATTACCCAGACCTTTCGGACAAGGAAAACTCGCTGCATGTGTCAGTGTAGCGCGCGTGCGGCCCAGGACATCTAAGGGCATCACAGACCTGTTATTGCCCCCAACTTCCTTCGGTTAGTCACCGAAAGTCCCTCTAAGAAGCCATCGTCAATGCTACGCATTGGCGTGACTATTTAGCAGGCGGGGGTCTCGTTCGTTAACGGAATTAACCAGACAAATCACTCCACCAACTAAGAACGGCCATGCACCACCACCCATAGAATCAAGAAAGAGCTCTCAATCTGTCAATCCTCACTATGTCTGGACCTGGTAAGTTTCCCCGTGTTGAGTCAAATTAAGCCGCAGGCTCCACTCCTGGTGGTGCCCTTCCGTCAATTTCTTTAAGTTTCAGCCTTGCGACCATACTGAAGTGCCAGCTGGAGAACGTGCCCGTCGCGAGCGCAGCGAGCTGGGTGTGGGGCTTGCCCCACCTCGTTCCCCCGATATCCCCCTCATTTCCCCTTTTCGCCGGGGTCGTGGGAGGGGGTGTGTCGGAACCCAAAGACTTTGATTTCTCATAAACAGTTCATCGGCCAAACAATGCTTCGTAGAAGTTGTTGGCCATGTCGCGGATTCCCTTCGCGATGGCATCGACGGCGGCATTTTCGGTGGCGGAGTCGATATTGATGGCATCGTGGGTGGGAACGTTGTCGTGTTGGGTCATGTTGAGGGGGTTGCCATGCCGGTCGTATTCGGGGAGTATGATGGTGGTATTCAGGCGGTTACCGGCGGCGTCATATCCGAACATGTTCAGGATCGGTCCGTCGGTGCCGTTCTCGATGTGCACGTTGGGACGCGGGTGCCGCAGTTGGATGAAAGGTGGATCGGTCAGAATGCGCGGACTGGTGGGCAGCGGCACGAACCCTATGGCTTGGTGAGACTCTTTGTCGCAGACGAAGAAGCGGAAATAGGACAGCGCGCGTTTGATGTCGTTGCGGGCTTTGGGCGGGAGGGTGATGGTTTCGTCGATCAAGCGGATGGTTTGTCGAATGCCATGCACCGTGGCGTTGTTGTATTGCTCGGGCGTTTGCTGCACAGGGAGATTCGCCCATAGATTCCAAAATTCGCGTTGGTGGTCCGGTTGTAGAAACATGACGAAGTGTTTGATGACCCAATGGAAATCGAGGCGGGGAATGTCGGTGGGATGGATGTGTCGGTACAGCGCTTCGTATTCGTGGAAAAACACGGCGAGGGCAATGTCGGCGGGGGGCGAGGATGGTACCGACATGTTGTTGTAGAATCCGTGGGGATAGAAACTGAACTGCGGGGATTGTTGCGTCGACGGCGGGAGCACGGCGGTGAAGGTGAAGGTTTGGGCCGACCGGATGAATTGTTGCAGGGTACGGGGCGGAGCGGGCGCGTGGTGGGCGACCATGACGAACATGTACAGCAACATCCACAGCGCCAACCGCACGGCGGCGATGGGGCCCGACCAGGGATTGGTTAGTGGACGTTTGCGCGTGGAGGCGTTTCGTTTCATTTGCGTGTGGACAATCACCAGCGATTTGTGCATCAAGGTACGGATGCCGCGATGACCGAGCATCAGTGCGAGATTGGGATAGGCGTCGGCGAGGGATTCCAACTTCTCGATGAGTTTGGGATGGGCTTGGGTGGCATCGAGTCGGGCGATGGTATCGAAGTCGTCGGAATTGGAAATGAGTGCGTAGAGTTCCTTGACCACAGCTTGTTGTCGCGCATCGAGTCGCGCGATGTTCAGAGACACGGGATGTGCCGCGCGACGTCGGGTATGCATGGGGATGGGTTGTTCGGTCCCGATCTCCAATGGCGGCGCGGCGGTTGCGGCGGCGGGCGCCGAACCCTTGTTCCAAAACGACACGACGACGGGATCCACCGTGCGAAGGAAGGAGGGTTGCAAGAAGGAGAAGGTGTAGGGGGGGCGATGGCCACTGACGAGACAGGGAAATAACGGGAAGGCGTGTGGGAGCGCTTCGGTTTCGCGGAAGTCGCTTTCCAAGACGAGATGGAGCCAGTGCCATCGCCGCACGAGGAGAAATAGCCAGAGGACGAGATAGAGGCATGTGTTCAAGGGCGTTTCGAGGTCGTCGTCGGCGGCGGCGGACAAATACGTGCTGAGCGCGCTGATGGGGATGTTGGGGAAAAGACTGGCTACGTTGAGGAGCTTGGTGTGGATGCTTCTGTACTGTTTCGTGTAGGTGAGGAAGAGGGGGTGGTTGAAGGGCACCTCGGAAAGTTTTGCGCGTATTTCGAGACCTCCGTTCGCGGGCAAATCCTGAAAATAGCGATAGATGTTGGCAGGGTTCGGATCGCCGAGCCAGGGCGACGGAGTGGTTTCGGTGGGATTCCAGAATGCGCGCAACCGTTGATCCAAGGCCGTGGTGTTTCCCGTGGACGGTGGAGAGGTCCAGGTCACGCCGGTCGGACTCGGGGTCGGAAGTTGTTGCAAGATCACTTCGGTATGGATGTGGTGCATGGCGGCGGTGAGGGTGGCCGAAGTGAGTTGTGTCGAATAGAGACATCGAAGTTGCGACACGACAAAAATCAAATTCAGCAAACATTGGCCGACGTTGGATTCGGTCGGATTGGCAAACAATGTTTTCAGATATGTGGAGAGCACATAGCCCAAGGGCAGTTTGCGCTCGCGGCCAATGTTCTCAGGTAACAAGGCTTGGACCGTGCTCATGTTGTTTTTACTTCTCTACGCGGGCGTGGCGTCAGCGAGACGTGGTTTGGTGGTTCGGGATCTTTTCTTTCCGGCCCCCTGTCCGGCCCGGAAATGGAGACAGCAAGGCAGTAGGCGGCGTCAGCGAGACGTGGTTTGGTGGTTCGGGATCTTTTCTTTCCGGTCCTCGACCCGGCCCGGGTGTGAACAAACAACAAGGCGTCAGCGAGACGTGACTGAACAATTAATTCTTATGAGGTTTTCCTACGGCGTATTTGCGCGCCCAATCACTGAACCATTTCACATGCAACAAGCAGGCCAAGGCAAAAATGCATGCAATCGGGGACAGGAGGGTCACGGTTTCTAGCCGCACGAGTTCAAACAAGACATACGCATGAAACAAAATACGCAAAACAAAAAACGACACGCCAAAGCCCCAATCGCTGCGTAGACCGGGCACGATGCATCCTTGGGCGAGCACATACGTCGGCAATTCTTCGATCATCATGATCATGAAAAGATTTGGATAGGGTGCGGGATGTCCCCACCCGGTCAGCGCCAAGATCATGACGACAATGAAGAATGGATGATGAATCCAGGTCAGCAGCCACGATTGGTCGCGGGGATACCACACGCGGCCGTTGGCCATGTCCATGAAGTTGGCCACGGCGAAGAACACGCAAATGTGTTGACTCCAAGACGTGCTGGCAAAGACGTCTTCTGGCGCGAAGGAGAGACCGTGTGTAGCAATCCAGGCGGCACTGAGGAGACTCAACAAGCCCGCATTCACGCCGGTGATCCACCACGCCAACCGTTTGGGGAAGTGTGTCCAGACGCGATTGCCAAACGCCGCGATTTGGTACCACACGAGGAAATCCACCACGACCATTTGCCAGAGGGGACAGTCCTCGTCGTCCATGCTCGCAACGAGGAACAGCCAGACGACGAGCGTGATCAAGGTCGATAGTTCGTGGAGGTAGGTGATCGCTGGACCGCAGCGTATGGCAATAATCGCGCCGAAGAGATAGAACAAGGAGCCGATTGTCAGAAAGTGCATTTCAATTATGATTTCTAGTCTTGGAACGTCGGCGGGCGGTTGGTTGCGGGCGAAAGTTTCTGGCGTGACCTTTCCGGAACAAATCCTGCATGTCTCGTTCGATGCCGCGGAGGGTGCCGTCGCCCGGGTGAACCGCGGCCTGACGAGCGGCATCACGGTCGTGCAGAAGTCCAATTCGTCGTCCACCTATGACAGCGGGCTCAATGGGTTCAAAGTCGGCACGTCGTCGTTGCGATTGACGAACACGGGCACGGTGAAAGGGTCCGGCACGGGTTCGTACTGGGTATTGAACAATTTTCTGTTCACGCCGTCGAATTATCCCACCGGCGCGAGTTTCAGTCTGTGGTTTCGCGTGAATTCGTACCCGATGCCATGGACGACGGTGTTCATGATGAACGACGGGGCGCTCAACGACATTTGCGTGGGGTTCAACGACAAACAGCAGTTGTTTTTCGGGAACCATGCGAGCAACAATTTCAACTATACGACGCTCGAAACGAATCGGTGGTACCATTTGGTGCTGGTGTTGCCGATGAGTCCATCGACGAGTTGGCGATGGTATTTGGACGGGAGGGTGATGAGTAATGGGACGGTAAGTCACGGACTGAAGGTGCAGAACTTTGCGGGCAATTTTACGCGGTTCTATTTCGGGGTAACGGCGCCGGACATCTATGAGTGGCAACACTTTGACGGCTGGATCGACGATTTCCGGATCTTCGCCGGCCAGTTGACGGCCGCGCAAGTCGGCGCCTTGTTTGCCAACACCCAAACACAATTATAATGCAACATCCATCCACCATCAACGTCACCGTCGTCAGCCCCGCGCCGCAGCAACATCTCGACGATGAGATTTGGCGGAAGTGGTCGATCCTCGAACATGACCTGATAACGCATTTTCGCAACGAATGGCAGCGCGAGTGGCAACGCCAGAAAACATTCCTGGACGAAGATCATCGCGACCTGAAAGCCAAGTTCTGGCAGTTTGTCGAGCACGGCGCGTTGGACCAGTTGCAAACAAAGGCGGACCGCATTCGCATGGAGGCCGAGGTGAAAATACAGAACCGGTTCCAAGTGCTCGAGCGTCAGTTGAAAGAACAGTTGGTCACTGTGGAAACAACCATGACCGCGACCGTCCAGCGGTTGATGCGGGACGATCATCACATGATGTTGCTGCAGAACGAAGTCCATCGGGCCAACACATACACGGTGACGGCCACGGCGGTATTGACCATCTGGGTGTTGTTGTTGACCGTGTTGTTGTGTGTAAAACTTAATTAGCGGTTTGTTCACCCCCCCCTCCGTCCCGTCATCGCGCAGCGAGACGTGGTTGGCGACACAATTGAAATGTGGTCCCGATTGTTTTCGGAATTGCAATTGGAAACCTATCGATGGTTAAGCGGCGCCGACTGTATGCATTTGCAATACGCCCTGAGCCTTCCGTCGGAGTGGTTGCAGGTTGCGCGGAACATACGTCTGCAGCTGCGGGTAACCATTTTTCAAAAGCTGTGTTTGGATTGTCTGAAACGGTATTTTCAACTCGCGGATCTCGCGACGCTTCGGCGCGTCCAACCGTTTATCTCCGAGTTGGATGTATATCGATTATGCTTGCCGTTCCCTGAGCAGATACATTGGACATGGTTGGAAATTGCGCGGGTGACGCCCATGATGGGGTGGGAAATCATTCGCCATCCAGCAGACTTCCCGTGGTTCGCGAACGACGCGAGGGGATTGTCCATGTCATTGGCGATTAAGGAGACGATTCCACACATTCCTCCCTCCATTGGCCAATTGGAAGTTCGATCTATTACCCCTTTGCGCGACGAAGCGCCATTTTGGATTGCGGGGCCCAGTGATGTATGGCCGTCGGTTCGTCGCCTAACGATATACAATCATACTGGGAATGATTGTTCGTTAACCCTGGCCTCGTTCCCAAATACGGAGCGATGCCTGTTCAGCGACATCCGGAATCTCGGGGTAACGGATTGGCATATGGCGCGGAATTTGGTTCATATCGCCATCAACGGCTACACAAACTGTCCGGAGGTGTTTCTTCCCACGCTCCGGATCCTGCATCTCTACGTTTCGACGCCGGGCTGGATTGCGTTTGCCTGTTGTAGCGAGCAGGCGGACACCTTGACGGAGTTGTTGATTCAGAACTATTCCGATCCGCCGCCCGCAACATGTCGGCCGCTGTCGCAACTGCGCGTGTTTGGGTTCGGCGGAAATGACTTGCCGCGCGAACGCTTGGGTCAGTGGATGCAATATCTGCCGCAGGTAGACGTGATGCATCTCCATTTTGTCGCGATACCGGGCAGCTGGCCACGCAGTCTACGCTGGATCGTGTTTTACCAGGAGGTGGACGCAGATCTGTTCCGGCCGTTGTATCGCGCGGGAATCCGGATCGGAGTGGGTCGGACGACGATGCATACACGGAAACCATGGCGGCTATGGTGGTGGGATTGCGATACGGTGCAAGAATTGTTGGCGAATGGAGACTTGGTATGGACCCGCGCGGCTCCATGTCCTCCCCAATTCCTCTAATCGCGCTGCCGAAGAAGCGAGCGAAGCGAGCGTGACGGGTTTCAGGGCGGAGCCCTGATTCATTTCTCAATAGCGGATGCGCGAATACGAGGTGCGATTGATAGAGGTGGCGTTGTTGCCGGAGTATTTGATGCATGCTATTTTGCCGCAGGGGGTGACGAGTTTCGAGGTGGACGAAGATTGTGTGAAGGTGTTGCCGGAGTGGTTTGTGGACGGCGGCCACGATGTGCGCGTGTTGGAACATGCGCGGGAACATGTGTATGTGTCGATGACGCAAGTGCCGCGGGAGGACGAGGTAGCGCGCCAGATTCCGTGCAAGCACAGGGGCAAAGGAACGATCATGTTGTCGGAGTGTGGGGCGACCGATGAAGTGCAGGTGCGCAAAGAAGACGCGGATCGATTGGGTCTTTCGTATGATCGCACACGATCGATGATCACGCGGACATTTCCGAGGGTTCCCTCCCAAGGTGCGTGGAAATTTGTGATCAAGCCGGCGAGGATAGAGCATGAAGCATCGAGGGCGAACGAAGTGACCGTGGTGGGCCGGGCCGGAGCGTCGATCGATGCGTTTTTGAAATACGCGCCGCCCGAGTACGCCCAGGGACAAGCCATGGGGATGGCGCAACTAGTTGTACGATCGTTTGTGTGTGTGCATATTAATCATTAAGAAGGTTCATGTTCGGTGGTTGCGGCAGTGACCGCGGCGGGAGGATCGCGGCCAAGTAGCACGCGGTGGAAAATGGCAAAGTTGGGGTTGTCGCCGCGCGCGTAGACGGCGAAGACTACGGTATCGAAGTAGTGGCCGAACTTTTGGAGAGCTTGAAAAAAGAGCCGCGCGACGACCTGGGGGGGATTGTGGTAGGCACCGCAGCCGAGGGCGCCCAAGACCAGTTGGCGGTAGCCGTAGGCCGCGGCAAAGTAGAGCAAGGTTTCGATTTTAGCCAGGGTGACTTGGGTTTCCTTGGCGGTGAAGGTTTTCTGGTCTTCGGGCAAGCGTAAGGCGGAAACGGCGATCATGTCGACGAGACGCACGCGTTCGGGCGGCAAATCTTGGTAGGACCCGGTTTTCAGCACAGCGACGCCGGGGGTGAAGACGAATTCGTCCTTGTTCAGGGGATAGAGTTCGCGGCCGCGATGACACCCGTAGTCGGTCTTGCGAAACAATTCCTCTTCCTGGGCAATCGCGCCACGGGCAACGCCGCCGCCGAATTCTTGGTAGGACGCCAAGTTCAGCACCAAGGGCGGTTTGGTGGGTACGAGGGGCAAGGCCAAGATGGTGTCAATGACGTCGCGGTTGACGACACTGACGGTGGGGACATGGCGCACGGAGACGGGATGTGGAGTGGGAATGTCGCGCAGTCGGTATTTGACCGATGGGGCGAACGTGGTGGTGCGAAGCCGCGCCTTGGCCAACACATCTTCGTACTGCGCGATCCGTTTCAGTTGTTGCTGTTGGTGATGGTTGCGCGGTCGTTGCGGAGTCGACGACATGGGAATCGGTTGTTGACTCCCGGGTGTTCGGAAGACGTCCGTTTGTTGTTGTTGTTCATTTTGCAAATGCTGGCTGCCCGTATCGTAGTGGTGTTCATTGTCTTGTTGTTCGGCGCAGTGCTGACGATCGTGATAGTAGCACAGTATCGTCACGCTATGATAAGATCCATTCATATACACATGTTGGTCATCGGACTGGTTGCCGCCGTCGTCTTGGTAATCCTAGGGGTTGTGTTGATCCTGGTCGACGGTGCGTCGCCACAGTGTCGAGAGACGTGTGAGGTACAGCCATGTCGATTGCTGAATATCACAACGCGTCGCTTCGAGGAGGGAGATTGTCTCTGTCGGGGCGTCTTGGGCGCGTACTGTGAAGAGTCGGTGTCTTCGTCGCGGTCGACGGTGGTAAGGGAAGTAGGTTTCTGGATGGCGATTGTGGGCGCGACGGTGATTGTGATTTCCGCAGTGTTGGTCGATTTTCGTCTGTCACAACGGCCACCCGCACATTTGGTCCATTTGGTCCATCCGGGGGCGTAAGGCGTCAGCGAGACGTGTCGGGCAGAAATTCTAACGAAATGGCGGGCGGAATGCATAATACTAATGTTGGAATGGTTGTTGTTGATCTATATCGGGCTCGGCATCGTCGTCTTTACCGCTCTCGGGACCAGTATTTGGTATCGGCGGCCGGAGTATTGGGTGGGCCCGCTCTCGTTTCTTGTCGGGACGATGACTATTATGCTCATGTACGCTTGTAGTCTCCGCAGTTTACGCCGCGCGCGAAAATGTTCCCGCCGCAACTCAAACACTGCCGTGGTTGGACGTTAGCCGCCACCGATCAACTGTTGGCTGCATGTGCTGGCGGTGTCCGGAGTTACGGCGCCAGCGAGACGTGGATTGTATGTCACATTTAACCATCTGTTGCGCGGTCGTCGGCTCAACCCGCGTCTGTTTCATTTTGTAAATGCTGGCCGCCCGTATCGTAGTGGTGTTCATCGTGTTGATGTTGTTCGGGGTAATTCTCACGTTCGTGGGCATCCTGATCGACGAGCACGTTCCATGTCCAAATGATAATTGTCCCTGTCGCCGCGGGTACTGTGTATGCGACATAGGCCTATGGACAATGTCGGTGAGTCTGATAGCGGTCATGATAGCCAGTCTATGGGTCCAATGCAGTCTGATCGTAGAACCCCCGCGGCCACCGCGGCCACCATCGCCGCCACCGGATGATTTCTATGGCGGGGCATAACGGGCGTCAGCGAGACGTGGACAGACGGAGATTCGGACGGAATGGCGGGCAGCGTGAATGCTGCAGAATAATGGAATTGTTGTTGACCTATATCAGGCTTGTTGTCGTCTTTACCGGAATCGGGTCGATTGTGTGGTATCTGCATCCGGATCATTGGGTGGGCACGCTCGCGTTCCTTATTGGGACAATGATCATGCTGCTGTTGCTTCTACATGTGTTTGAGATGCAACCGGACCACGTTCGCGCGCCACGGAAACTGCGTAGAATACCCGCGTCCAAAACTTTCAAGTGTTGTTGTTAGTCGTGTTGTTCACATATCTACAGATTCAATTTGTTCTGGCGGGTTCCGGAGTTACGGCGCCAGCGAGACGTGGATTGTATGTAACATTTAACTAGTTAACAATATATAACCATCTTTGGGTCGGGTTTCAGGGCGGAGCCCTGAAGGGGGCTTGCCCCCGATTTAGTCCACTTTCAAGAGCAATTGGAAGAAGGAGTAGGAAAACAAATGTTGCAAGGGCACGGCCATGCAGTCGGGGATGAAGGGTCCAGTTTCCTCTATGAACGGTAGGTAGATGGCACTTTGGGCGGCGTAGTCGGGCATGACGAGCAGGTGTTCGAAATAGTCCTGGGGAAACGAGGTGACTTGGGTCAGCCGGTGCAGGATACGATCCCAGTAGAACTCGCGCACGTAGCGGTAGAAGCGCATGGTGAGGTTGTAGGTCTGGAAGGGCGACGAGGTCAGACTGGACATCATCGATTGCCAGCGACTGATGGTGGCCGTGTTGAAAAGCTCGGGGTGATTCGCAAAACACGCGGGGAAGTAGTTGCCGCCCGATTGGCGGAAGGCGTGGTAGTCGAAATACCGTTGGTATCCTTCGTAGGCCGGCGGGTTCCACGTATCGTAGTCGGGAATCGGGGTGGTGGGGGGCTGCACCAAATCTAACGCTTGCAGCAACACCAGCGCCGCGCCGATATTTCCGCGCCAGGCATGGATGGAGCCGATTACCTGATGCAGGGGAGATGGGTCGGCCGGCGTTTCGTCGCGGGCGCGCATCGGCGGTCTCTGAATCACCAGGAATTCGCCCACCATGCGAAACAACCCCGCATGGACATCGGGCGAATCGAAATCCAGCAAATACAAGCTATCGCGATTCGCCGATCCGGTCACTGACACGCGCGGATAATTCAGCGTGCGTTGTTGGGTCATTCGGTTCTTCACCCACCCGACCCCATCGCGCGCATTTTCCGTCTTCAGCTGCGTGACTCCCTGAACACTCCCCATGGATTCCAGATCCATCGACGACCCGAAATCCTCCATCGTCGCGTCCGCCGCTTCCTGGACACGTTTGCCCAGATAATCCATGACCACGAAATTCGTGCGATAAAACATCGCCAAGGTTCGTCGAGCCACCGCCATCCAAAACGCGTTTGCTTGCGCCGTATCCATCTGCAGCGGCCGCGCCAACAAGCTCATCGGACGATCCGGTTCGGCTGGATTTGCAATCCGTGCGCGCGCCACTTCCAAGTTCCACGTCGGCGTGGCCAACAAGTCTTTCGTCGGACGCAACCGCCAGTCCAGCAATTCCTCCACCACCGTGCCGCTGGCCGCGGCCGTCTGTTGCACCAACACCAATTGCTGCACGTACAAAAACAGATATCGAGTTAATGCTTGCGACATAAACCTATAACCCGTTCCGCCCCCCCTCCCTGTTTCCTCCCTTACTTTTAGGTTTCTTGTTGCTTCATTTTGTCGCCAATCATCGTTTCACTGAGTTTCATCTGCACCCGAATCAACGTGTGCAAATCCTCCAGTTTCGTCGGGGTGGTTCCCCGCGTTTTCCACAAGGTGTTGAACAGCAACAAATAGTTGTCCAGGAACGGCAAAATGACCCCGTAGTGAATGATGGCGTAGAAATCCTTCCGCTGCTGACAATCCTGCTCGTAAATACTCAGACACATCGCCCGCAAATACGAATGCAAGACCCCCGTGCGCGACTTGTTGTGAAACAATTCCTTGTTCTCCGCCGTCAAATTCTGGATCAACTCCTCGTCGTTCTTCGCCGCCAACGCCTTCCCTTCGTGAAACAGCACCACAAAGTCGTGGTAGGGATTCGCCTGTCGTTCGTCCATTTTTTCTATCCTCAGGGCTGCGCCCTGAAACCCCGTCGGGGGACGAGCCCCCGACACCCCCCTGCGCTCGCTTCGCTCGCGCGGTGCTTGCGGGCGATCGGGGCGGCGGCAGCGAGACGTGGGCGACCGGGCGGGATCATCCGACGCGCCAGCGAGACGTGAGTGGTAAGTAGGATGCTCTACGCGCCAACGAGACGTGTGGGTAGCCTCAGGTGTCCGTGGGTGCCCGGAGAGCGAGCGCCAGCGAGCGATGGGGCGTGGGGTTTACCCCACTACGTATTGTATGCGACGTCGGGCGCCGGACATTTGGCGGACGACGAGACAGTATTGTTTGCGGCGAAAGGGGTTGTCGAGTTGAAAGACTTTGGGGTTTTTGCCGGGACACTGGCAGCGGGTGATGAATTTGCGGAGGTTGTAGGTGGCGGCGGGGTTGATATTGGGGGATTGCTCCATGATGTTTTTGTGGGAATAGAGGGCGCGCCAAAAAAAGGGAAGCGGAATGGCGGCGAGGTGGAGGGGGAGAAGACGAAGAATGGAGGATGCACAGGTAGAAGCGTTGCAGAGCGTGATGGCGCTGCACAAATGTGAGTTGCCATCGTTGTACACGACGGACGAAGGAGAGAAACACGGCGAGCGGTGGTTGGCGGCGCTGGATGCGTGGGAGGAGCTGAGCAAGGACACGCCAATGGACAGGCCGTTGAAGATCATTGACGAGATCTTCTATTTGTGGCCGAATGAGCTGAAGGAGTTTTTGCAGAAGATCGCGTCGAGGGAATGGAGTTTTGGGTTGGCGCGGGAACTTATCCGGGCGCGTATCGAGATGGAGACGAAGGAGGTGAGCGATACCGACCGGGTGCGGATGATGGTGCGGGCGGCGGAGGCGTTCAAGCAATTTGAGGCGGAGAAGGCGAGCCATGCGTATCGTTTCCTCGCGGGGAATGCAACCCCCGTGGTCGTCGAACCGAAAGTGGCCACCACCAACTCGTCAGCAACTGTCGCGGACGCAGACGTGGCCAACGAACCCGCGGACGGAGAATCACGCGCGGAGACCGAGGAAAAGGAGGAGGAAGAGCCGGAGAAGGTGTATGACCTGACCAAAATCCAAGCGTCGGCGGATTTTGCCGTGGAAGCCTTTTTGAAACGCCAACACGACTGGGAGTTGAAACGGGCAAAGGCCTTTTTGGAAAAGGGCCGCGCCAAGGGCGAGACGAAAAAGGGTAAACGTTAAGACTTAATTGCGTTTGAAGGTTAACCACATGCCGTGTTGGGTGGTGTCGAGGGTCGAATTGGCCAATACAGGCGGATCGGAGGATTCGGTGTAGGTCAGACCGAACCCCGCAAGGAGATTGTCGTTATGGAGCGCTAACAGCTGTTTGCGGGTGGCGTGCCCCTCATCATCGAATGCGCAGTAGACGTGAGTAGTCGGCGCGGCGACCTTGAGGACGCGGCCGATGGCTTCGATCGACATGTTCAACCAGAACGATGGTTTCACATACACCTGGTGCAGCCCTTCGGGCAAATCGGTGATCGACGTTAGCAGGGTTGCCTCGGCCGAAGGTGTTGACTCCTCCTCCTTCTTGGTTTCATCGGCGTCATCATCGGTTGCCATGTCTGTCGTCGGGGAAGATTCGCTGTTGGATTCGCCGCTGGGAGACGTGGTCGTGGAGTCGTTGCTGGATTCGCCGCTGGGAGACGTGGTCATGGAGTCGTTGCTGGATTCGCCGCTGGGAGACGAGGTCGTGGAGTCGTTGCTGGATTCGCCGCTGGGAGACGTGGTCATGGAGT
>JACCED011901304.1_pt1 | contig 14406 bp, 9 predicted proteins | sample 7455021 | NCBI WGS metagenome assembly JACCED01 (sample SAMN15323456, study PRJNA562643) | freshwater metagenome | isolation source: river surface water | place: USA:Blue River Watershed | collected 2017-08-19 | reverse complement strand
ATTTGAAGAAGAGAACCAGCAGGAGGTAGATTGCAGCCATGCTGAGCGGAATGAACGAATCTGCCTTCAAGGTTTCGCGATCGCCTTTTTGGTTTGCGGCCACGATTGCCTTTTGATTTTCGTCAGCTTTGCCGTCTTTGGCTGCGGTTTTTGCTTCTTCGAGCTTTTTCCCATCGATGGGTGTTACTTCGCTTAGGAAGAGGAACTTTGCGGGTTTCTCGGCTTTTGCGGATTCGTAGGCGGCGGGTGCTTCTGCCTTGAGGGCTTCTGAAGCGAAGCGATCTTTCGAGTATCCGAGGCCGGGGCCACCGATGAGGCCTGCAGAGAGCATTCCGATTCCGCCCATGATGGACATTGCTACTGCGCCAGAGCGGGGGAAGCGGTCGCCTACGACGGCCAGCATAGTTGGCCAGAAGAAGGTTTTACCGAGGGCATAGATGCCGAGGGCAGCAAGCGCGATGGTGAAGGTTTCCATGCCGCTTGCGAGGCGGAGCCCGACGAATGCGATGGATGCCGAAATGAAAAGCAGGGCAACAGGGCTAACTCCAAGTTTGTGTTCAATGAAGTGGGCACAGAACCGGAGTCCGAACATGATGGCGGAGGTGTAGAAGAAGAGGAGCTTCCCTTGGTCTGGGGTGAAGAGGTTGCCGGTGATGCTTTCAATCCATCCGTCGGTTCCGAGTTCGACTGCGCCGACGAGGGCGTGAGTGATGAAGAGGACGAAGAGAATGATGGAGCCGAAGGAGAACTTCGTGATGATGCCAACGATGAGGAGGAGTGCGCCACCGATAGCGTAGCCGGTGGTTCCGCCACCGAAGAACTGGGAGAGGAGGTAGCAGGCGACGACGGATCCGAGGATACCGATGTCCTTAAACATTTCGCCGAAGCTAGCGCCTTTTTCAGCAGCTTCCGATTTGGGGAAGCTTTGTCCGAGGAACATCACTGCGTAGGCAATGGTGGGGACGAGATAGAAAGCGAGCTGTCCTTTCCAGCCGAGGTTGAGTGTGGATCCGAGGATGTAGCTTGCAACAGATCCGACCATCATGCCGAGGGGCCACGAGGCGTGGAGAATGTTCAGGTAGTGCGTTCTATTTTTGGGGAAAACCGTTGCGACGAGCGGATTGGCTACGGCTTCGAGGGTTCCGTTCGCGTAGGCGAAAATGAACATCCCAAGTTTGAGGTAGTCGTAAGCATTTTCGGGGGTTGAAGCGAGGAAGGTGACGACCGCTGAAGCGATGTGGCCGATGAGGGCGAGGGCGACGAGTTTGCCGTAGCCGAGTTTGTCGACGACGACTCCCCCGAGGATGATGCCGAAACAGAACCCGGTGAAGCCGGCTCCTCCGATTTCGCCCAGTTGGGTGGCGCTGAATCCGAATTCCTTGGCCCAGAGTGGGAAGATGCCTCCGCGGAGAGCGAAGCCCACGCCTGCGGCGAGGATGGCCATGAAACCTGCCCAAAGAAGGCGGTTCGCGTTCGGCGCTTGGGCGCCCTGACTTGGGTTATCCACAGTGCTCATTCTTGATTTGAGGGGGTGTTGATTGTTTTGGGTTGGAACTCCGCAGCCTGCCACTAGCAGGATGCGGCGGACATAACGCACCAGCACTGCGACAATGTGTCAACGCGGAACTGAGGGTGTCAGTATCGTGCTCAGCGGGTTGTTTTCGTGGGAGTGGCTGGTTTTGTCGGGCTGCCTTTCGACTCTGGTTCCTTCGATGCAGGGGGGCCGAGCACGAGGTCGAGGAGCTTTGCGCTGTCCTCCCAGATTCCCGGTTTATTGGTGTGCATGACCACTGCGATGGCATTGATACCGTTCCGCGAGGCCGAGCTCACAAGGACCTGCTGGGCGGGGATGGTGTACCCGGTTTTGATGCCATTACAGTCGGGGTATTTTTCGAGAAGCCGATTGTGGTTTGAAAGCGTCCAACTTCCGCCGGAGGCCGACCACTTCGCAGTTTTGCTGGACACCAGATGACGGAAAACGGGGTTCTGCATAGCGGCTCTCGCGATGGTTGCTAGGTCGCGAGGCGATGTGTAGTGGTCTGAATGGTGGAGTCCGTGAGGATTGGTAAAATGGGTGTTGGTGCAGCCGAGTTCTTTGGCGCGGACGGTCATCTTTTCTGCAAACTTCGCCATGGTGCCGGCGTTGTCCCGTCCTAGCGCGTGCGCGACATCATTCGCGCTTTTGAGCATGAGGCCGTAGAGCATCTGCATGCGTTTGATGCGTTCGCCTGGCTTGACGGAGAGGCTGCTTTCGCCGACCGCAGCGTCTTCGTTCTGAATCACGACTTCGCCGTCGAGGTTCCCGGATTCGATGACTAGAAGGGCGGTCATCATTTTGGTGGTACTGGCGGGGTAGAAGGCTTCGTCGGCATTTTTTTCGAAGACGACTTCGCCGGTTCCTGCGTTGATGCAGATTGCGCCTCTGGCTGCGAGTCCGAGTGCGTCGCCGGGTTGCTCGGGTGGGAGCGGGGAGGGGGCGGTCTGGCTTTGGAAACGGTCAGGGTCAGCCTTTTTTGGAGCTGGGGAGACGGGTTTTGTCGAGGGTGCCGGCTTCTTTTTTTTGGTTTCGACGGCCAAGGATGAGTGCGCTGCCAGAGAAGCGGCCATCAAGGCAAGCAACAGGCGGATCAGAGGGGCGGGAGACACGGGACGCTGCGAAGTTAGAGAAGATTGACGACGATGTTGGATGAAATCATGACCCAAGGGACGCGCTGTTCATAGTCCACAATGGCGCGGGCTGAGTCCGCCGAAAGCGGGAGTGCGATAAGGTCGGCGGGGGCGTTGGGGCGCACCGTGCCGAGAGAGGTGTTTGGGGCTAGGATGTCGCCTGGGATGCGGGTGACCATTCGCAAGAGTTCGTTGGGATCCTGGGTGAGCGTGCGGGATGCGGATCGCATTTCGCTGAAAAGACTGAGCGAATCAGTGCTCGCGAGAGAGTCGGTGCCGAGGCAAACTGGTATTCCCCTTGCTCGGAGTTCGTTATACGGGAAGCGGGGATGGTCGAAGTAGCGGTGACTCCCGGGGCAGTGCACGACCGTGGGGCGGGTGTTTGCGGGGAAAAGGGCGAGGTGCTCGAGGTCTCGATCGGAGAGCTGGTTCATGTGAGCGAGCAACCAGCGTTGGTTTCCGTGATTTTCGAACCACTTCTGGAAAGGGGTGCGGTTTCCGCAATCGTCCATGGGGCGTCCGATGCTTGAGAGGAACTCGTGGAGTGGGCCAGAGGCCTGGTTGAACATGTCCCACTCTTCAGACGATTCAGCGACATGGGTGGTGAGGAGCAGGTTAAGCTTATTTCCACACTCTGCGGCGAGTTGGAAAAGCGGTGCGGAGGCAGTGTAGGGCGCGTGAGGATTCAGTCCGGATTGACTCAGCGGGTCGCGCCAATCGCTGAAGAAGCGGAGGGCACCTTCGACCACCTCTTCTGGGGTGTTTCGGTGTCGAACATCGATCATCTCGTAGCACCACCACGTTCGAATGGGAGGTGGGGGCACATGGGGCATAAGCTCAGGGAACGCCTCCATGGTGCAGATTGCGGTTGTTCCGAAAGCGAGCGCTTCTTCGAACCCTCGGCGGATGGCGTCGAGGCACATTGCTGGGTCGAGTTGCCGTTTGATGGAGTTCAGTTTTTGAACCCAGTTAGTGAAACTCTTCGGTCGGCAGATGGCGAAGCGCATCGAAGAGTAATCGAGGTGGGAATGTGCGTTGATGAGACCGGGCAGGAGGGTGGTGGAACCCATGTCCAGAATCGGCGTGTCCGGAGGGAGCGCTGGCACGCAATCCTCGTCCCAGCGCCCAGATGCCGAGATGAGGCCACCTTGGATAACGACTCCGGCATCGCGAAGAAGCCCTCGATCGGGGCACCAGAGTCGGCTTGCTCTGAGGGCGATTGGAGAGTCGTTTTTGGGGTGGTCGGTTGGATTGGGCACGGGTTTCGGCGACGCGGATCGAGTCATGGCGCTGCGGGTTCAATCGCAGCGGCAGCTCGTTCCCGTTTCTTTACCACTTCGCGTGCTTTGGCCACCAGAATGTTGCAGGCTTCGTGGCACAGCAGGGGGATGCGGGAAGGCTCGTCTTGGTGACGTCGCTGGTCTTCGGGGAGGCCGAGGAACTCGTTTTTGCCATCGAGAGTCCAGAGAACCTTTTTTAGGCAGTTTGCGTCATGACAGGCGGTGCACACGAGCACGTAGGCTTCGGATTCGGTCAATCGCTTGGTTGCGGCGTACATGCCGGTCTGCCGTTCGAGTGTTTCTCTGAGGGGGACGGGCCTAAGAGATTCGTCGAGCAGCGAGGCGTAAATCGCGGTCATCGCGGGGTAAAAATGATCGAGCGCGATGCGGAGTTGGTTCTCGGTATTCAGCAGCATTCGCCATCCTCGGCGGAGGTTGGGCGCGGTTTTTAGGGGGCGGTATTCGCCAGATTCATCGGTAAATGAGAGTTCGCGTGCTGCTTCGGCATGCTGGTAGGCGGTGAGAGAGCTTGGTGCGAGCGCGACATCGTCGGCGTGACGGAGTTCGAAGACGAACTCGGAACTGGAGGAGCGAAGGATGGCGATTTGTCCGATGTGGGTCATCGGTCTTTGTGTCCACGACCCGATGAGGTTGGTGAGGTTGCGAGGCATGAGGAGGATTAGAGGGTCGGCGTTGATGGGGCGCCAAAGAGGGCGACTTGGTCGAGGATGACTTGGGCAAACTCGGGTTCTGTGCCGATGGCGCTCGCGTAGGCGAGGTTTTTGCCCCGCAGGTGATATGGGTTGTTGCGGAAGACGTCGCGTTGGCTGGCTGCGGCTCCGGTCTCGGATTCGATGCCGAGGAGGACGGGGATGTCTTGGTAGGAGTGCAAACCGTCTGCGATGAAGAAGGGAACGACCACGACGTTTGGGAACTGGGTGAGAGTGTCCCATTCAGCAATGAGCGGTGCCTCTTCCATGTAGGTGTTGAGTACCTCGCCGAAGATGGCGAACTCGCGGATTTTTTCGACTTCACGCTTTGCGGCGAGAGCGGAGTTGTCGTTGAGGTTGGTGCCGTGACCGACGATGAGGAGGCTGGACTGATCGAGCGGGAACGTCCCGGCGACTTCGCGGGCGCGCTTTAGGAGCAGTTGGGTCACCTTCTCGTGGTTTCCTACGGGTTCGCAGTAGTAGATTGTTTTTCCACCGACGTTGGAGGTTGGCCCCGTGAGTTCGAGTTCGCGCGGGATAACGGTACGGGTGAAATAACCTTCACTAATAAAGTTTGGTACAACATATACGGTCTGAGAGTCCACCATGTGGAGCACTTGGCGCAGGCTGGGTTCTTCCTTCCAGAAGGCGCAGTGGACCTCGTGGAAGTGACCAGCGTCGCGGAGTGTTGCGGCGTGATCAAAGGTCGGTGCGCTGGAGTCTGGGTTCTGGGTGGAGCCGTGTCCGACGATGATGAGGGCCGATTCTTTGGGGTGGGTCATGGTGGGGTGTAGGAAGTTTAGAGGGTGTGGCTGAGAAAGGGTTTCGGCAACCGCGCTGTTTGGGGAAAAAACCGTGGCGGTCTGGGACTGTTTTCTGCTAGGCAAGGGTCGATGGCTGACGACTTTTCCGACTCACAGAACCCCGACCAGTTTGGGGGTGCCGAAGGCGAGGGTTCCGGTTCGGGTTCCTTCGAAGGAGCAACCGCCTCTTACGATGGTTCTTCCGATTCTGGCCGAAGTTTCCCGATTGCGACGTTCGACCCCGAGGTTTTGAAGGCGGGACAGCGCTTGGCCAATGCGTACACCCTGAAGCGTGCTGTTCCGACGGCGATAGGGGACGAGATGGTGTGGATTGCGGACGATGAGGTGACGGGCAAGGAGGTTTCTTTGCACTTCATTCCGAACGAGGTGGCTTTGGACCCACAGCTGATCGCGGATTTGCGGGCGGAGTTTCGAAAAGCGAAGCAGTTGATTCACCCGAACATTTTGCGGGTGATTGATTTGATTGAGGAACCGGACTGGACGGGGATGGTGATGGATACCTTCACGGGGGAGTCTTTGACGCGAATGTTGCAGGAGCAGCCGGGGGGGTTCTTTGATTCCGATGCGGCGATTCGCTGGCTGCAGCCGTTATTGGATACGTTGAAGGAAGTCCATGCAATCGGGGTGGTGCATGGTGATGTGACGCCGATGGACATGATTCTGGAGCCGTCAGGTCACCTTTTCATGTGTGACTTTGGCATCAGTCGTTTGGTCACCGATGCCTTGCGCCGAGTGAATGCGGCGGGTGACAACTCGGCTTATTCTCCGGCTGATGTGTTGGATGGAGCGGCTCCAACGGTGGCGGACGATATTTATGCTTTGTCGGCGACGGTTTACAACCTCGTCACAGGTAAAACTCCGTTTGAGGCAGAGGACATTGAGGCGGAGATTCGTTCTGGGAAAGGGTTGGCTCTCATTGGGCAGAGATTGAGAGCTCAAGTGCGTGCTGCGATGATTCCGGCTCAGTGGGAGCGGGCAATCCTGGCGGGGCTTTCGCCCAATCCGGCGGATCGTCCGCAGAGCATCGCTGCGCTGGAAGATTTGTTTGGAACGAATCCAACACCTGACACGGTAATTTCGGAGACGAAGGATTCTAAGGTGGCGGGAGGATCTGATTTTCCTGATGACAACGAACGGGAGGAGGCTGGGGTTCGCGAGATTTCGCGTCCGTTGGGATCGAAGAAATCGTTGACTGAGGACGTGACTCCGAAGAAGCGGAAGGGAGCTGGGGTTTGGATTGCTGCATTGATTGTATTGGGATTGGGTGTTGGGGCATACGTTGGAATTCCTCGGGAGGAGAAGGTTCTGGAGGATGGGGGCGCTGGTTTGGCTGAGGTTCCGAAGGGTGAATCGTCGGCGGAAGGGCTGAAGCCTGTGAAAGGCAACGATGTGCCGTTCACGCCGCCGCTTTCGCAGGAGGATTCGACGAAGTTAGCTGCGGTGACTCCTGGCACTCCGAAGAAGGATGGCGACGACTTGGATAGCGGTTTGCCCCCGGTTCCGCCGACGGGTCCTGCGATGCGGGAGACGAAATCAGGAGAGGCTTTGCCACCTCCGGTGCCGCCGAAGCCGGTGGATGATGCTAGTGGTGGTGTTTCGCCTGAGCAGTTGAATGCAGCGGAGCGCAAGATGGAGGTATTGACGGATCGTTTGATGCGGTTCCGTGACCGGTTGAAGGAGGCGGAGGTTTCTCGTGCGGAGATTGAGAAAGTGCTCTCTTCGTTCCCAAAATCGGCGTCGAAAAACCCTCAGCGCGAAGGCTTGGTGAAGCAGTTGGCTGAGAAAGACATCGAAATCAAGGGGATTCAAGACAGCGCGGATGTGGCCGAAAAGGAGTTGCACATCGCGTTGACCGACTGGGAGAGTTTGAAGGCTGCGAAAGCGCCAGCGAAACCGGAACCGACGGAGAACAGCCTCGGGATGCGTTTTGTCAAGGTGGGTGACGTGATGATGGCGACGCATGAGACGCGGGTGAAGGACTACTCGGTGTTTGCGGAGGAGACCAAGTTGAAGCGCAATCACTGGAAGAGCCCAGGTTTTGAACAGACGCCGGATCATCCTGTGGTGTTTGTGAGTTGGGAGGATGCGATGGCGTTTTGTCGCTGGTTAACGGAGAAGGAGCAGAAGGCGAAGCTTTTGACAAAGAACGAGTCCTATCGGCTTCCGTACGACAAAGAGTGGAGTGATGCCGTGGGGTTGCCTAAGGAGTTAGGGAATACCGCCGAGTCACGCGACTCAGGGAATATCGATCATTTTCCTTGGGGTTCACAATGGCCGCCGATTAAAGGTGCTGGGAACTATACGGGTGAGGAGACTGGGTCGGAGGTAGCCATCAAGGGGTACCGGGATGGATTCCAGTATACGGCACCCGTTGCAAGTTTTCCGGCGAATGCGAACGGTCTATTTGATTTGGGTGGAAACGTTTGGGAGTGGTGTATGGATGCGTGGAATGTTCGTGCGAAGTCGAAAGTGTTACGTGGTGGATCTTGGTATAATGGTTCGCTGCAGGTGGCACTCCTCTCTTCATGCCGGATTCATTCTCTGCCGGATCGCGAGTCGGATGCGTACGGGTTCCGGATTGTGAAGGTGACTACTGCCAGGAAGTAGTTGGAGCGTGCACGATTGGGGCTCTCTTAACGGGGAGCCCTGATTTATTTTATTGGGATAGTTTTCTGGCTGAGACTGGTTGTTAACGTCGAACAGTGATGGGTTTCAGGCTTTTTGATTTGAATCTCGAGCAGCAGGAGGCTGTTCGAACGATTAATGGGCCGTTGCTGATTTTAGCAGGGGCTGGAACGGGAAAGACGCGGGTGATTACGTCGCGGGTGGCGTACCTGATTGCTCAGGGGGTCGCTCCGGATGCGATTTTGGCGGTTACGTTCACGAATAAGGCTGCGAAAGAGATGCGGGAACGTTTGGCTGGGATGATTGAAAAATCAGATGCCAAGCAGGTGGTAATGAGTACGTTTCACGCCCTGTGTGTGCGGCTGTTGCGGGGAGACATCGATCGGATTGGCTATAAGCGAAACTTCACGATTTACGATGAGGGGGATCAGATGGGCCTCATTCGAAAAATCATCACGAAGGTATCGGCGCGCGATGAGAAACTGGATCCTCATGCAGCGAAGTCGATGATTTCGCGTCTGAAGAATCAAGGGTTGAGAGAGCGTTCACCTGGGGACGATCAAAGTTTGATGGCGGCGGTGTACTTGCGTTACCAAGAGGAGCTTAAGACCCTGAATGCGGTAGACTTTGATGATCTGCTGATTTTGGCGGTGCAGTTGTTACGCGAGCACGGGGATGTGAGGGAGAAGTGGCAAGCACGGTTCTCGCACATCATGATTGATGAGTTTCAGGATACGAATCGCTTGCAGTTGGAGTTGGTGACGTTGTTGGCGGATGAGCGGCGGAACGTGGCGGTGGTGGGCGACGATGACCAGTCGATTTACGGTTGGCGGGGGGCTGATGTGACGAACATTTTGGAGTTTGAGACCCACTTTCCTGGACCCGTGGTGGTGAAGTTGGAGGAAAACTACCGATCGACGAGACCGATTTTGGAGACGGCGAACGCAGTCATCCGAAATAATGCGATGCGCAGGGCGAAGAAGTTGCGCACGTCACGGGATCAAGGAGATCCGGTGCGGTTAATCCAGATGTTGGATGATCGGGCAGAGGCAGAATTCATCGCAGGCGAAATTCATTTGAGGCAGGCGACCGAGCATCTGCATTGGGAAGATTTTGCGGTGTTGTTTCGGACAAACCAGCAGTCTCGTTTGATTGAGCAGCAGTTGCGTCAGTTGAAAGTCCCGTACCGCGTGGTGGGGGGGAAAAGTTTCTTCGACCGCAGGGAAATCAAGGATTTACTGGCTTATGCGAGTGTCTTGCTGAACAGCGATGATGACGTTTCCCTACTTCGCATCATCAATACGCCGCCGCGCGGCATTGGAGAGGGAACGATTGAGGCAGCGACGGAGGCGTCCGCGAAGGCTGGGTGCAGTGTTTGGAAAATCATTCAAGACCCCGCATTTTTGTCAGGCCTCAGCCAGCGTGCGCGTTCTGCGTTGGGGATGTTTGTTGAGATGATGGATCACGCGGAGAGCCGTATGCTGGAGCCGTTGGCCGATCAGCCTAAGGTGCTCGCGGAATGGGTTGAATCGGTGGGGTACTACGAAGAGATTAAGCGCTCGTGTAAGACGGTTGATGAGGCGCAGGGGCGTGAGAACAACGTTCGGGAGCTGATTTCGGGGTTCACACAAGAGTTTGAGAAGAAGGATCGAAAGGGCTCTTACGGACTGCGCGAGTTTTTGGATGACATGATGTTGCGTCAGGAGGCGGATGACGAGGAGGACGAGGATCGCGGTGGGGTCACTTTAATCACGATGCATGCGGCGAAGGGCTTGGAGTATCCGAGCGTTTATTTGATTGGATTTGAGGAGGGAGTGTTGCCGCACTCGCGTTCTAAACTGGAGGGGACCATCGACGAGGAGCGACGTCTGCTTTATGTGGGCATCACTCGTGCGATGAGGAATTTGACCATTACTTGGTGCGACTCACGGATTAAGTATGGGTCTGCGAGTCCTTGTACGTTGAGCTCCTTTGCGAAGGAGTTTCCTCCGGAGTACGTGGTGGAGACATCGAAAATGGCGATTGATAATGCGCCAGTGACCAAGGAGGAGCAGAAGGGGCGTTTTGATGCGTTGATTGCGGCGCTGAATGCGATGTGAGTAGCGGTCGGCGAGTCACTTTTTTGCGAGCGGATTGGATGCGGACGGGATGCGTTTCCAGTGGATTTGAATGTCGCGAGCGTAAAGCGATCCGAAGATTGCGGGTTGAGTAACATTGCGTGAGACGTCTGAAGCGACGAGTTGGACGATTGCGAACTGGGCGGTGGGGGGAACTGTGGCTTTCGCGGAGAGGCGTTTCCACGTGAGGTGGGCGGTACCAGGAACCACATAGGACGCCGCTGACGAGAGAGCTTTTTCCATTGGCTTTGGCCATTGGGTCATGATTTCTGATGGGCATCCCTCGTAGGTAAAAATGCGGCAGCCAAAACGATGGGAGGGACTTGGATTTGCTGAGAAGTCCGCGTGTTCGACGGATACCTCCAAGAGGGTTTCTCCTCCGTCTCTCGGGACGTTTGAAAGGTCAAGCAACTGGAAAACGTCGCACGAAGTTGCCATTTCGGCGGGTCCGGCGGCATCGGCGCCCGCTTGGATGAAGCGGAGCGCGCTGCGTGGTGAGGTTCCATCGGGGGAGAGAGTCCACGATGCGGGATCTCCAGAGAGAACTCCGAACGAGAGCGGGGCGCCGGCTGGGAGTGGTAGTTCTTCGGGCGCACCGGCGGGACGGTCGACGGCAATCGGTTGGTTTATCCACCCTGCCGCGGTGGACCGTGTGCTGTACGACCAAACAACCGAAGAGAGGATGGCGCCGATGACAAGACTTGCGGCGATTTGGAGGATGGACCGAAGCGGGGAGGGGAAGAGTCGTTCGATACGTTCTTTTTCTGAAGCGGTGAGTGGGGGAGTGGCTGATTGGGGGGAGGTGGAGTGAAGGACGGACAAGTTTCCTTCGGCTAGTCCCCATTCACGGAGGGCGCCGTGAATACGTGCTTCTTGGAGAAAGGAGACTCTTGCTTGCGGCTGAGTTTGGAGGTGGACGTCTAGCTCACGGAGCTCAGCTTCGGAAATGGAATCCTCGAAGTATCTTGAGAGGAGGAGGGTGAGGCGTTCGTTATTCATGATTCCTGGTTGGATGCCTGAAAGCGTTCGATGCATTTGCGGAGTTCGGTGCGTGCGCGTGAGGTCGCAACGCAGACGGAGTTGGGTGTCCAGTTCACAAGACGGGCGATCTCGGCGGGTTTAAGTGCGTCTTGGTATCGGAGGTGAAGAAGGCGTTGAACCGTGGGCGTGAGCTTTTTCAGGCAAGCGGCCAGCCAATCGGTCCGGATTTCTGGGGTTTCCGGTTCTTCAGTGGCTGCGATTAGTTCGAGGGTTGCGGATTCGAGTCCCAGTTTACTCGTTTTTCGCAGGCAGGTTAGGGATTCGAAGCGGGCGATAGTGCATGCCCATGCCATGAAGTTCGTCCCGAGTTGAAAGTTGGCAGCTTTACGCGTGATTTTTAGAAACGTTTCTTGAAGAACATCTTGTGCAAGCGTGAAGTCTCGGACAATCGAGAGAATATACGCCCGAATCCCCGGTTGGTGCTCGATGAAGAGTTGCTGCACCGCCGTGAGGTGTTCCTGTGGGCTGTGTTCGCTTTGCATCTCGAATCAAGACGCCGTCCGCTCGCAAAACTTAGCTGAGTCTGCTCGGTCTGAAGCATGAGCTGAGACGGGAAAGACGAAGGCTAGATGATTCCTTTGACCACGGAGCCGTGGACGTCCGTGAGGCGGAAGTATCTTCCTTGGAATCGGTACGTGAGTTGTTCGTGGTCAACTCCCATTTGGTGCAGAATGGTGGCTTGAAGGTCGTGAACATGGACGGGATTTTCCACGGCATTGAATCCTAGATCATCGGAAGCGCCCCAAGAGATTCCGGGCTTCACGCCGCCTCCGGCCATCCAGACCGTGAAGGCATAGGGGTGATGATCGCGCCCCCATCTTGCGCGGTTGTTGATGTCGCCCTGAATGAACGGGGTGCGTCCAAACTCGCCTCCCCAAATGACGAGTGTGTCATCGAGTAAGCCGCGCATTTTTAGGTCTTTCACAAGGGCGGCACTGGGTTGATCTGTGTCGCGGCATTGCGTGTACAACTCCGTGGTGAGGCTGTTGTGCTGATCCCATCCTGCGTGCATGCACTGCACAAAACGCACGCCTCGTTCAATGAGACGGCGGGACATCAGGCAGTTGTAGGCAAAGGTGCCCGGTTCTCGCACCTGCGGACCGTACATCTCGAGAACATGAGGCGGTTCATCGGAAAGGTCGGTCAGATCGGGCACCGACGTCTGCATGCGGTAGGCCATCTCATATTGCGCAATCCGCGTTTGGATTTCCGGATCTTTGACTTGCGATGCGTGGAGAGCGTTGAGTTCCGAGAGATCGTCCAGCATGCCGCGCCGCAACTTTGAATCGATGCCCTCTGGGTTTCCCAGATGGAGCACGGGGTCTTTGCTCCCGCGAAACTTTGCACCTTGGTAACGCGACGGGAGAAAACCGGAACCCCAGTAGAAGTCGTAGAAGATTTGTCCACAACTTGTTCCCTTGCTCACGGATGTCATGACCACAAACCCTGGGAGATCTTGGGAGACGGAACCCAGACCATAGGTCAACCAAGCGCCCATGGTGGGGCGTCCGGGCAGTTGCGCACCGCTGAGCAGAAAAGAGATGGCGGGCGCATGATTTACCGCGTCCGTGTGCATGCTTTTGATGAAGCAGAGGTCGTCCGCAACCTGACCGGTGTAAGGCATGAAGTCGCTGACCCACGCGCCGCTTTGTCCGTACTGGCGAAACGGTTCCACGGGTTTGAGCATGAGCTTTCCCGCGGGATTTCCGGTCATGGTGCTAAAGCGCTTTCCCTCAAGATATCCGTCGGGAACAGGCTGACCGTGAACGGATTGAAGTCGTGGCTTGTGGTCAAACAGGTCGCAGTGAGTGGGTGCGCCGTTTTGGAAAAGGTAGATGACGCGTTTCGCTTTCGGGGCGGAACCCGGTGCGAGGGTCCGCGCTGCGGGTGTATCGGATGGATTGGGCGCGTATGCCGAAGCCCTTGCTCCTGCGGCCACGCTGTCCTTTTGCATCAGACTCGCCAGCGCTGCGATCCCGATTCCTTGAGCGCCGGATTTGAAAAAGTGTCTCCGATTGACGCCCAGTAAATGATGCTGAATCGGCTCTGGCGCGCCGGTGGGAAAAAGGTTCCAAGCGTTCATGGGCTATTCCTTGGTGAGCGTTTCGTCGAGGTTTAGGAGGTTTAGGCACACATTGGTCCATGCTGCCAGCGTCACTGAGTCGATCTCTGGGGGATGCTTGGATTCTCCTGTGGTGAGGAGGGTTGCAGCATGGGATGGGTTTGAGTTCAGCGACTCCGTTGCACGGGTCAGCGATCGTTTCAGCACGCTCATCTCGGATGCGAGTGGGGATCGGCCGAGCACGCGACGCATGAGCGCATCGAGGCGTGCATCATCGCTCGCGATTTTTTGTGTGAGCGCCCACGTTGCGAGCGAGCGCGCCGATTCGACGAAGGTGGGATCGTTGAGCAGGGCGAGCGCTTGCATGGGGGTGTTGGTGCGTAACGGCTTCACCTCGCACACCTGTCGTTTGGCGTTATCGAAGAAAGCGCTCGGGCTCACGATTCGTCTCCAGAACGTGTAAATGCTTCTTCGATATAGGTCTTTTCCCGAACTCTGCGTGTAGCGTTTATTTCCGAAGGTGGCCTCTTCCCAAATGCCAGCGGGTTGGTAAGGGTTCACGGGGCGTCCGCCGATGGTTGCGTTGAGCAGCCCTGATAGCGCGAGTGCTTGGTCTCGGAGCATCCATGCGGGCATTCGGAATCGCGGGCCACGCGCAAGAAGACGGTTCTGGGGATCCTTTTCGAGGTGGGAGGGATCGACGATTTCTGAGGCGCGCTGGTAGGTCTCGCTCGAGAGAACGAGTTTGAGCAGGTGTTTTATATTCCAGTCGGACTCCATGAACTCGGCGGCTAGCCAGTCGAGCAGTTCCGGATGGACGGGGTACTCGGCTTGGACCCCGAAATCTTCGGGTGTTTTCACTAAGCCGATTCCGAATAGCATCTGCCAGAGACGGTTAACGATGACCCGTGCGGTGAGAGGGTGGTCTCGGGACACCAACCAATCTGCGAGTGCGAGACGGTTTGCCGAACCTTCGCGAGGGAGTGGGGGGAGGGATGCCGGAACGCCAGCTGTGACCTCGTCCTTTTGGGCGGTGTAGAGTCCGCGATCGAGGACGAAGGTGGGGCGCGGTTTCGGCAT
>JACCED012206748.1_pt1 | contig 14424 bp, 5 predicted proteins | sample 7455021 | NCBI WGS metagenome assembly JACCED01 (sample SAMN15323456, study PRJNA562643) | freshwater metagenome | isolation source: river surface water | place: USA:Blue River Watershed | collected 2017-08-19 | reverse complement strand
TAGCCGAGCGTATGCACGAAGATAGTATTGACTCAGTTGTTCTTCATGGTGGGATGGATAAACAACAGGCCTTGAAGACGTTTGAAGATCCAGCTGGGCCGAGCATTCTGCTGTCTTCAGAGGTGGCTTCCGAAGGCGTGGACTTGCAGTTTTCTAGCTTGTTGATCAATTACGACTTGCCATGGAATCCGTCGAAGATTGAACAGCGTATAGGTCGTATCGATCGTATTGGTCAAGAAGCTCCAAAAATTTTGATTTGGAACTTTATCTACGCCGAGACTGTCGATGACAGGGTGTACAGCCGTTTGTTGCAGCGACTCAATATTTTTGAACGTGCTCTAGGTTCAATGGAAATGATTTTGGGTGATGAGATTCGATCGCTCAGCTACGAGCTGTTGTCTCATCACTTAACGCCGGACCAGGAGCAAGCGCGGATTGACAAAGCGCGGGTTGCCATTGAAAACGTAAATCGAATGCACGAAAAACTTGAGGCTGAAGCTTCTAGCCTGATTGCGCATGGCGACTTTATTCAAAATAAGGTCAAGGCTGCCAAAGAGTTAGGTCGATACATCCGCGGAAACGACTTACTTGCTTATGTTCAAGACTTTATAAGTGCCGGATATCCAGGGTCCCGCTTGTTGTCAGACCCTAAAGAGCCGGAGTATTTTCGATTTGATTTATCAGCAGATGCGCGTCTGGACTTCACGGCATTTGTACAGAAACACTATTTGCAGGGAAAGACTGGATTGCTTTCTGCAAACCCTCTCAAACTGTTGTTTGAAAACCGTTTAGGTAAATCGCCACTGGGAATTGAGCGGGTGACTCAGGATCATCCCTTGATTCGATTCATCTCTTCCCAAATGCTTGAGCGTGGAAGTAACAGCACCTATTTTCCAGTCTCCGCTTGTAAGGTGACGATTGCAGATCCAAGATTTCAGCCTGGGGTGTATGTATATGTCTTGGCGCGTTGGACGTTGTCTGGATCGCGAGATGTTGAGCGGCTTGAGTATGTCGCCAAACGCTTGAAGGATGGTGTCCTGTTAGATGGCGATTTGGCTGAATGGCTTGTGAATAAGGCCGCCCATGATGGCGCTGATTGGCTAGGGGCGGCTGGAGAAGTCGATCTTGATCATGCGGCAGCTACCCAGGACGAATGTAGAGCTGAGCTTGAAGAGAGCTTTATTGGCTACCGTGATGCATACGGTCGTGAGGACGTTGACCGTATTCAGCAAATGATTCGATTCTTAGAGGTTCACTTAGAGCGCAAGCGTCGGAATTTGCAGGAGCGTATTCAAAACCTAACTCACTCAGGCGATGCAAAAAAGAAACGCATTCTTCCAGCACTCAAAGGGCAACTTCAGAGAGAGCAAGTAAGAGTTGAGCAAAAGATTGCTGAAATTCGCTTGCGTGAAAAGCTGGAGGCAAGAGATGCGCTGGTTAGCTCTGGTCTCATTCTTGTTGAATAAATGAGGAAGCCAGCGTGAATCTTAAAGATGCCATGATGAAAGCGTTTGCAGATAAGGGCGAAGCGCTACCAATGAAGACTGAAGAAGATAGAAAGCGAGTTGTTTTAGCTCGTGGCAACAAGGGCAAGAAGCAGGTTGTTGTGAAGTATGGGAAATCAGAAGGTCGCAGACTTTCTCCTCCTAAAAAAGAAGTTGAGAAAAAAAGCAAAGCAGATTCAGTGGTTCCATCCGTAAGCACTTCCATTGAAACATCTGCTGATTCAATCAATGAATCAAAATCGCATGTCAGTCAAAAACCGTTGCCGATTAAAAAACCCGTCATGGTTAAGAGGCCAGTTTTGAAGGCTCATGTGGAGAAGCATGCAAAGTGCCTGGTGCATGTCGCTGATACGCATTCAAGCCAGCTAATTGAAGTCAATTTGACCTTAGGAACTAAAGAAAGCATTGATCAAATTACCAAGCCAGAAGTTCACGAAATGGCTTTGGGTCTTGACTTTGGAACTTCATCTGTAAAAGTGGTGATTGGGGATATGGCTGCTGATAAGGCATACGCCATTCCTTTTTTAGATACACACGGAATTAATGCATATCTTTTACCAAGCCGTGTATTCGAGTCAACGTCTGCGCATGATGGATCAGTGCCTGGTTTTAGTCTTAGTGCTGGAGAAACGGCTTTTAGAGATTTAAAGCTAAGTCTGTTGGCAAACCCAGATTCAATTGATCAGCAGCTAGAAGTGATTGCATTTTTAGCATTAGTAATTCAACATGCTCGTGCTTGGTTTTTTCATACGCATACATCTATCTACAAACGTGTGAAATGCCTTTGGCAGTTGCGAATAGGATTGCCTGCGGCAACTGCGCTAGATAATAAATTTGTTCCATTACTGGAAAGAATCGTCATAGCAGCATGGCGACTTGCGGCTTTCGAAGGAAAGTTTGATCGAAGTCAGGTTAAGCGCATTAGAGATCATGCTTTTGAAGCTCATCCAACTGATGAAGAGCCTGAAGTAAGGGTCATTCCAGAGATTGCTGCTCAAATTTTTGGATTTGTAGCATCTTCATCGTTCGATAAAAAAGCAGCAAACCGCTATCTGATGGTTGATGTTGGTGCTGGTACTGTTGATGCCTCCTTGTTCAAGGTAATTACAGCCCGTGGTGGTAAATGGAGTTTCGAGTTTTATACAGCTGTCGTGCAACCCTATGGTGTTTCCAACCTCCATGCCTATCGAACAGATTGGTGGATTTCAAAACTAATAGGGATTGACGAGGCACAGCACTTGATTGATGATCTTAGGAGAACAAAGTTTGCAACCGATCTTGGTGCAACATTACCGGTTCATAACCGTGATTATTTTTTAGGCTTAAAGCTAATTGGAAATGATCCTGATGATTCAGATGCCGAGTTTTTTGATAAAAAACTCATGGCGCAGGTACAGGGTTCTACTCTTTGGCGTGCCGTGAAAAACGAATTCCTAACCAAAGAGCAGTTGTCAAATGTTCCAATGTTTTTATGCGGTGGTGGGGCACGGAGCCCTTTTTATCTTGAGTTAGAGAAAAAGCTTCAGCGTATGCCAGGTTATACATGGCTTTCCACTGATCCTTGGCAGTTAGGTTTTCCTGGCGATCTTGAGGTGGAGGATGTCAATGAGCTTGACTTTGACCGTTTATCTGTCGCTTACGGTCTAAGTAAAGTTGATGTCGGTGAAATCACCCAAGCAGTGCCATTGCCTAAAGTGCCTATTGATCCACAAGAGTCTTTTACCAATCGATATATCGATAAAGATCAAACTTAAACAACGAAGATAAGAAAAAATAAAAATGCTTCCGTCACTTTTAGCCAAAGACATACAAGAAGGCCTTCGTCAGTTCCTCACAACTGGTTTTGAGGCCAGTGATGACTTCATGGGCGGCATCATGGATAGGTTCGTCAAAGACCCATCCGGATGGCTTAAGGGGCCATATCTTCAATTAGGTCTGCCTTTTACACCGGGCGCTTCAGGCAAGAAATTTTTCAAAGACTTTGAGACTGAAAACCCAGGTTATTCACATCAAGAAAATGCATGGAAGCGACTATCAAGCACGCACCTAGCTAGCAGTACGTTGGTAGCTACTGGAACTGGCAGTGGTAAAACCGAGTGTTTTGTTTACCCTGTACTAGATCACTGTGCGCGAACCAAAAAATTGGGTGAGACTGGCGTAAAAGCATTGGTGATTTATCCAATGAACGCCCTGGCCACGGATCAGGCTCGTCGTTTCGCTGAGCTAGTTGCCAGCATTCCAGCTTTCAATGGGTTGCGTGTTGGCTTGTATGTGGGTGGCAATTCAGTTGGTACGGGGCAGGGCACTGTGATGACGCCAACCACCGTGATTACGGATCGTGATTCCTTGCGTAAGAATCCGCCAGACATCTTGTTAACGAACTACAAGATGCTTGATTACTTGATGTTGCGACCGAAAGATAGACAGCTTTGGGAGAAGAATAAGCCTGAGACGTTGCGCTATGTTGTGGTGGATGAGCTTCACACATTTGATGGTGCGCAAGGAACAGACTTAGCTTTGCTATTACGCCGGTTACGAGCAAGGCTGAAATCACCAGACGGTCACATTATTTGTGCGGGTACTTCAGCAACATTGGGTGGGGCGTCTGACACATCACCTTTACGAAGCTATGCGAAGCAAGTGTTTGGTGTGCCTTTCGATGAGCCTTCAGTCATCGTTGAAAATCGCCAATCAGTGGGTGTGTTTCTAGATGATTCAACAGTCGATTACGTATTTCCGGCTTTAGAGAATCCGGAAATAGCATTAGATGCAACTCGATTTACTTCTCCAGAGGAAGCTGTAGCTTCTTGGTACGGATTATTTTTCCCTGATCTACCTCCGCCTGTAGATGTCAAGGAGTTATCATGGCGTATTCAGCTGGGTGAACAGTTGAAGAAGCATCAGCTTTTTGTTAATTTGTTGAAGTTAGTCAAAGGGCAGGTGGTTCATTACGAGGACTTGAAGGCTTTGCTGCTAAACGGCTTGCCGTTAAAGACTCAGCCCTATGTTGGCGAGATTCTCGATGCTTTATTGGTGTTGGTTGCTTGGGCAAGAGTTCAAGGTGGTGCTTCAGGTCGCCCGCTGCTGAATCTGCGAGTTCAGATGTGGATGCGCGAATTGCGCAGGATGGTGGCTAATCTGGCTGTTACGCCGCAAGCCGTAAAGCTGAGAAGCAGTGCTGACGTTCCAGCTAATCCTGATGGTGTTTATTTACCCTTAATTCAATGTACAGCTTGTAGAACAACAGGTTGGTTATCAAGGTTGGTTCAATCAAGCAACAAAATATCAACAAAGCTAGATGAGGTCTACAACACTTGGTTTGCTAAGCGTCCTGAAGTCATGCGTTTTTACGCAGCAAGCAGTTTTAAGAGGTCGCAGGTTGAGTGTGTATCGCAACAGGTTTGTACTGCTTGTGGTAATTTGCAGCAAAACGGCAGCACGACCTGCTTAGCTTGTAGCGAGGAGGTCTTGCTCCCAATCTTTAGGGTGACAGAGCAAAAGAGTTTTTCTATTGGCCAGGTTCAATACACCCGACATGACGAGACGTGTCCAGCATGCGGCGAGCGTGATCGACTGATGCTAGTTGGTGCGCGTAATGCCACATTAGGTGCGCAGGTGGTAGAGCACTCATGGGCAAGTCCATTCAATGACGATAAGAAGTTAATTGCTTTTTCCGACTCCGTTCAAGATGCAGCTCATCGAGCAGGTTTCTTTGGTGCGCGCACGTACCAAAACAACGTTCGAATGGCGTTGTCTAAGGTTATAGATGAGGTTGCAGCAGCACCATTACCTTGGTCGAAGTTTCTAGAACAAATGGAGAAAAGCATTGATACACCAGGTGGTGTGTTGAACATGCCTCAAGAGCAATTTATTGCTGAGTTTATTGGCCCCAACATGACATGGCAGGCTGATTGGTCTGTCGAGTTGCTTCTAAATGGTGCATTGCCTGCTAACAGTCGCTTGCCAGAGCGCGTCAAAAAGCGCTTGCTTTGGCAAGCCGTAAGCGAGATGACTTATTTGAGTCATCGTGGTAGGACGCTAGAGAGAATTGGTAAAGCTACTTTGTCAGTGCCACTTTCATTGATCGCCGACACGAGTGAACGACTCCTACCTATCTTTGATGAGAAGTACGGATTGAAGGGGCTTCGTGCTGATGCTTTGCATCAATGGTTATGGGGAGTTTTGACGCACATGCGCAAGCGTGGTGCTGTCATGCATGCAGAGATGTCTACATACGTGCTTGATGCAAATACATATGCATTTAGTCAAAAGGGTGGACGCGGAGAGTGGTTGCCACCAATGAGCGATAGAACACCTCGTCCGGTTTTCTTAACGTTGGGTACGCACAAAGAATTTGATAAGGCTTTTGGGGATAGGAAACAAACATGGTTTGATCGATGGGCTGAGGCTTTATTCGCAGGCCGTGGCCATTTGATGGGACCAGGCTTGTCGGCAGAGTTGCTTCAAGTAGCGATTGATCAATTGGTCAAAGATAAGGTTTTGATTGCTAATGATGGTCACTTGGGCGTCAGTTTGGCGATCAATCCTGATGTCTTGGTTCTCACTACTGATGTCTCATACCTTTCTACACCGCAAGGCAAGCGGTTGTTGGCTGTGCCAACTTCAGATGTATCAACTCTGATTGATATGCCATGTCTTGATTCCATGGATGAAAGATATGAAATTGAGATGCCAGCAGGAGGCTGGTTATCGCGTCGATATAGCCAAGGTGATTTGCGTAGAGTAATTGCAGCAGAACATACTGGCTTGTTGCAGCGTCAAGAGCGAGAGGACTTAGAACTCCGCTTTAAGTCAAAGCAACCAAAGCCTTGGTTTGAAAATTTACTTTCTGCCACGCCAACGCTTGAAATGGGCGTGGATATTGGTGATTTGTCATCTGTGCTTTTGTGTTCTGTTCCTCCTAATCAGGCAAGCTATTTGCAAAGATTGGGTCGTGCTGGAAGGCGCGATGGCAATGCCATTACAACGACCTTGGCGGATGGTGCGAGTCCACATGACTTGTATTTCTTTGAAGAAACACAAGAGATGATGTCGGGTGATGTTGCTCCCCCTGGTGTTTTCTTGCGGGCCGCGGAGGTTTTACGCCGGCAGTTGTTTGCATATTGCATTGATGACTGGGTGAGCGGCATCAAGACGCTGACTGCATTGCCAGAAAAGACGTCGGTTGCGCTTGATGCGGTTGAGACTGCGAATTTAGAGAAATTTCCATACAACTTAGATAGTTACGTCTTGGCCAATGAGATCCGTTTGCTTGATAGTTTCTTAGCGCTGCTTGGTGATGAAATTGACGATGTTGTGTCGCAGCGTTTGCGAGATTACATGCAAGGCCAAGGCGAGAAGGATGGTCTGCGATCGCGATTGATTAAGTCTCTTGAGGAGTTAGTTGAAGAGCGTAGGGGCTATAAAAAACGAAAAGATCAAATTGACGGCTTGATTCGAGTCGTTAAGCAAAAGCCCCAAGATGATTCAACACGTGAGGATTTAGATAACTTGGGTAGGGAGCGTGACAAGTTGATGGAGTTGATTGCTGAGATCAACAGCCGAGATTTGCTAGGTACGTTGACTGATGTTGGCTTGATTCCAAACTATGCATTCCCTGAGGCTGGGGTTGAGCTTAAGTCAGTTTTGTGGAGAAAGAAGGCGGCCGATGAGCAAGTTCAGGGCAACTATGTTGCACTTCCAGCTCTTAAGTATGAGCGGCCAGCAAATTCGGCGCTTTCTGAGTTTGCACCTGAAAATCGTTTTTACGCTAATCAGCGTCGCGTCGAGGTTGACCAAATCAATATGAATTTGGCGAAGACAGAAGAGTGGCGATTCTGCCCTTCGTGTCATCACATGCAGAACATTGATATTTCGCAGGATACTCATGCGGTCTGCCCAAATTGTGGTGACGCAATGTGGGGTGACCAAGCGCAGAAAAGAACATTGCTTCGGTTTAAACAGGCGATTGCGAACAGCGATGACACGAAGGTAAGGATTGACGACAGCGCTGATGATCGGGAGCCAAAGTTTTACGTGCGTCAGTTGATGGCTGACTTCGAGGCTAAAGATATTCTGGATGCGTGGCAAATTAAAAATGGGGGCTTGCCATTTGGCTTTGAGTTTGTATCCAAAGTTACCTTTAGGGATGTCAACTTTGGCGAGTTGTCCAAGCCGGGCGAGGCTTTTAAAGTCGCCGACAAAGAGTCGGCTCGTCCTGGATTCAAGCTGTGTAAGCATTGCGGAAAAGTTCAAAAAGCACCCAAGCGTCAGTCAGATTCAGCTGGTCAAACGCACAGCTTTGACTGTCCAAAGCATGGCAATGAAGATCCAGAAAACATTCTTGAATGTTTGTATCTGTATCGCGAGTTCGAGTCAGAAGCCTTACGTATCTTGGTTCCCTACACACGAAGTGGTGTGGACGAGCAAGTAGTACAGTCATTCATGGCTGCGTTGCAGCTAGGGCTCAAAAAGCGTTTTGGTGGAAAGGTAGACCATCTGCGCATGGTCATGCAAGACGAACCCGGTAAAGAGGGCGGGCCCCGTCGGCACTACGTGATGCTTTACGACTCAGTGCCTGGTGGCACAGGATATTTGCATCAGCTCTTGGCTCAAGATGCGGGGACCTTGGCTGATGTACTGCGTATGGCGCTTGATGCTGTAAGTGGCTGTTCTTGTAACGAGGATCCTGAGAAGGACGGCTGCTATCGATGTGTCTACCAATACCGTTTGGGCCGCAATATGCAATTGGTTTCGCGGGACCGAAGTAAGGAAGTTTTAACAGAGTTGGTGGCGTCCCTGGATCAGCTGGAACAGGTTGAAACTATTTCGCAGATATATATCAACCCCAACTTCGACTCTGTTCTTGAAGCTCGCTTTATTGAGTCTTTGAAGCGTATGGGTAGCGTTGCCGGATTCCCTAAGGTCAAGCTGGTGCAAGACATCATTTACGGCAAGTCAGGCTATGTTCTAGAGGTCGAGGGGCAGCGATACAAGATTGAACCGCAAAGAAATGTTGGGCCCTCAGATGGTGTTGCTGTCGCCAGTAAGCCTGATTTTGTAATTTGGCCATGGAATGGTGGCACTTTGCGCCGGCCTATTGCTGTGTTTTGTGATGGCTGGCAGTATCACCAGCACTCATTGCGTGAAGATGCCAACAAGCGCAGCGCGCTTTTGTTGAGTGGCAAATTTTGGGTTTGGTCGGTGACTCATGATGACGTCAAAGCTGCTTTGGACGGCAAGGCCCAAACTGAATTAGATTCACCACTGGCAAGTCATAGTCGACATGATGGCTCAAAAGCGCCTGCGGCCGTTCAAAGGTCGCTGCCTGGTGCATTTGGTTGCCATTCAATTGCACACCTTTTGAAATTCTTGAGTGAACCATGTGGCGATGGTCAACAAGATGCTGCTATCTATCCAATTCAGAGAAGTGTGCTTTGGCTCAATTTCTTGATGATCCCAAGTACTGCGGGTGAGAAAACGGTTGTTCAGAGCAAGATGAATAGTTTGGCTGCTCAGTTGCCTGTCGATTTGCAAGCGCCAAAGCCTAACTTTGCACCGGTGCTCTCTAAAGGTACGGCATCTCCAACCATCATGGGTTGGTGGCCGATGTCATATGCATCGGGCTCTAGGGATGGATTAATTAGCCCAGGTGTAATCCTGTTGGATGACTTAGATTACCCAAACGAAGAAGTGTTGCGCTTAAATTGGAGAAAATGGCTAGCGCTCTTCAATCAGCAGCAAATGCTTCAAGGCATGTTGTTAGCCACGCGTTCTGCACTGGATGCTGGCGATTGCGCAGGCTGGTTGCCGGCAGTGCATGCACAGAGTCATCCTGGAGTAAGTAGCCCTGAGCAGAAGTTGTTCGCTAAAGAATGGGACGATGCAATTTCTCAGACGCTTGAGCCACTCAGGCTGGGGCTTCGACAGCTAGCAGCCCTGCAAGCCACGCCTCCCACTGTTGGATACGAGCTAGCGAATGAGCGTGGAAGCGTTGTAGCTGAGGCTGAAATGGCTTGGCCTGATAAGTCACTCGTGTTGTTAACTGCCGATCAAGAAGATTTAGCTTTCGAGTGGTCGAATGCTGGATGGACTGCGCTCATCCTTTCTGAAGATTGTTTGCAAGTGGCAAGCGAGCCATGGGTCTACGCAGTAGCATCAAAATTGAATATTGAAATCAATCCTGCAAAGGAAACTTTATGAGTCTCAAACCAAAGGTTGCGCTATCGCAAGATTTTTTGCTCAACTTGTCCAAGTTGCCTTCTGGTATTCAGAGCCGAGTTATGAAATGGGCTATCAAGTTTCAGGCTGATCCTAAGAGCCCCGGTATTAACTACGAAAACATTCATGCCGCTGCTGATGCGAACATGAAATCTGTACGCATCGATGGTGATTGGCGCGGAATCGTTTTTAAGCCAAGCCAAGGCGAGGTATACGTGCTGTTGCATGTCAATAAGCATGATGAGGCATACCGCTGGGCAGAGCGTCGCAAATTGATCATTAACCCTGTAACTGGTGCGATGCAAATGGTGCAGGTTGAGGAGACTGCTACAACAGTTGCAAATATTCCGAAGCAGGTTGAAGCCAAGGCAGTTTCTATTACCCGTGGAGTAACAGATAACGAGCTGATTAGCCTAGGCGTTCCTCCCGAAATGATTGCTCGTGTCCGTTTGGCGTGTCATGAGTCAGACGTAGATGAGTTACAGAACTTACTGCCGGTTGAAGCTTATGAAGGTTTGTTCTTGCTGGCCGCAGGTGATACGGCAGCTCAAATTTTAGCATCTAGAGAAACGCGCATTGATCAAGCCATTGATACGCAAAATTTTGAGGCGGCTCTACAAACTCCAGAGTCTCAATCCCGTTTCGTTGTTGTGGACGACGATGCCATGGTTGCCATCATGAATGCACCATTGGCACAGTGGCGAGTGTTCTTGCATCCAACGCAAAATAAACTGGCGTCAGGTGATCGTAGCGGGCCTGTACGCGTTTTGGGTGGCGCAGGAACAGGAAAGACTGTGGTGGCTATCCATCGCGCCAAATGGCTTGCAGAGAATAGAACCCTTGAAAAGCAGAAGGTGTTGTTTACAACATTCACCAAAAACTTGGCTCTTGATATTGAAGATAACTTGAAAACGTTGTGCTCGAAAGCCACCTTAGACAAGCTTGAAGTTAGAAACCTAGATTCTTGGGTTCATGGTTTTATGCGCTCCCGTAAGTTGGAGCATCGAATTGTTTACGGACGTAAAGAGGAAGGGGCTAAGCAAGCTTGGCAAATCGCCTTAACTCAGAAGGACGTCAGCGTGGATTTGCCAGATAGCTTCTACGAAGATGAGTTGGAGCAGGTCGTTTTAGCCCAAGGCGTTACATCCAAAGATGAATACCGTACTGTTCGTCGGACTGGCCGAGGCGTCGTCCTGAGTCGTGCCAAGCGGGATGCAGTGTGGCCAGTTTTTGAAGAGTACCGCGGGCAACTAGCATCTCGAAAACTTAAAGAGGTTGATGATGCTTATCGTGATGTTGCGAATCTTTTAAATCAAGAAATAATCGACGGTAAAGTGCCTGCCGCATACAGTGCCATTGTCATTGACGAGACGCAGGATCTGGGTCCGCAAGCGTTGCGGTTGTTGCGAGCAATGATTGCACCAAAGCCAAATGATTTATTTTTTGTTGGCGATGGTCATCAACGTATCTATCCTCGCAACCGCGCTGCTATGAGCAAGTGTGGGATTGATATACGAGGGAGATCTAAAAAGCTGTATTTGAATTACAGAACTACGGATGAAATTCGTAAGCAGGCGGTTGCAATGCTCGAAGGCTGCGAAATTGATGATTTAGATGATGGCCATGACGAGACAAGACGCTACAAGTCTTTGTCGCATGGCCCAGCTCCGTTGATTTTGAATCTACCCTCAAATGAAGAGGTTATGGAAAAGACTCTGGCACTAGTTCGCGAATGGGGGACTAATGCTGATCCTGAGAGTGTTGGTTCTACTTGTGTCATTGCCGAGTCGAAAAAGACACGGGATGCGTTGGCTAAGTATTTCCAAACGAATGGACTTAAATCGTCTGTGATCGATGAAAACCAAAATGCCAATTTAAATCATGATTCGATTTATTTTGCGACAATGCACAGAGCCAAAGGCTTGGAGTTTGATCGCGTTGTTGTATTGGCACCTAAAAGCTATTTAGGTGATCCGCATGATATAGATAGCAAACGTAAGCTGATTTATGTTGCATTGACCCGTGCAAAAAAAGACGCTGCACTGATAACGGTTTGATCATCAATGAAGAGAGTACGGCGATTAAACATTAAGCGTTAATTATGGAAAAGCTTTTAGTGCGACGGATACTTAACTCAAGTGCTCATCTGTGCACTTTCTCGAAAATTATCTCGACTCTTCTTGTTCTGCCCATGTGAGCCATGACTGCAATTTTTCATTTAGGGTGTGGTCTACAAAATCAGCTTTGAAGTGTGGGATTTTTAATAATTTGGCCATGAAGTACGCCTCGAAAGAGTTTTGTGTCTTCGCCCAATGCACCAATTCTTCTTTGTTACTAAGTCGACTTGGTTTATAAAGAGTTTTTGCGCGATCAATTAGCGATCTAATTCGGTGAGCATCTTTCGCAGTAATTCGATAACTGAAATTTACCGGGTTGAATGGCGATGTGTTGTCTCGTGAAGCACTAAGCCGTTGTGGTAAAGATTCAGAAATTTTAGATGGCTGATAAAACCTGCTTGTGATAGTAGATACTGACAGTTCTGGGTTCAAGGTTTTACTGGGAGATGGTGAGTGCCATGATCTGATTGGGTTTGGCTCTGCGTTGATTGGTGCTAACTGTGGTTCGTTTTGTGGTTCGCGCGCGACTACATAGGTACTTGATGACTGCGTAGCTGAATGCAAACCTTCTGAAGTTGAGGCTAACTTTGTTTTAGCCACAGGCTGCATGTGCTCTGCTACCAGTAACAGTTTTGGCGTGGCTTTGCTGTTACGCCATTTGCATATGAGAAGAGAAACAATGATTGCAGCAATTTTTGGAATAGCTTTGTTTCTTTTGCTCGTCTCCGGAAGTATTTCGGATGTATAGGTTCTATAACTCTTGATTCGGAACGGCTCTACGACAAAAATGGCTTGATTTTTCCCGAATTTAAAAAATGTTTTTCCTAGATTTGAATTTAAGGTTTCTGGGTGAAGAATACAGGCAAGAAAGTAGGCTGTCTGATAGATAAAGTTGCCTACCCATATGCCGTACTGGGATCTTAAAAATGTGCTTACATCTGATAGGCCTTCTGCTAAGTTCGTTAGGTCTGATCTACTGAGTTGTTTTAAGTAGACATCTTGAAATGCTGAATAGTTTTCAATAGTACTAATGACTTCTTTGTAGTCGTGATGATCTAATGGTAAAAAGTTTGACTCTTTTATGAAATCAATCAATGATGCTGCGTATTTTCCAAACATTGTGTAGAGCTCTACGCAGAAACTTTTCTGAAACTTGTCGACAAGTTGCCCTTGTGAAATATTCGGCAATAGAGAAGATGCCTTTTGGAATGTTGCTCCCGTGATGCGCAGTGAGCAGTTCCTAATTAGCTTTACGGTTTCAAGCTCTTTGTAATGAGCAAAAAATGGAGTGACGTATGGAGTCTCCCTAGCTTTGAAATAGACGGGTTCTCCACATTCGGGGCAAACAAGCAACAAGCTTTTAGATGAAGCATATGAAGCCTTATCCGCTGAGACGAACTCACCAGTTTTAAGACTTAACGCTTGATCCATGTAAATAGTCTCATTTGTCTGTTATTCGTAATTTCCGAGTGCTTCTTTCAAATGTGCAGTCACGTTTTTGGCCAATGATGTAGGCCCTAGAACTCGGATATCGCTGCCAAAACGAAGTATGTCACCAACCAGTTCTCTCTCATCTGAGTATGGTATTTCCAGCACGTAAGAGCCATCTGACTCTTCATGCCCTTTTTGGTCTGGATGCCACTCTTCATGCTTCACCCAGCGAGCCCGCTCAGGTGTGAACTTCAGCTTTGCCCATCCTTTCACTGCTCCACCAAAAATTCCGTAGCCACTTTGCATTGACTTTCGCAATTGTTCTGCATCTAACTCTTTTGCATCTTGGGTTAGTTGCTCGCAATCAGTGATTGCATCTACTGCAAAGCTTCTAACTTCCCTGCGAAGATGGCACCATGCATCGACATACCAATTGTCTCTGTAGTGCACCAGTTGTTGAGGGGAAATGATTCGCTCTACCGTTTTGCCAGTTTGACGGTTGAAGTGGTGAATGTTGATCTGCTTTCGATGCAGTGTTGAGTGAGCGATCTGTTCGAAGCATTTAAGTTTCAAATTTCGCTTGCCTGCATGGACAAGTCTGACTCTTTGCGATAGCGTTTCTGCATTTACTCCCTGCCCGGTAAACATTTCATCAAGACGCTTTTGTAATGGCTTGAGCTTTGGACCGAGCAACCCAGGTTCGAGCTGTTCCAGCATGTTTTGAATGGTGAGTAGTGCAAGGACTTCATCTTGGCTAAACCAAAGACCTGGAAGCTCTTGGCGAGTATCTGTGATGTCTAGTCTGTAACCACCTAGATCACGATCGAAAACAACTGGAAAGTTCAACCTATCTCGCAACTTAGATAAATCGCGCTTAAGAGTTGCAAGACTGATCTCCAGTTTTTGAAGTATTTCGTCGCGAGGAACAGCCCTGCGACCTGTGAGCAGTGTCCGGTAGCTGTAGAGGCGATCGATTTCACTCATGCCGTGGTCCTATTTCGATACTCGTTACATTTTCAATGATACTTTTATGCATTCAAGGCTCCAGCGGGTCAATGCCAAAGTGATGGTCTAAGGCTATTGCCGCCCGTTGCTTCCTGCTTGGGCGTGGGTGAAGGGCGATGGCGCCATATTCCCGTGCGATCCAGAAC
>JACCED010824438.1_pt1 | contig 14425 bp, 19 predicted proteins | sample 7455021 | NCBI WGS metagenome assembly JACCED01 (sample SAMN15323456, study PRJNA562643) | freshwater metagenome | isolation source: river surface water | place: USA:Blue River Watershed | collected 2017-08-19 | reverse complement strand
GTGCATGGTGTTTTAAATGTAATTGGGGAGTCCCTAGTGAAGAATTTTTAGCAGAGGTTGGTAACAATAGCTTTAGTGGTAATTTTGATAAAAAGGGAGAGAGTATGATTAGTAAGAGAGATGAAGAAAAGCTTAAAGAGAAATCTTTAACACCTGAACAATTAGCTGAAATTTATGATAAGACAAGTGATAGTCTAACGACAAAGTATCGAGGGTTGGATGCTGAAGTGTGTAATCAATTAGGTGTGAGATGGAAGTATGACGATAGCGGTAAAGTGTTGGAAATGTGGTTTCCATGTCACATTTATGAAAATGGAGAATTAAAAACTGTAGGCTATAAGATTCGTAAGCAAAACAAGGTTTTCGATGTAAAAGGTTACGTTGGAAAATTGTGCTTAATGGGTAATCAAACAAACTATGTTGCTGAAACATTGATGGTGGTGGCAGGTGAAATTGATTTAGTAACAGCAGTAAAAGCACTACAAAATAAAGTGAACGGTAGTGGTAAATACAAATCAATTTCTTGCAATATTGTCACACCATTATTAGGAGAACCACACATTGCTGACGATTTAAAATCCAACTATGAATGGGTGAATAAACATAAGAAAATTGTTATTTGCACCGATGATGATAAGGCAGGACATGAAGCATTAGAGAACATTAAGAAGGTATTGCCCAGTGAAAAAACATTCGTTGTTAGCTTACGTCACAAAGATTTAAACGAATACATTGACCCACGTTACAATGGTGGCGATAGTATTGCAGATGGTAACATTAAGATTACCCAAGATGTTTATTGGGACAGTAAACCACTGGAAGATTACGGTGTGATTGGTAGTGACCAACTACGACAAAAAGCACGAGATAGATTGACTCAAGATAAAATACCATTCCCAAAATTCCTAAGTGGATTAGCTAAACATTTCACTGATGGTAGTATGTGGACTGGTGAGTGGGTTAATTTGATTGCACCAACCTCTGTAGGCAAGAGTAGTGTAACAGATGCGTGGATGATTGATTGGTCGTTAAATTCACCATATCGTCAAGCTGTGATGTCTTATGAAGCAGGTGCAGAAGATTATGGTGTAAAGGTATCATCACTTGCAACAGGTAAGGCTATCTTTAAAATTGAAGGCAAAGAAAATCGTATCAAGTTTATTGATGATAATGCGGATATTATTGATAAGTTGTTGATTACGGAAGATGGATTACCACGATTTGATTTTATTGAGTCTTTGCCAACATCTGTTGAAAAGCTCAAAAAGCAAATTATGTACTTAATTAAGATTCGTAATATTCGTGTACTGTGGATTGACCCAATCTTAGATTTGTTGGCTATTGCAAAAGGTAGTAAAGCTGATTATGATGATATCATCCTATTCTTTGAAAATGTAAGAACAAACCATCATGTGACAATCATGTCTATTCTGCACACTCGTAAATCCCTATCGAGTGGTGGTAATGGTAGTGATGGTGCTGATGTATCAGAAGAAGATGCGTATGGCGGAAGGGAATTAATTAGTAAGGGTACGATTAATATTACAGCAAGTCGTAACAAGAACGCTGAGGATTGGATTGAACGTAATACAACTAAACTAACCATTCGTAAGAGTCGTACTGACCAAGTGACAGGTGTTCATGCTTTATTGTTCTATCGCGCTAAAGCTAACAAGCTTTATCCATTTGAATACGCAGAAGAACATGACTTTTGGAAACATGAGTTGAGCATGAAAGTTGAGGATATCATTATTGACGATGACGTTGGTTTTGATTTGGCAATTATTGGTGATGAGGAATTAGGAGATGATGGTGACGGTGAACAAATTTTCGAGGAATTAAGCAATTCTACAGTGACATTAGTCGATGTACCTGACTGGTGATATAAATGAAATATACTTTTAAAGTTAATGATGAATATGGTTTAAAAGATGTTAAATATGCTTGTAGTAAGGTTACAAACTTATGGTGTGACAATGGTGAGTGGTATGTTGAAACTAAGTATATACTAAGTAGGTTTGATAATATTTTCTATAAGTATAGGGTGAGTGAGTTTTTAGATAGCTATGAGTTAAAAGACACATCTAATTCTCAATTCAAATGTGAAATTGACATTTAATAGATTATAAATTTACATTTGACAATTTAATTCTTATGGTGTATAGTGGCGAATATCTTGATGGTGTTCGTCATTTTTTTGTTTTTTATAGGAGCGTGTAAATTGTTGAGTAAGGGTTGGGTAAGTATTTGTAAAGATAATGGATATGAACTGGTAGAGGTGTTACCAACATTTATTAGATACCGTCACGAAGGTTTTGTATTCAAGCAGTCTAAATGTAGTTTTCCACCAAAGAAAATAGCAATTAAAACTTGTGAGACTCCTAGGGAATGGTGTATCCACTTGTTTAACAAGAAGCATAATAACAAATTTGACTACTCCAAGTTTGAGTGGACTGGCAATGTCGCAGATAGGGCAACTTTTATTTGTCCTGTTCATGAGGAGTTTGAACAAATAATTAACGGACATTTACGTGGGAATAACTGCTACAAGTGTTCAGGTTCAGAAAGAATAACAGATGAAACAGCAAAAGAACGGTGCATTACTGCAAGAGGGCATGAAGGAAAGTATGATTATACTAATCTAAAATTCCATACTGAAGGTAGTGCCATTGATATTGTGTGCTTAAAGCATGGTGAATTTAGCACAAATATATATGCTCATATTAAAGGCGTGGAATGTTATAAATGTTACAACGAAATTCGTTCAAATGTTAGTAGAAGCAATACAGATGAATTTATTACTAAGGCGAAGGCTTTGCATGGGGATAAGTGTGACTATTCTAAAACCCACTATACAAAAGCACACGAAAAGGTTATAATAACTTGTCCTAAACATGGTGATTTTGAGCAAGTTGCTTATTATCACCTAAATGGAAATGGGTGTAAGGTTTGTGGTTATCAGTATAATTGCTATACAAAAGAAAATTATGTGGCTAGCTGTCCTAATGGAAGCTACCTATACCTTGTCAGTATATGTGGAAATGGTGAGAACTTCTATAAAATAGGTATAAGTAAAAGTGTTAAAAGTAGGCTGAAACAAATTAAAATTTCTGCTAACTGCAAATACGAAACAAAATTGATACACAAGGTTTATAATACTGATGCTAGTATTATATATGATTTTGAAATATTTATGCACGATAAGTACCACAGTTTTAGCTATAAACCAAAAGTAAGTTTTCATGGTATGTCAGAGTGCTTTAAAGGTTTGGACATTAAACAGGTAATAACAGACATGAATGAAATTGATGAAGGAGTTGACTGGTGAGTGATGATACAAAAATATATTTTTCTGACTTAGAAAGTACAGGGCTATTGCACCATTTAATTGAGCAAGGTGACAAAGCTAAACTTCACAACTTTTGTGCTATGTCTGTCGATGGTAAGAATATGTGGACTTTGCATACCGATACCGACAGTGAAAGAAAGACCTTACAACGTTTCTTAGACAGAGATATTATACTTGTAATGCACAACGGTATTCAGTATGATAAGTATGCTTTAAAGTATTTTGGATATGATGTAGATAAAGTTAATTTTGTTGATACGTTGGCATTATCTTGGTATCTTGACCTATACAGAGCAAAACATGGTTTAGAGAGCTATGGGCAAGAATCAGGTGTTCCTAAACCTGTAATTGATGATTGGGAAAAGTTAACGCAAGCAGACTACGATAATCGTGTTCAAGAAGATGTAAAAATCCAAGAATATACTTATAGAAAGTTAAAGGGTATGTTTGAGGAATTGTATGGAGAGATGTCTGATTATGAGTTTTGCACACATAAAGTTGTTCGTTATCTAAACTTTAAAATGCAACAACTGGCAGAACAGCAAAACTCTAAATTTAGAATTGATGTACCGCACGCTAAGAGTACTGTTGAAAAACTTGAAAAAGAGATTGAGTTTAAAACTGAGCAATTAAGACAGGCTATGCCTAAAGTGCCTAAGTATGCAAAACATACAAAACCTGCACAAATATATAAGAAAGATGGTAGCTTATCAGTAGCAGGAATGAAGTGGCAAGAGGTATGCTTACAGAATGGCTATGATTTTGATTATACTGGTGAGATTAAGGTTGTTAAAAGTTATAGTGAACCTAACCCATCGTCAACTCAACAAGTTAAAGATTGGTTGTTTTCTTTAGGATGGAATCCAAAGACATTCAAGTTTGTGAAAGATGGTAATAATGAACGTAAAATACCACAAATCTATGTGCAAGGTAGTGGCGGTAATGTATGTCAGAGCATTGTGGAATTGTCAGAGGAGAACCCTGAGCTAGAACATTTAGTTGGTTTGGGGGTTTTAACGCATCGTAAAGGTTGTGTACAAGGGTTTTTAGACAGTGTGCAATTTGGTGAATATGTAGAAGCAAGTGCTAACGGATTTACAAATACATTGAGGCTAAAACATAAAAAACCTGTCGTTAACTTACCATCGACAAGGGTGTTATACGGAATGGATGTACGTGCTTGTTTGATTGCAAAAGAAGGTAAAATACTTGGGTGTTCAGATTTAAGTAGTCTTGAGAATAGGATTAAATTTAACTTGCAGTTACCGTATGATAGAGATTATGTGTACTCACAAATGTCTGATACATTTGACCCACACCTCGAAATTGCTAAAGAAGGTGGCTTAGTAACACAAGCAGAGGTTGATTTCTATAAAATAGAAAAGGAGGGGTTTGATAAAGAGAAGTTTGATTCGTCAGAGGAGTTAGACTTACTTCTTCAATTAAGCGATGATGAGAAAAAAATTAAAATTAAAGAGATATCTAAAGCTAGGGGGAAAGGAAAAAATACAAATTACGCCTGTCAGTATCAAGCAGGTGCTAAGACTGTTGCACGTTCAGCAGGAGTTACTTTAGAAGTTGGAAAGGTTTTACATAAAGCTTATAATAAAGTTAACTGGTCTATTGAAAAAATATCACAAGCACAGATTCAAAAAACCGTGTCACATGGTATGTATCAACTAAACCCTTTTAATAATATTTGGTATAGACTTAAAACAGAGAAGGACATTTTTAGTACGCTTGTGCAAGGCACAGGCAGTTACATACTCGACTTATGGCTATTATATCAAATGCACATTCGTGACAATGCAAATGAAGGTTTGTTCAATCTATTAGCTACAATACACGATGAAGAAATCGTAGAATTGTCGGTAGGGTATGAGGATGAAATGAAGGGCGTTATTGAAAAAGCTTTAGATATGGTTAATAAAACACTAAAGGTTGAGATACCATTTGGTTGTGATGTTCAATTTGGTTATAAGTACAGTGAGATTCACTAACATTACGCTTGCAAAGATGATTAAAATTTAGTAAACTTAATTCCTATGTAATATTGGTTATTACATTAAACAAACAACGGAGGTATTTAAAATGAGTAGTATTGAACATCAAAAAGCAGTTGCAAAAGAGGTTTTGAATAAGCTAAAGACGGTTGACATTTTTGCAATGTTAGCAGGAGGCGCTTGTCGAGATTGGTATTTAAATACTGAAGCATCGGATTTAGATTTTTATGTGCATTATTCTGATAGTTACCCTCAATGGGCTTTGTGTAAAACGTTCTCAAATCTATTAGGTACAAAAATGGATATTGTCGGAAAGAAAGGTGAGAAGTCAGATAAAAATAGTGGCGTTGCTTACACTCAAAACCCAAATATTAGCTTCGTTCTAGGAGGTAGTATTGATGGTGTAGATGTTCAAGTTATTATTGTCAATAAACCATTCTTTAATGTTTCAAACTTTTGCTTTGATATCTGTCAAGCTTATAGCTTAGACATTGATAACATTCAAACAACAGCATTATTTGACAGGGCTGTTAAACACAAAACTATTCAAGTGACAGGGGAATTTTATTCACAAAAAGATGCTTACACTAAGAAGATAAAAGAAAAATTCCCCGATTATTTACACATTGGATTTTAGTGAGTATGCGTAATAACACTCAATACACCACCTACATCTACTGTCTATCTCATGACGCCAAAGAAGCATTTATAGTTGACACTATCACTGGAAAGAATAAGGAATCATCCTTAAAGAAAGCTAAGGATTTGTGCCAACGATATAATGGACAATGGGAAAAATTAATTCAAATTTCCTATTGCATTAATGAAAAAGATAATGTAGAATATGAATCACTAAACAAACAACGAAGGAGGAAGTAAATGTTATTTAGCTTAATCTTATCAATGGTATTAGGAAGTGGTGTTGTAATGAATGAGCATATTGATAGTGGATTGTCTTACGAGGAGTGTGTTCATAGCTCATTCCAACTACAAGACATTGCTGATGGCGAGCTTGCAAGTGGCGATTACAACATCATTACTACCAAAACATTTTGTGTGTGGGATAGGGAGGAACATCATGAATAAATACATCGGAAAACACATTAAAATCTTAACAGATGAGTGGAATGGAGAATTTACCAAAGGGAATCTATATGAAATCATCCCAAATATTCATGACATTCCTTGTGTTATGAATGACTATGGAGTGGTATCTTTCGATATCTTGTGTTACACTAACGATTATGAAATTGTAGAAAACATTAATTTAGATAAGGAGTGATTTATGAGTGATTATACTAAGAGTAGCTACACTAAGACAGGTAAAAAGGTTGAGTGTATTAATAGTAATCGCATTAACTTAATTTATAAAAAAGTTTATGATGTGTTCATTGATGATAATGGTGAAGAATTTGTCATTGATGAAGCATGTGATTGGTGTTATGATAGTATGGAGTTTCCCTCGTGGTGTGAAGTATTTGACGATACTAAGACAGGTAAAAAGGTTAAATCTATTGAAATCAACCGTGTTGATTTAACATATAATAAAGTTTACGATGTGTTTATTGATAGTGATGGGCTTGAGTTTATCATTGATGATGTTGGTCACAAACGTTATGTATTTATTGATAATAATAATTACTATGAATTAGTAGATGATGTGTCTAGCGACACTAACACTACTAACGAAACAAAGTATAAACTCAAAGTAGGTGATAAAGTAAAAGTGGTAGATACAAAACATATTTCTCAGTGGACAAAAGATATTGATGTTGGGTATGTCGGTTTTGTTGTTGGCGTTGACGTCAATGTTGAAGATACACCATATAAAGTGAAGTTAGATAAATGCTATTATGATTGGTGGTTTACTGATAAGTGCATTGAGTTAGTGAATGATGACACTGACACCATTGAAAATAACCCTACAGAAAGTGCACCTATTGTATCTGATGGTGGTAGTAGTAGTTATTATGCACAACAAATTCCAAAAGGAATGTTAGAACGGTTTAATACTACAGGGACTATTGAAGCTAAAGATGTTATCCGTTTATTCTTAGGTAATGATTTTAACATGGGTAATATCTTTAAAGCTTGTTGCCGTGTCACCTCTTTGCGTCAAGGTAAGGGTAAGGCAGGGATTGATGAGCAATATGATTTGACAAAAGTTAAATACTTTGCTGAAGATGAGTTGAACTATTATTTGGAGAATAAAGATGTCTAAAAAAGAAGTTGAATGTGAAGAATTTTACGAGAAGTATAAAGATGTGAATTTTAAATTTTTAAGTTATTATAAATTTACATTTACTTATCATGGTTTTACTTCTGACGGTGAAGAAGTTAAGATTGGTGTCGGTGGGATTGCTAACTATATTTACCGAGAGAGGGTTAATGCTGATGATACATACGGTATCGTAGAATTACAACCATATCGAGGTGAAAGTGATAGTGTAACTTTTTATGACTATCAGTTTTACTAATTAAAATAGTTGAAATAATTTTAAATTACCGCTTGACATTACATTTAAAATCATGTATAGTATGTCCATATCGCTACTGCTATACATTTAAACATAGCGATATTAACGTTAATTAATTAGGAGTAAATTATGAGTAATTTAAGTAAATTTGATTTAGCTGACGAAACAATTAGCAATGTAACATTCTTTTGGACTAAGATTCAGAAACCATCTCTAAAATACCAATCTCAAACAGAGAAAGAGTTTGTTGTTGATGTTCTAGTTGATAAAGCAACTGCTAAGGCTTTCGGTAAAGAGTTTCCAAAGCAGAAAGCTAAAGAAGTTGATAACGATGATTTCAATGAGAAGTATGGCGCAGAATACGCTATTGATGGTCAAGATGAGCAATTCATCATTCGTTTGAAAAAGGGTGCTACCTACAAAGATAAAGAAACTGGTGCTATTAAAGATATTCCTGAACAATATCGCCCACGAGTTTTCTTAGCTGATGAGAATGATGAATTAGAGGATGTTACATTCACCACTCTAGTAGGTAATGGTAGTAAAGGTGTTGTTCAGTTTGATGTGAATACAAATTCTTTCGGTACATTTGCACAGCTTTCTGCAATCAAAGTAGAAAATCTCGTTAAGGTAGAAGGTGGCGATACTACAGCTAAGTTTAATAAGCTAGGTAAAGTGAAATGTCTTGCTGAGAACCCTTATGCTAATAAGCAAGAACAGGGAATCTCTTACAGTGACGATGATATTCCTTTTGGTGACACTAACGTAGGTGACACTAACGTAGGTGACACTAACGTAGGTGACACTAACGTAGGTGATGCCCAATCAGATGATGCGTGGTGATATTAGCATACTGCGATGTAAACATCTAGCATACGCTAACATTAACACATAAAAATAACAAATAAGGGAGTGTAAAACACATTCCCTTTTTTAATTAAGGAGTGATATGGTTGATAACAATAAATTCGCTAACTCCAACATACATAATAAGCAGTATGATGATATCTTGGAAAGATACGGTGATGGGTGTGGTAACATTGATTTTGACACGATTGATTATAATGCCCTACCGTATGATGACTATTTGAATTTGAGCCATTATTGGTCTTCGATTCACTATTACCAACCAAAGCCTGAGCATCTAAAGGTTGATTACATCAAGCGATTATATGCTTGGCAAGAACAGGTTGAAAAGTTAGAAGATGAAGCACCTAAACATAGGAGATTCAACTTGACGTTGCACGTGCCTCAGTTGGTCAATGCCTTTAAAAAATCAGTTAGGAAGAATGAGGTATCTAAAGATAATTTACTGACAATATATCGCATTGTGAGTCAAAAACTGTTATCGGACCCAACGATTAGTGATGAGGATATAAAATCCATGCATAGTATAATAAGGTCTAGAGTAAGCGAGGTCTATGATAGAAGGCTCGCAATGCGTAGACGAGGTATTAAATGAGGAGTAATAAATGAATGAAGTATTTAAATGATGTCACAACAAAAGATTGTGTTGGGAAGGTGTGTAAAAGCTTAAATTCAGGTGATTTTAAGATATTGAAGTATAATGGTGCTAAAAACGTTGAAATACAGTTTTTGAAAACAGGATTTAAAACGTCAGTACAATTAATAAACATCAAAAGTGGAAGTATAAAAGACTCATATGTACCATCTGTTTACGGTGTTGGAATATTAGGTACTAAATACCCATCTAAGGTTAATGGTAGAAACATAAACGAGTATGACCTGTGGAAGAATATGTTAGAAAGGTGTTATAGTGATAACTCTAAAAAGAAAAATCCAACTTATGAAGGTTGTAAAGTAAGTGAAAACTTCCTACACTATGAGTATTTTTACGAGTGGTGTCAAAATCAAATTGGATTTGATAATGAAGATTGGCATTTAGATAAAGACTTATTAGTTAAAGGAAATAAGGTTTATGGTGAGTCTACTTGTGTTTTCTTACCCAGAGAAATAAATCAACTTTTGATTAAACGTGAATCGTTAAGAGGCGAACATTTAATTGGTGTTAGTTGGCATAAAAGAGATAAAGCTTTTATGGCACGAGTGAGTAAAAACAAAGGAGGGTCAGAGTGGTTAGGGTATTTCAACACCGAACTCGAAGCCTTCAATGCTTACAAACAAGCTAAAGAATCTTTTGTCAAAGAGCAAGCTGAAAAGTGGAAATCACAAATTGACCCTAGAGCTTATGAAGCTTTAATGAATTACACAGTGGAAATTACAGATTAATTAAAATTAAGAGAGGTTTGAAATGAGTAAGATTGACAATAAAACAGCTTTAAACGAAATCATGTTATCACAAGAAAAACGTGAAGCGTTGGTATCATCTGTTAAACGTTTAGCTAATGACGTAACAGTGCACAAAACTAAAGGTGACATTATCACTGATGATATCAAAGCTGTTGCAGAAGCACTAGGTATTACTTCAACTAAACTAAACGAGTTGATTAAGATTTACAATAAAGACTTAGAGGGTGCTTTAGATGAGATGAGTTCTACATTAGATATCTTGGGGGTCATTAAAGACAGTATTTAAGGCAATATTTAAGTATTGCTTGTGTGTTTAAAGGGGTGTAGAAATACACCCCTTTCTTTCTTTAGAAGAGAGGTATAATATGGGGTTTATAGATAAGCCAGTGGATGTTAATAAGGAATACAGTTATGATGAAATATGGAATATATATGTCACTGATGCAGATTACAAGCGTGGTGATGTAGTTGGTGTTGTTGATTTAGATGTTATGTTGTTTAGAGTAGCAAGTGCTTGTCAGACAACACACATTGATGTATCAAGAGGAAAAACAACTAAACGATTTGGTACAAGAACAGAATTTAAAGGATATTGTAAACTTAAAGATTTGGACTATGGTACGTTCTCTATCGTTGATGGTGTAGAAGCTGAACCTGTAGCTTATTGTATTCATACTCTTAAAGCAAGTATCAAGAAATTAAAAGAAAGGCTAGATATCACTAAGTTTATCTTTACTGTTGGTGGTAGTGATAACTTCAGATTAGATTTACCTTTGCAAAATAAGTATAAATCAAACCGCGATAATATGCAAAAACCTGTTCATTTACAAGCGTGTCGTGAATACGTTATTAAGTATTTAGACGCTAAACTGGTAAATGGGTGTGAGAATGATGATATTGTTCAAGGCTTATCTGAATGGATTAACAATAACACCAAAGCTAAAGCCTACTTATACACTAATGACAAAGACAGTTTTCAATCTTTGAACAGCAACTATATCTACAACCCAATGACTGATGATGTCACTGAAATCAAGGGCGGGATTGGTAAATTATACGAGTATAAAGACGGTGTAAAAGGACACTCACTTCATTGGCTGTTGTTTCAAACATTTCTTGGTGACCCTGTTGATTGCTACACACCAAAGCCTTTTTTCAATAGACGATATGCAGATAAATCCTACTATAAAGATTTCAAGGATATCACTAACGAGAAAGAGTTGCTATCTAAATGGTGGGATAAATGGTGTGAATTATTACCTGAACGAATTGTCTATACAGATTGGAAAGGTGTTGAACAAAACTTATCGAGATTAGGGTTAGCAGAAATGATGTTTAAATGTGCTTATATGCGTACATCACCTAATGATAACACGACATTCGAGAGTCTATTAGATAAATATGGAGTGATTATCAATGAATGATGAAACATTGAGAAAGATGTTGAGTGAGATGTCCCATGTGTGGAAAACTGAAAGTGCTTTCATGTCATGGCTTCGTGGTGGTATTAGACGAATGTGGAGTAAACATCCTGTACGAATTGAATTTATGAAACAGAATAGAATCCGTATTCCTAATCCAAATAAGAATGGTAAGACTAAAGAAATATGGGGTGGTGTTTGTGCTTTAACTGGTGAATTAACACCACAGACCTCTTTAGAGGTTGACCATAAGAAAGGTAATCATTCTTTACGCTCTATTGATGACATTCAAAGTTTTGTTGAAAGTATTTTGTTAGTGACATTTGATGATTTACAGCTTGTATCTAAAGATGCACACAAGATTAAATCTTATGCTGAAAAACATAACATGACATTTGCTGAAGCTAAAGTACATAAAGAAGTTATTGAAATTTGCAAAGATAAGCAGAAAGTGGTTGACAAACTGAGTGGTTATGGTGTAGAATACATCCCTACAACAGCAAAAGCAAGACGAGAGATGTTAACACAAATTATGTTAAAGGAGTTGGGTAGTGGACACGGAACAAAAATTAGTTAACATTAATATTGATTTACAAATTACTAAATTGCAAAATGAAACGGATGAAGATTTTGAAAAGAGAGTGCATAAAATAGTGTACTATGTAAATTGTAAAGATGTGGATTACACGTTAACGATTAAGGAGTTAAAGAATGAGTGAGTTTACTAAGATTGCAACAATAACATTTGAGCTTGTGTATGAAAGTGAAGATTGTGAAAGTGAGTTTGAGTTTGTAAAAAGAATATATAGCGATGTAGATACACTTGAATTAAAAGGTAATGAACGTGACGACTTAACTATTGAGGATGCTTATTAATGACAAATAAAATTTAACGCTATTTTAACATTGAGCCTGAATTACTATTAGGTGTTAGTGTTTGGTAAGGTTGCACCCAAATTTAAAACGAAAGGAGTTAGACAATGAAATATTTAAATGGCGTAAGCTATAGGGATTGTGTTGGTAAAGTATGTAAATCAAAGTCATCGGGAGATTTTGAGATTGTTAAATATAACAATGCTAAAGACGTTGTAATACAGTTTTTGAACACTGGTTTTGAAATGGTTGCAAGACTTGACCATATCAGAAATGGTGAAGTTAAAGACCCATATTTACCTTCAGTTTACGGTGTTGGTGTGTTGGGTGCTAAATACCCACCTTCGATGAGTGGCAGAAATACAAAAGAGTATGGACTGTGGCAAAATATGTTAAAAAGGTGTTATAGTGATTGCTCTAAAAAGAAACGACAAACTTATGAAGGTTGTGAAGTAAGTGACAACTTTAAGTATTATGAATATTTTTATGAATGGTGTCATAGTCAAATCGGATTTGGGAACGAGGGTTGGCATTTGGATAAGGATTTACTAACCAAAGGTAATAAAGTGTATTCAGAAGATTCTTGTATTTTTATTCCTAATGAAATTAACTTACTTTTAACTAAACGCACAGCCTCAAGGGGTGAACACGTAATTGGTGTTCATTGGCATAACGCAAGTAAAACTTTTGTAGCACAGGTGGGTAAAAGCAAAGGAAAGCGAGAGCATTTGGGGTGTTTTAAAACTGAATTAGAAGCCTTTAATGCTTATAAAACAGCTAAAGAAGCTTTTATTAAAGAGCAAGCTAATAAGTTTAAATCACAAATTGACCCAAGAGCTTATAACGCTTTAATGAATTATGAGGTGAGTGGTAATGATTAATTCAAGCATTAGTGAACAAGACTTTCATGAGTATTCTGAATTGATTGAACAAGGGATGTCACAACGTAGTGCTTGTGAAGTGCTAAGTTTGAGTAGAACATCTATCCAGCGATATATTAAGAAATTAAATGAGTTGAATATTGATATTACTGTTGGTGACGATGGTACAACAGTAGATGATAAGGTAAATGTCCTATTTTGGGATTTGGAATCATCATTGATGGAAGGTATGTTCTTTCGTATTTGGCAAGAGAACATTCAATTTAAGCGTATTACAAAGCAGTCTCATTTATTAACAGCTTCATGGGCATTTAATGATGAACCAGTGCAAGGTGTTAGAGTTACGCCTGATGATGTAGCAACAAGTAATGACTTTGATATTGTTGTTAAGATGGTGCAAGCTATCAATAAAGCTGATATTATTGTAACCTTTAATGGTAAACGCTTCGATTCTAAGCTTCTAAACACACGAGCGTTGTTTTGGGGCTTACCACCGATGAAACCTGTTAAACACATTGATTTATTTGAGCAATCTAAACGTCTATTCAAATTCCCATCAAATAGTATGCAAAACATTTCAATGTATCTAGGTGAGAATGGTAAACTAGCTACATCTAGTGATTTGTGGGAACGTTGCGCTAATCATAAAAATTATGATGAATGTGACAATGCGTTAGATGAGATGTTTCGTTATAATCAAATCGACATTGAAGCCACTCGTGATTTATTCTATCGTTATCAAGGTCGTATGAAAGGTGTGCCTAACATTGCCACCATCACTAATGATAAAAAGAGTACAGAACATTTAAGATGTACGCATTGTGGTAGTTTAGATGTTGACAAAATGAACGAAAAGACTTATAGTGTATCTAGCAGTTTTGATTTATATCGTTGCGGTGATTGTAAGGGTATTAGTAGGATTACGAAGAATGGTAAAATGCTAGTTGGTGTTATTTAATTAAAGAGGTGAATATGTGTGATACAAATTTTAAACTTATGAAATTGGCTGATGAATTATATAAATCAGCTTTATTTTTTAATAGAATTATGGATGGTAAGAATCTAGTTGATGATAGCGACAGCTTACTTTTTAGTAAAAATGAGTTAGCGGAAAAAATAAATAGACAATATTTGATTGCGTTAGAAGAAG
>JACCED011227307.1_pt1 | contig 14426 bp, 14 predicted proteins | sample 7455021 | NCBI WGS metagenome assembly JACCED01 (sample SAMN15323456, study PRJNA562643) | freshwater metagenome | isolation source: river surface water | place: USA:Blue River Watershed | collected 2017-08-19 | reverse complement strand
TTGTTGCAACTTAAGCAGTTTCCCGAGGGATTCAGTCTTTATACATCCAAGTGGAAAGACTCGGACATAGAGGCGACTGTTGGGGGTATTAAAAATATCGATTTCACTCACGATGCCATTAGCGGCCAATCCGTTTTGTTGCGGGCTGATCAAGGCGTGGGCGATGAAGTTTTTTATGCATCTATGCTCTCATCGCAAGAGTTGCAGCAATGTAAAATTACTTTAACGGCCGATGATAGGTTGGTACCCCTTTTTAAAAGAGCCTTTCCTAGATTTATTATTGAATCAAGAAAAAAGACCGATGAATTATTTCATTCAGGTCTGTTCGCTCAACAGTTTCCGATGGATAGCTTGGGGCACCTACTTCGTCTCGACGAGCGGAAAATCTGCAATTTGAAGAGACCATACTTATATGCATGCCCCAACATAAAATCTTCCCTATTAAATAAGAGTGCATTTTTAAAGAATAAGACTGTTTGTGGAATATCCTGGAAAAGCTCAAATAGCAAAATCGGACAGGAGAAAAGCATCAGACTAAATTATTTAAAAGATCTGTACCGCTTAGATATGAATTTTGTTAATTTGCAATATGGTGATGTTGAGTCGGAAATAGCGGAGGCACAAAAAGATTTTGGAGTCACGATTCATCAAGTTAATGGCTTGGATGTATTTAATGATCTGGATGGGCTGCTGGCCCTGATTGATTTATGTGACATCGTATTTACGACCAGTAACATCACCGCGCATTTGGCAGGCGCCGCCGGAAAGAAAGCGGTGGTACTTTTGCCATCTGACAAGGGCAGAATCTGGTATTGGCATGAAAATGATGATCACAGCTTATGGTATCCAACTCTCAAGCTTTTTTCTCAGTCCGGCTCAGGAGGTTGGGAGCAAGTTATCGCCGAAGCTGTTGCTTATATAAAGAAAAATGTCAACTGATTTAATGCTTTGACATGGATATGAGCGCTGTGTTCAATGATGGTTTGAAGTGGGCCACCGCAGTCAATACAAACCTGGTTTTTGGGAAATCTTATTGAATGTCAGCCATTGAGTCACATTTTGAACAGGCTAAAGCCCATTTTCTGTGCGGCTTGGACCACCTTGAAAACGGACGCTGGATTTCAGCTGAAGTCGAATTCAAGGCTTCACTTCGACATGTGCCAGATCGGCCGTCTACCTTGACCAATTTGGGGGCTTGTCTCATCCGTCAGGAGAAGTGGGATGAGGCGGCTTCTTATGTCACTCAAAGTTTGAATTTGGATCAAAGCCATGCCCCGTCCTGGCTGAATCAGGGGTTGATCAATGCGGCGCATCAGGATTTTGGCGCAGCCTTGGCCTGTTACGACCATGCGCTAAGCCTGCAACCTGAATTTGCACAAGCATGGAGCAATAAGGGCTTGGCACTGTCTGAATTGAGCCGCCATGAAGAGGCCTTTTTCTGTCTGAGCCGAGCATTGGAGCTGGATCAAGATCAGCCTGAATATTGGAGCAACAGGGCAGTCAGTTTCGCCGAACAAGGGAGATTTGACGAGGCTTTGCGTGATCACGAGCAAGCCATCGCCCTGGGTCCTGATGATCCTGAAGCGCACTACAACCGAGCATTGTTGCTACTGCGCTTGAAGCAATTCCGTGTTGGTTTTGAGGCCTATGAATGGCGCTGGAAGCTGGCGCGCTTCAGCAGCGAGCCGCTGAAAACGCACGTGCCTCCTTGGCGCGGCCCTGGACATGGAGGGCGGGTCTTGCTCTGGTCTGAGCAAGGACTGGGTGATGAAATTCTGTATGCCTCACTGGTTCCGCTGCTGCGTTATGACGATGCCTGTTTCACGCTGAGTGTGGATGCCAGGCTCGTCCCCGTCATTCAAAGGGGCATGCCGACTGTACGGGTGATCAGCCATTCCCAGGAGCAGGACATGTTGGCACGTGGAGAGTTCGATGCACAAGCGCCCACCGGCTCCTTGGGACGGTTATTAGGCATCGACGAAAGCAGTTTAAAAAACAAGTCTTTCCCCTATCTCAAGGCGTGTCCTTCGCGCGTGAAAACCATTCGTGAGCGGTTAGATGGTTTGGGCTCAGGGCTTGTCTGCGGTCTTTCCTGGCGAAGTAAAAACAAACTCATCGGATTGGGCAAAAGCATTTCCCTGAATCAATGGTCGAGTCTAATGAGTGCGTCAGGCTGGTCTTTTGTCAACCTTCAGTATGGCGATGTCAGCCAAGAATTGACTGAGTCGCAAAAGAACACGGGTGTGAGCATTGAGCATATCGAGGGATTGGATTTACACAACGATATAGAAGGACTATTGGCTTTGGTCGAGGCTTGTGACTGCATCATCACATCCAGCAATGTCACCGCGCATCTGGCGGGCGCAATCGGAAAAAAAGCCTTGGTGTTGGTCCCTCACGGCAAGAGTAAGATCTGGTATTGGCATGATCTAGACGCTAACAGCCTATGGTATCCAAGCCTACAACTGATCCATCAACGTCGGTCAGGCGAGTGGCGGTCGACGATGCAACAAGCGTTGGACTGGTTGACTCGTACAACACCCTGAAATCACAGAGAATTGCATGAAATCATCGCCTCTCTCTCCTAAATTAACCAAGTGCGCAACTTGCGCGCGCCTTTTTGCTGATGCCCTTGAGGCATAGCCATCACATGAGCACTTCAAAAACCATCACTGAAGAGTATCGAAAGCTTCAGCAAGAGTTGCACCAGAACCCTAATTACGGGGTGGCATCTTTAGAGTTCGCACCCTTGGTCGCTGAGCTGATACAACAGGCTCAAATTCAAAGCATTTCGGATTACGGCGCCGGTAAGCAAAACTTGCTGAAGGCACTCCGGCAGCTTGGCTTGAACCCGGTGTATCACCCCTATGACCCCGCCTTTCCCGAATACGGTGCTCCCTCAGCGGCCGATTTGGTGTGTTGCATTGATGTACTGGAACACATCGAACCCGATTTGATTGACAACGTGCTGGCTGAATTGGCCTCGATAACGGTCAAGTTGGGTTTCTTCTCGATCCACATGGGTCCGGCTGGCAAAGTGTTGTCCGATGGACGCAACGCGCACTTGATCCAAAAACCGACCTCTTGGTGGTTGCCCAAGTTGTGCCAGCACTTCGATGTCTTGCAATTGCAAAGCCATCAAATCATGGGGCACGGTTTTTGGTTGCTGGTTCAAAGAAAATCCAGTTGATGTGCTTGGGAACGTTGTAGAAAGATGCCAATGGATCAACTCATCAAATTTGTGGTCGGATTCGACCAGCGCGAGTCGGTCGCCTACCACGTCTTTTGTCAAAGCGTGATGGACCACAGCAGCGTCCCCGTGTCGTTTCTGCCCTTGGGGCCTTCCATTCAGTCGATCTACACCGAAACCCATTCGGATGGCAGCAACAAGTTCATCTACACCCGTTTTTTGACGCCTTTTCTCATGGGCTATCAGGGTTGGGCGATTTTTGCCGACGGTGACATGATCCTCATGGACGACCCCGCCAAATTGTGGGCCTTGCGCGACCCCAGCAAAGCGGTTCAGGTCGTCCAGCACGACTACCAGACCAAAGCCAGTGTCAAATACCTGGGCAACATCAATCAAAACTACCCGCGTAAAAACTGGTCCAGTGTCGTCTTGTGGAATTGCGCACACCCAGCCAATCGGGTGCTCACGCCCGAGTTCGTGCAAGACAAGCCAGGCTCTTATTTGCACCGGTTTTCTTGGTTGGACGATGCCGACATCGGGGAAATCGACAAGACCTGGAATTGGTTGGCGGTCGAGTACCCTGAAAAGCCCGACGCGGCTTTGGTCCACTACACCTTGGGCACCCCATGCTTCAAGGCCTTCAGCCAAACTTCAATGGCCGAGCATTGGCACGCGGTTCATCGGCGTAGCCAAGAGGGTTTTGACTGAACCGATGGCTGCGCTGGCGGAATGGCCTGAAGGGTTTCAGGCTGTGCCAGCAGGGGTCATGGCCCCCAGCAGACGCTCAAAGGCAGGCCCTTGTTTGGGGCTGGCATAGGGTTTGATCAGAGCCAACAGGCCGCGTGCGGCATCGACCATGGCGCGGGGTGCATTGACTTCTTCGAGCGCGCCGCGCGGGTTCAGCACATAGGCGTAGCTCAGGCTCCAGGTGCACAGCACCACCATCTGGCGCGCGGTGTTTTCTCGGTCGGCGTCGTTCATGCGGATGATGTCGGCGTGCGCCAGTCGGCTGAGCATCACTTGAAACGCGGTGTCCTTGTGTTGCAACACGTCTTTCATCTCGGCCTCTAGCCGACGGTTGCGGCTGAGCAGGTCATTGAGGTCGCGGTAGATGAAGCGGTGGGCCCAGACTGTTTCCATCAGTTGATGGATGAAAAACCAGGCGTCGTCCAAATGGCTGACTTCGGGGGCAGATACCAGCAGTTCAAGCAAGTCGGCCCGGTAGCGGGTGAAGAGCGCATTGACCAGTTCGTCTTTGGCCGGGTAGTGGTAGTACAGGTTGCCCGGGCTGATGCCCAGTTCGTTGGAGATCAGCGTGGTCGAGACGTTGGGCTCGCCAAACCGGTTAAACAGGCCCAGTGTGACTTCCAAGATGCGCTCGGCGGTGCGGCGCGGCGCTTTTTTAGCCATTGCGAGGTGTCTTGACCGAGCGGGTCTTTTTGGCCGGTACCGAGCGTCCAGCCGCCTTGAGTTGTTGCTCCAAAGCGGCCACCCGATCGCTCAGGGCTTGCATGTCTTGGGGGGTGGGCCAACCCATGCGGGTCAGCGCTTGCAACACCCGTTGCTCAAACAAGCCTTCGAGTGAATCCCAGGGGTTGGACGGGCTGGCGCTTTTGGGCACAGGGGCTTTGCCTTGTGACAGTTGCTGGGCCATGGCGCTCATTTTGGCGGTGGCGTCGGCGATTTTCTGTTCTGCATTGTGTTGGGCCTGGCGTTGCAGGTCCAGGCCATCTTGGAGCATTTTCTGCAAGGCTTCCGAGCCTTTTTTCTGGGCCTGAGAAAAGGCCCCCAGACCGGCCAGCCAGATTTGGTGGGGGGTGTCGTGCTGGGCATGGGGCTCGCTGGCGGGGGCTTTTTTGGGCATGGCTTGTATCTCCGTGCCGCCAATATACCCAACCGTGGCGGCGGGCTCAAGCCCAAGGGGGTGAGCCTGGAGCGAATTACAATGTTCTCAAAATCATGAACCCACAACACATCGCCATCATCATGGACGGCAACGGCCGTTGGGCCAAAAAGCGCATGCTGCCGCGAACGGTGGGGCATGTGAAAGGGGCCGCGACCGTGCGCAAGGTGGTTCAGGCTTGCCTGAACGCCGGGGTTCATCACCTGACCTTGTTTGCCTTCAGCACGGAAAACTGGCGTCGGCCCCCGGATGAGGTCAGCAAGCTCATGGACTTGTTTGTCCAGTACATGCAAAAAGAGTTGCGCGACATGATGACCCAGGGCATCCGCTTGCGGGTGATCGGGGACCGCCGCCATTTGGGCTCCGATGTGTGTGAATGGATCGACCGGGTCCAAGAAAAAACCAGCCAGAACAATCGTTTTCATTTGACGGTGGCCATCAACTACGGCGGCCAGTGGGACATTGTGCAGGCGGCCCAAAAATGGCAACTGGCTCACCCCGAGCAGAGCTTGCAAGACTTGACGCCCGAGGCTTTGACCTCCCATCTGAGCACCGCCGGCCTGCCAGACCCTGATTTGCTGATCCGCACCGGCGGTGAGGCCAGGGTCAGCAACTTTTTGTTGTGGCAGATGGCTTACACCGAAATGTATTTCACCGACGTGCTTTGGCCCGATTTTGGCGAAGCCCATCTGCAAAAAGCCCTGCTCTGGTTCGGGCAACGGGTGCGGCGGTTCGGGCGCACCGATGAGCAAGTGGCCCAGGAGCGCCCCCAGTGGCTGGAGCGCCCCGCTTAAAAGGGCGGGTGATAGAATGATCAGGCATTCAAAATTTATTTCGATTTTTTGCCTGATTAATTCTTTTTGGTCTATTTCATGATGAAACGAGAGATGCCCCACCATCTGCGCCGTGACGCGTCTGCCCAGTCTTGTGTTGCGCTCATTGACCAGCGCTATCTGTCTTGGTTGCTGGGCTTGACCCCCGAGTCCGATCCGCTCAACCGCCATGCCTTGGCAGCGGTGTTGTCGGGTGTTCTGGAACAAGTCGGGGTGTTTGCCGAGGTGCAACGGGTGTATTGGTACTCGGATGTGCGTGACGATGCCCTGCCGCAAGGCCTGATCCACCGCCAAGTGGCCTCGCGCGACAGCGATTCGGGGGCCGCCGTGCGTGCGGCCATGACCGCTGATCTGAAAGCGATGGCCGAGCGCAAGGCCTTTCGCCATGTGATCCTGGCCAGCGACGATCAGCGCTTGTTGGCGACCATCGACGACGCCCAATTGCATGGTGTGGGCGTGCATATTTTGGCCGACGAGGCTTCGCGCAACCTAGAAGGCTTGCGCAAAGAAGACCCCGAGTGGGCCGACCTGCTGTCTCAGGCCGACAGCCGTTTGCTGCTCAATGATCACGCCGTGCGCGACTTGACCCAGCAACGCCATGCCAAGAACAGCCCCCGACCCGTGCCCGCCGATGACTTGGATGCGATCCGCCCCGTCCTCGCCGAGGTGGTGCAGGCTTGGTGGAGCGACGAGCCCGAAGATTTGCGCGAAGACCTGCGTGAAGAGTTGCAAGTCAGCCGTGGCATTCCCCAAGAAGTCGATCGTCATTTGTTGTTGCGCGTGCGCAAGGCCTTGGATCGCACCTTGAGCTTCCAAGAAAAAAAGCTCTTGCGTGACATGGTCCGCAACACGGTTTTGGGCGATTCTTTGCAACCCGAAGTGCCGGTCGCTTGACCCTCTGAGTGAGTCCGCCCATGTCAGCGTCTTTCACCCCCACTTGCGTGCTGGTCACGGGGGGTGCCGGCTTCATTGGCAGCAACTTCGTGCATGTGATTTTGCGGGCAAACCCAGGTTTGCGGGTCATCAACCTAGATAAGTTGACCTATGCCGGAAACTTGGCGAATTTGTCGGTCTGGGAAAATGACCCTCGGCATGTGTTTGTGCGTGGGGATGTGGCCGATCCTGAATTGGTCCGTGGTTTGTTGGCGCAACATCAACCGCAGGCCTTGATCCACTTTGCGGCCGAGTCGCACGTGGATCGATCCATTCACGGCCCCGCCGACTTCTTGCACACCAATGTGCAGGGCACCTTCAACCTGCTCGAGTGCGTGCGCGCCCATGTTCAAGCGAACCCGCAAGCCCCCTTCCGGTACCTGCAGGTCAGCACCGACGAGGTCTATGGCAGTTTGACGGCCGATGCCGACCCGTTCACCGAACAGCACCGGTTCGAGCCCAACAGCCCTTATTCGGCGACCAAGGCGGCCGCCGATCACCTGGCGCGAGCCTGGCACCACACCTACGGTTTGCCCGTGCTCACGACCAATTGCTCCAACAACTACGGCCCCTACCATTTCCCTGAAAAGCTGATCCCCTTGGTCATTCATCGGGCGCTCAAGGGCGATCCCTTGCCGATCTACGGCGACGGCTTGCAGGTGCGTGACTGGCTCTATGTCGAGGACCATTGCCGGGCCATTTGGCGCGTGCTGGAGCAAGGGCGTTTGGGCGAAACCTACAACATCGGCGGCTGGAACGAAAAAACCAACCTCGACGTGGTGCGTACCCTGTGCGCCACGCTCGATGAACTCAAGCCGCGTGCCGATGGCAAGCCCTACGCCCAACAAATGACCTTTGTCGCCGACCGCCCGGGGCATGACCGCCGCTATGCGATCGATGCCCGCAAGATCGAACGCGAGCTGGGTTGGCGCCCCATCGAAACCTTCGAGACGGGCATCCGCAAAACCGTGCAGTGGTATTTGGATCACCCCGACTGGGTCGAGGGGGTCACCAGCGGTGCTTACCGTGACTGGGTGAGCCGCCAGTATGGCTGAGTCGCCGAGCCCTCGGGTGGCCCTGGTGCTGGGTGCCACTGGGCAGGTTGGGCGCGAATTGCAATGGGCGGTCGATCAAGGCCTGGCCCAAGGCTTGGCCACAGACTGGTGTTTTTGGGACCGAACCGCCTGTGATTTGGCCCACCCCACTCAGGTGGCGCAACGCTTGGCCGAGTTACGCCCCGCCTTGATCGTGAATGCCTCGGCCTACACGGCGGTGGATCGGGCCGAGTCAGAGCCTGAGCTGGCGCAAGCGGTGAACGCCGATTCGGTCGCCGAGTTGGCCCGCTATGCCGGACAAAACCAGGCGGTACTGGTTCATTTTTCGACCGACTATGTGTTTGACGGCACCTTGGATCGCCCCTATGTGGAAAGCGATGTGCCTCACCCTCAGAGCGTGTATGGGCGCAGCAAATGGCTGGGCGAGCAGGCGGTGCAAGCCTTGTGCCCGCGCCACTTGCTGATTCGCACCAGTTGGGTCATGGGGCGACATGGGGGTAATTTTTTAAAGACCATGCTGCGTTTGGCGCAGGAGCGCGATGCGCTTCAAGTCGTGGCCGATCAGTGGGGGGCGCCGACGTCGGCTCGCCTGCTGGCACAGCAAAGCCTGCGGGCCTGTCAGTTGGCCCTGCAGGCCCAAGCCCAAGGCAATGACCCCGCATGGGGCTTGTATCACCTGACTTGCGCTGGCCAGACCCATTGGCACGCCTACGCCCAGCATGTGTTGGCCCGCGCCGCAAAATGGGGGGTGGCTTTGCGTGTGTCATCTGAACAAGTCAAAGCGATCACCAGCGCCGAGTACCCCACGCCCGCGCGTCGCCCGGCGAACTCGCGCTTGGACTGCACCCGTTGGCAACAGGTCTGGGGCCTGTCCCTGCCCGATTGGCACGATGAAGTCGACGCAGTGCTGGCCGACGTGTTGCTCGATCAAGGGGTTTTGACGCCCGCCATGCGGGCCATGATGACCTCGGTGCGCTCGGCCCAATAAGGCGAATCCTGGTGGCGCTCAAACCATTTGGGGCGCGGCAACATCACGGCCAGTCGGGCCGCTTCCCACTCGCTGAGCTGGGCTGCATTTTTGCCAAAGTAATGGCGGGCGGCCGCCTGAGCCCCAAAGACACCCTGACCCCACTCGACGTGGTTGAGGTAGATCTCCAAGATGCGGCGCTTGCTCAGCACAGCCTCCAGCATCAAGGTCAAGAGAAACTCTTGGCCTTTACGGACCAGCGTTCGCTCACCCGATAAGAACAGGTTTTTCGCCAGTTGTTGGGTGATGGTCGATCCGCCGACCAACTGGGCCGCTTGGCCCCGTCGCTGGGCCTGCGCTTGAGCGCGTTCATTGCGTTGCCAGGCCTTTTCCATCGCCTGCCAGTGCACCCCGGTGTGCTGTAAAAACAAATCGTCTTCGGACACGATGACCGCACGTTGCAAGTGGACCGAGATCTGCCCCAGGTCCACCCATTGCTGTTGCCAGCGCGCAGGCGTGCCGGCGTCGGTCAGGCGTGCGATTTCGCTGCGCTCGAATGCGGTCGAACTGGGGTCGAGCACGATCATGCTGGCGATGCGAGCCAAAAACACCAATTGCAAGCCCAAGCCTAAGGCCAGCAGGCTTTTGAGCAAGGGCCACGCCCAGCGCCAAAGAGAAATGGATGCCTTCATGGGCGTTGTCGCCCCGTGGGCGTGGGTTCCACCGATTGGGTTTGCAGGCCCGAATCGGCACTGAAGGTAAAGCGCACCACCCACGCGAGTTGATCGGCTTCTTTTTTCATGGCCGAGGTGAATTCGCCAAAAGGCGCACTGCTGTTGGCGATGCTGCGCGCACGTCGATCCAATTCGCTTTTTCCTGAAGGGCTCACCACCTCGGCTGAAACCATGCGCCCAGCGGTGTCCACCGTCAGGATCAAGGTGAGTTCGCCATACAGCCGTCGGCCCAGATGGACGGGGAAATACCGGGTGCCTTGGGCTTCGATCTTGCGCCGCAAGCGGTCGTAGTATTCGGCATACACCACCTCGCGCGTTGAGGGGCCCAGGTAGCGGGTGCGCGGGCGGGCGTTTTCGGCGTGGATGCGGCGCTCGATTTCGGCCAATTGGCGCTGTTCGGCTTCAGAGGCCTTGCTCATTTGGCGCTTGATTTGGCTCAGCATGAGCTCTTGTTGGCGCTCCAGTTGCCCCAAGGGCTCGCGCATGGCCTGGACGGCCGTTTCGGCACCGGTTTGCATTTGTTGGGGGCGTGGCGAGCGGGCACGACCCCGCTGGGCATCTCCGCCACCGGCCGAGTCAGATTGCGCCAGGGCCTGGGCCGCACTGGGTTTGTCGGTGTTTTTGGGGCGGCGCGCGTTGAGCAAAATGATCTCCAGCGCAGGGGTCGCGACCGTCGTCGTGACCGAGCTGGGGATGCCCAGGGGGATGCACAAGAGGAGCGCGTGCGCGCCCAGCGACAGCAGCCAGGCCGCTGTCCAGCGGTCAAGTCGCATCGGTCCCATGGGTGGGGGGGTCGCTCTGGGGCCCATCGTCCAGTGCCATGACCACTTGCAAAGGCCCCGAAGCATCCAGATCGTCCTCGTTGTCCTCTGTCGCAGGGGGCAGGCCGTCGTGCATGGCGCTCAGGTGCTGGCTGACGGTGGCGCTCACATCCAGCGCAATGTCGTCGATCTCGCCCAATTGCAATCGCACCCGTTGGCCGCGCTCCAGGCCTGGGGCGGTCACCGTCAGAACCAAAGGCAAGGTGTCGGCCCGTACCACGGCCGGCTGATCCGGCCAGGCCTTGATCACCGTCGCGTCCAGGGTGTGGATCGCCTGTTGTCGCAGGTAAACCAAGGTCCAAAAGCGCTCCATTTGGGCTTGGTGGGTGTTGTAGGCCGCGTAGGCGCCCTCGAAGGTCGAAATGATGCCCATCAGTTCGGCGCTCTTGGGTTGGAAGGGGGCGGCCAGGGCGGCGGTCGCGCCGTGTCGGGCGCAAGCGATGATTTGCCACTGGTTGACCAAGTCGGTGTAGCGCCGCAGGGGCGAGGTGCTCCAGGCGTAGCAGGGCACGCCGATGCCCGCGTGCGGCAAGGCCTTGGTGCCCATGCGCACTTTGATCCCGGGGGCCAGACTGGCTTGGCTGCGGTAAATGGCGGGTACGCCCAGCGAGGCCATCCACGCCCCCCAGGTGCTGTTGGCCAAGATCATGGCTTCGGCCACCATCAGGTCCAGCGGCGCCCCACGACGTCGCTCGGAAATCTCGACGCGCTCTTGACCTGTGGGCGCATCGGCTCCTTTGTCGACCAAGCGGAAGGTGTAGTCGGGGCGATTGAAGGTCTCGGGCTTGCCGCGCACTTGTTCCCGTGCTTGCTTCAGGTGCAAAGCCAGGCGATACAACCAAGCCAGCTCGTTGCGGGGCATGGCAGGCTCGGGTGTGTCGGGTCCCCAAGGGCTGTCGGGCTGCAACAACCACTCGGGGGTGACCCCCGCATCCAACTGGTCGTGGCGCAGGTTGGCGGCGATCGGCACACGCTCGATCCGAGTCTGATGGTCGAGCAGGCTCAGGTCGCTTTCGTTGAAGCGCACATACAAGGACAGGGCCGGGCAGGCCTGTCCTTCGGTCAGGGTGTAGCGTTGCACCACGGCGTCGGGCAACATGGTGATTTTGTGCCCCGGCATGTACACCGTGGACAGGCGGTTGCGACCCAGTTGATCGATGGGGTCCCCTGGGTTCAGGGCCAAACCTGGGGCCGCGATGTGGATGCCCAAGGTGACCGTGCCCGAGCCCAGGCCTTGCACCGACAAGGCGTCGTCAATTTCGGTTGTCTCAGAGTCGTCGATCGAGTAGGCCTGCACATCGGCCAGGGGCAAGTCGGCGTCGATCGCAGGGGCCTCTAGGCGGGCAAAGTCGGTCCCTTTGGGGAAGTGCTCAAACAAAAAGCGTTGCCAGTGAAATTGGTAGGCCGATCCGATCGCCTGCGCTTGGCGCAACAACACCAGGGGCGGCAGTTGGGATTGGCGGGCTGCCTGGGCCACGGCTTTGTATTCGGGGGAGTTTTTATCGGGTTTGAACAACACCCGATAAATCTGCTCGCGCACCGGCTCGGGGCAATGGCCCTGGGTCAACGCCAGGGCCCATTGATCGATCTGGGCCTGCACCTGCTTCTTTTTTTCGATCGCGGCCAAGGCTTGCTTGAGCACATCGGCATCGGCTTTGCGAAAACGCCCTTTGCCCGCGCGCCGGAAGTAATGCGGGGCCTCATGCAAGCGAAGCAACATGGCGGCTTGCTCGGCCACGCTGGCTTGATCGCCAAAATAGTCGCGCGCCAGGTCGGCAAAACCAAACTCGTCTTCGGGGGCGCATTCCCAGGCCAAATCGAGGTCGATGTCGGGGCTCAGCGTTTGCGCTTGCGCCAGCAATTGGGCCGATGCGGGTTTTTCAAACCGCAGGACCATGTGCTGCTGTTTGGCCTTGACCCGTTTGCCGGAATCGAGCTCGATCTGGGCCGAGGCATCGGATTCAGACAGGATCCGTCCGCCCAGAAATTTACCGGCTTCTTCAAATATGACATGCATGTCGACATTGTCCCATGCGGGGATAATAGCGGCATGCCAGTGGTCATCGAACGCCCCACACTCGCCTCGCGCTTTTTTTACCTCTTGCGCGGCTTTGACCTGCCTTTACTGATCGCGGTCGCTTTGCTGGCCCTGACCGGACTGGTCACCATGTATTCCTCGGGTTTTGCCAATGGCGAGCGCTTTTGGGATCAATCGCGCAATTTGTTGATCGCCACCGTGGTCATGTTGGTGGTGGCTCAGGTTCCGCCGCAAAAGCTCATGAATTTGGCGGTTCCTGTCTATGTGGTGGGGGTTGTGCTGTTGCTGGCGGTGGCCCTGTTTGGCATCACCAAAAAGGGGGCCACCCGCTGGATCAACTTAGGCGTCGTGATTCAACCCAGTGAACTGCTCAAAATAGGCGTGCCGCTGATGCTGGCTTGGTGGTTCCAACGCCGCGAGGGGCAGTTGCGGCCGCTGGACTTTGCCTTGGCCACACTCATTTTGGCCATTCCCGTGGGGCTGATCATCAAGCAGCCCGATCTGGGCACGGCTTTGTTGGTGCTCAGCGCAGGCCTGTACGTGATTTTCTTTGCGGGCTTGAGCTGGCGCTGGATCATTCCGCCTTTGGCGCTGGGGCTGGTGGGGGTGATTTTGCTGGTCTGGTTTGAGCCACAGTTGTGCGCCGATGGGGTGCGCTGGCCGCTGTTGCACAACTACCAGCAACAACGCGTGTGCACCTTGTTGGACCCTTCGCGGGACCCTTTGGGCAAGGGTTTTCACATTTTGCAGGGCTTGATCGCCATCGGTTCGGGTGGCCTCACCGGTAAAGGGTTCATGCAGGGCACGCAGACCCACCTCGACTTCATCCCTGAGCGCACCACCGACTTTATTTTTGCCGCCTACAGCGAAGAGTTTGGCTTGCTCGGCACGGTCTTTTTATGCGGGGTGTTCTTTTTTCTGGTTGCCCGTGGCTTGGCGATTGCCATGGACGGCGCCACCTTGTTTGCCCGTTTGCTCGGCGGCAGCATCAGCATGATTTTTTTCACCTATGCCTTTGTCAACATGGGCATGGTCAGCGGCATCTTGCCGGTGGTGGGGGTGCCTTTGCCTTTCATCAGCTATGGCGGCACGGCCATGTTGACCCTGGGCATTGCCCTGGGGATTTTGATGTCCATCTCACGCACCAAACAATTGGTGCAGTCTTAAGCCCCGTTCGGCTCAGGCCCGAACAAAAGCCGTGATCAAGGGCTGGTCGCCCAGTTGACGGCTGGCGTGGCCATGGTGCGCCGGGTCAAAGGCGGCCCCGGCGGGCAACACGTCGTTGGAAAAGAAGTGCTGACCAGGGCCAAACACGCGGCGGCTGCCGTCTTGGAGCCGAATCTCCATCTGGCCTTGCAAAATAAACACCCATTGTGGGGTGGTGGTCACATGAAACTCGCTTTGAAAGCCCACCGGGCTCTCGCGCAGTTGCAAGCCGCCGCTGGCCATCAGGCCAGACAGACGCGACTGCGGGGTGCCTTGGTCCAAGGCGATGGTCTCGGTCTTGAAACGGGCGCGGCCGTCGACGTCGGTGTACAGCACGGTTTGGGTGAATGAGCTCATGCGGGTCATTGTAGGGCGCGGCCCCTCAAGGGTCTATTGGGGCGATAATAGGGTTTTTGCCTCTGGATCTACACCATGAGCCGCAAGGTCTACATCAAAACGTTTGGCTGTCAGATGAACGAGTACGACTCGGACAAGATGGCCGATGTCTTGGGCGCCGCCCAGGGCTATGAAACCACCGACGACCCCGAACAGGCCGATCTGATCCTGTTCAACACCTGCTCCGTGCGCGAAAAAGCGCAAGAAAAGGTGTTTTCTGACCTGGGGCGGGTCAAGCACCTGAAACAACGCGGGGTCAAAATCGCCGTCGGCGGTTGTGTCGCCAGCCAAGAGGGGGCCGCCATCATCGAGCGTGCGCCATATGTGGACGTGGTGTTTGGGCCGCAAAC
>JACCED011481600.1_pt1 | contig 14433 bp, 10 predicted proteins | sample 7455021 | NCBI WGS metagenome assembly JACCED01 (sample SAMN15323456, study PRJNA562643) | freshwater metagenome | isolation source: river surface water | place: USA:Blue River Watershed | collected 2017-08-19 | reverse complement strand
TTAGAATTTTAACCTTCTCGTTAGTCTGCCCCATGCCACCTAATATGTTTGCCTTTTGCAAGGTTGCGTAATCAACATAGTTCCATACTAAATCTATCACTTGTTGATGGGCATTTAAAGCTTGTTTGTATTGCTTTAACATCATTTGGCAATCTGCCATTCTCACAAAGGCATCTTTTTGGTAATTTTCAAATGCATTGTTTGGATGATTTGCAGTTGCAGTTGCAAAATAATCCATTGCTTTCTGGTAATTGTTGCTTTTTAAATAACAATATCCCAAAGTATATTTTGCATGTCTTACTCCAACTTCTCCCTGTTCAACAGGGTCATTTACAAAAAGCTCTAAATATTGAATACTTTCTTGAATTCTACCTAATTTATAGGAAAGCTCCCCTAGCCAGAAAATGGTAGGTTGTAAAACTTTTGCATTGTATGGTAAAAATTGTAATTGACTAAATAAAGTATAAGCTTTTTCAATTTGTCCGTCATTTAAATAAAGACAAGCTCTACCATAAACGATATTGGGATAAATTTTCAATAAATCAATTCCTGGTTGATTGATTTTATCATATGCTTCATATGCTTGAATGAAGTTATTACTATATGCCAAAGATGATACCCACAATGATTTTGCTTCTGCTGAATATATTGAATTGGGGTAATTAGAAATAAATTTATCTAAACTTGAAGTTGCTGTACTGTATTCTTTTAACTCAAAACAAAGTTTAGCATAATTAAATAGAGAGATTTCTTTTTGCTCAAGGTTTTGTGATTTAGTTGCACATAATAAAAATGCATTTTTGGCGCCCATCTTATCTTTTGTCTTTAAATACGAGGTGGCCAATAAATACATGCTATTTTGTCCTAAAGAATCTTCAATATTAGCTAACTGTTTAAAACCTTCTATAGCTTTATTCCATTCTTGAGATTGAAAATAACAAAATGATAATTGGTATAAATCTTGCGTTTCAACCATCTTCTGTGTTGAAACATATTGAGCTAAATAAGGCAAGGCTTTATTGTATTCTTTTTTCTCAAACAATAAATGTCCCATTAATTGTTTTAATTGAACCTCATAGTATTGGCCAGGTTGCTTTAAAGCATTTTCACAATTAGCCATTGCAGCATCTACATCGCCTAAGAAATAATATAGTTGGCTAATATAAAATGGAGCCAATTTGTTATAATGCTTATTAACAGAAGCTATTTGAAAACAACTTAATGCCAATTTAAAATCCTTTCTTTCTAATGCAACAAAACCAGCATAATAATTGGCATCCGCATAATATGTTGAGTTTTTAACTTGTCTAACATTATTCAACAAAGCAGCTGCCTTATCCCAATCCCCTGTTTTGAAATACAAATAGCCTTGTTGAAACTTCATTACCAAAATTTCAAAATTTTCTAAATCATCTATACTTACATTTTTAAACGACTTAATTGCCAAAGACTCATTATTATGTTTGAAATAATATTTTCCAAGCAAATAACTTAACCTTGATTTATAAATTCGATTATTGGTTTTCTCAATCCATGCAGAAGCCATGCTTGGCGCATAAGGTTTTTCCAAGGCTAGTGACAAAGCAAAATAATAATAACTAATATCATCTTTCTTTTCATCAAAAGTATAAGCAGATTGAATGTGCTGATAAGCAGTTAAAGTGTCGCCTTGTCTCAGTGCTTGCATCCCCTTATTAAAAATATCTTTTAGTGGATGATTGTATTGAACTGACTGAGCGTTCAGTTGAAAACAACTACCCAAGACTAAAAGAAAACAAGCTATCCAATTTCTAATCTGTAACATAAATACCAATGTTTTTTATAATATGGTAAAATTACGGCCATTTATAGAACGTTTAAGCAATTCAGGTTATTGTGGAAAAACAGATTAGATTCGTAATTTTGTCAACAATTACAACAATATGTACGAACATAATACTCAAATTAGAGTCAGATATGCCGAAACAGACAGAATGGATGTCGTTTATTACGGTAATTACCCCCAGTATTTTGAAGTAGGAAGAGTGGAAAGCCTTAGATCATTAGGTATAAGTTACAAGGATATTGAAAATATGGGCATTATTTTGCCCGTTGTGGACTTGCACATTAAATACCTTAGACCAGCTAAATACGATGATTTACTGACCATTAAAACAATCATTAAAGACTTACCTATTGACCATAAAATCACTTTTCATCAAGAAGTGTATAATGAAGCAGGTAAATTACTTACAGTGGGAACAGTAAAGCTTTATTTTATGGATCAAAGTCTTCAAAATAAGGCCTCTATGCCTGCAATAATGCTTGAAAAACTAAGGACTTATTTTAGTTAAACCGCCAATTTTTGGTTTACTTTGCAGCTTAATATTAAACACCTAGATGTCTATTCAAGCAAGTATCATTACCATTGGAGATGAACTATTAATTGGTCAGGTAATTGACACCAACAGCGCCTTTATTGCTCAACAGTTAAATAACATTGGCGTTTCATTGAAGCATAGAGTTGCCGTGGGTGATAATGCAAAAGATATTACTGAAGCTATTGATCTTGCCATTAGCCAAAATAGTGTTGTGATTCTTACCGGGGGATTAGGTCCAACTGCAGATGATATTACCAAGCCTTTATTGAACAGTTATTTTGGAGGAAAAATGATGGTACACCAACCTACCCTTGAACATATCACATACATATTTGAGCAAATTCATAAAAAGCCAATGATTGATCGCAATCGAAAGCAAGCTGAAGTACCTGATGTATGTGAAGTTTTATTCAATGAAAAAGGGACTGCTCCTGGAATGATGTTTAATAAATTGAATACATTGGTTTTCTCTCTTCCTGGAGTGCCTCATGAAATGAAGTGGTTGATGACGGAACAAGTGATCCCCAGAATAAAGAACCACTTCAAAACCAATCCAATCAGCCATAGAACATTATTAACTGCAGGAATCGGGGAATCATTTTTAGCGGAGTTGATTAAAGATTTTGAAGATAGTTTGCCAAATGACGTGAAATTGGCCTACTTACCCAATTATGGAATGGTTCGATTGAGATTAACCAGTTCTGGAGCTAACGAGAAGGCATTACATCAACAATTAGATATCCTTTTTGCTCAATTAACCACATTGGTAAAAGAATATTTGGTGACAGATCAAGATGAAACCATGGAAATGGTGGTGGGGAAAATGCTTAAATCTGCCAATCAAACAGTAGCTACAGCAGAAAGTTGTACAGGGGGTTTTATTGGACACTTATTATCTAAACATGCTGGATCATCTCAATTCTATACAGGGGGTATCATTAGCTATGATAACAGAATCAAAACCGAATTTCTAGATGTCCCTACTGAAATATTACAAACCGTTGGAGCAGTAAGTAAAGAAGCGGTAGAACAAATGGCAATAGCGGTAAGAGAGAAAATGAATACTGATTTTGCTGTTTCTGTTAGTGGAATTATGGGGCCATCTGGCCAAACCGATGAAAAGCCATTAGGAATGGTATGGATAGGTGTTGCAAACAAGGAAAAAGTAGTTTCAAAGGTTTTATACCTAAGATTTGACCGTCACAAGAATATAGAAGTTACTGCAACTCAGGCCATAAATTTACTTAGGTTGTTAATAATCAATAAGATTTAGTCTTATTTTTGTGTAAAATTGTCCCATATGCCAATTGTTGATTTGGTCTTACCAAAACTGGGTGAAAGTATCATGGAGGCTACTATTTTAAAGTGGCACAAGAAAGTTGGCGATACAATTCAACTAGACGAAACATTATTGGATATAGCCACTGATAAAGTAGATAGTGAAATACCCTCTACAGCAGAAGGAGTAATTACAGAAATTTTATTTGAGGTGAACAGTGTTGTACCAATTGGTACCATTATTGCAAAAATTGATTCGAAGAAAGCATCAGAAACGCCCAAAACAGTTACCTCAACTCCATCTTCTGTAACTGCTCCAACACAAGTAACTCCTGAGAACAATGAAATAAAGGATCAAGTTCCATTCAATCCTAGTCCAGCACCAATAACAAATACATCTGAATCAACGGATCAAAAATTTTACTCTCCTCTAGTAATTAGCATCGCACAAAGTGAAGGTGTTAGCATGCAAGAGTTACAAAAAATAGTAGGCACAGGTAATCAAGGTAGGGTTTCTAAGAAAGATATATTAGCTTATATAGCGGATAAAAAAGCTGGAATAATTAAGCCAACACAGATCTTCAATGAACCTTTGCCTGATTTCATGCAAAATGCAGTTAATCAAAAATTAGCTCAGCCTGAAGATGTGATTATTTCTGGTAATGTAGAAATTGTAGAAATGGATCGAATGCGAAAGCTTATTGCTAAGCATATGGTGGATAGTGTTCATACCAGCCCGCATGTTACCTCTTTTGTGGAAGTAGATGTAACCAATATGGTGGTATGGAGAGATAAAGTAAAAAGTTTATTTGAAAAAAGAGAAGGCACAAAATTAACATTTACTCCTATGTTTATTGAAGGAATTGCTGCAGCATTGGAGCAATTTCCTATTATCAATTCCAGCTTGGAGGGTGATAAAATTATTTACAAAAAAGATATTAATATTGGAATGGCTACCGCCTTACCTACAGGTAATTTAATTGTACCTGTTATTAAAGGTGCAAACCAGTTAAGCATCGTTGGTCTGTCCAAGGCAGTGAACCAATTAGCCAATGCTGCTAGAAATAACCAATTAAAGCCTTCAGATACGCAGAACGGCACATTTACAGTAACGAATGTAGGTACATTTGGCAGCATCATGGGAACCCCAATTATTAGTCAGCCACAAGTTGCAGTTTTGGCTTTGGGTGCAATCAAAAAGAGACCAGTGGTAGTGGAAACTCCAGCTGGTGATGCTATCCTTGTTAGACATATGATGTACTTATCTATGAGTTACGATCATAGAATTGTAGACGGAGCGCAAGGAACTCAATTCTTAGCAGCTGTTGCTAAAAACTTTGAAGCATGGGATATCAATAGACAATGGTTCCAGTATATATAACCCCGTTGCTTTTCCTTTCATCACAACTGGTACTTCAACTTTTTAGTTTCCAAATTTTGTTAAACTATTTGGAATATTAATTGTTATAAATTGCATTATTATTCGTTGTAATATGAAGTCTATTTCTTTAGTTATTTTGGCCTTACTAAGTTCCCTAATGATCAATGCCCAAACTAAGGGCAGTATTTCTGGTTGGATAGTGAATAAGAATACACAAACACCCATTTCGGGAGTAACCATAAAAGTTTTAAACACACCATTTTCTGCCACATCAGATAGCTTAGGTAGGTATCAATTGAATAATATTCCTACAGGTCAATATCAGGTAGTTTTTACCTCTTTAGGAAGTATCCCTTATACTTTATATAATGTGGTTGTGAGTTCTGGAAATGAGACAATTAATAGCATTGAATTATTGCCTCAAGAAGTAACCCTTAAAGAAGTGATGGTGGGGGGAAATAGAAAAACAGTTCGAGCTGCTACATTAGAAACTCCTTTAAGTGTTCAAAAATTGACTGCAGAGGAAATCAAATCTAGCCCTGGTAGTAATTTTGATATTTCTAAAGTAGTTCAAACCCTACCTGGAGTAACTGGTTCAGCTAGTACAAGTGCTGGTTTTAGAAATGATATTATTGTAAGAGGTGGTGCCCCAAATGAGAATGTATTTTATTTAGATGGGATCGAAATACCAGTAATCAATCATTTTTCCACTCAAGGAAGTGCTGGAGGCCCACAGGGTATTTTAAATGTTTCTTTCATAGATGAAGTGAAGCTATCCACTTCTGCTTTTGATGCAAAATTCGACAATGCTTTATCTTCTGTTTTTGAATTCAAACAAAAAAGAGGAAACCCTAAAAAATTAGAAACCAATATTAGAATGGGCGCAACTGAATTTGCAAGTACATTCAATGGCCCTTTATCAAAATCTGGCAAAACAACTTTCTTAGCTTCTGCTAGAAGAAGTTATTTACAATACTTATTTTATGTTTTAGACCTTCCTATTCGACCTAATTTCTGGGATTTTCAATATAAAATCACACATCAAATAGATCCAAAAACCACTTTGACTTTCTTAGGTATTGGAGCAATAGATGATTTTTATTTTGTTGCCCCAAGAAATGCAACTCCAGAAAAAATATACGCACTTAACTCTAGTCCTTCCATTAATCAATGGAGCTATACCATGGGTGTATCACTTAAACGCTTAATTAATAAAGGTTATTGGACAGTTAGTATGAGTAGAAATCATTTAAATAATCTCAATGAGAAATATGAAGACAATTTATCTCAAAATAAAGGGGAATTAACTTTACAATTTAGATCCAATGAAATTGAGAATAAATTAAGATTTGATATTACTAAAAACTTTCTGGGTATAAAATGGACAACTGGTGCAAATATTCAAACTGTTGAATATGATAACTATACTTATCAAGTCTTAAAAAACTTTATTCCAACAGGATCTGGGCAAGCAAGTAATACTCCCCTAACATACAATTACTTTACAGATTTGGCATTTAAAAAATATGGTGCATTTTTTCAAATGGGGAAAAGAGCATTTAATAATAGATTAGGCATAAGTGCAGGAATTAGAACTGATGGAAATGGTTTTAATAATTCTGGAAAAGATTTTATCAGTAGAATTTCACCTAGAATCGGACTAAGCTATGTACTTACAGATAAAATTAATTTGAATGCCTCTATTGGAAGGTATTTCAAAGTAGCGCCATTAACTGTATTAGGATTTAAAGATTTGAATGGAAACTTTGTAAATAAGAACGCTGATTATATTGGAAGCAATCATTATGTAGCAGGTATTGAATATATACCTACTGATGCCAGCAGATTTACTTTTGAGGTTTTTGCTAAAAAATATTATGGAGTTCCAATCAGTATCCAAAAAGGCATTAGTTTATCTAATTTGGGTGCTGATTTTAATATCTTAGGGAATGAACCCATCAGTACAACAGGTTTCGGTAAGAGCTATGGATTTGAATTATTTGCTCAACAAAAATTAACTAAGCGATTTTTTGGGGTAGCAAGTTATAGTTATTTTAAAAGTTCCTATACCAATTTTGCAGGCAAATTTATTCCAAGTGCATGGGAAAATGTTCATCTACTCAGTTTGACAGCTGGATATAAATTTAATAAGAACTGGGAATTGGGTTTGAAGTTTAGATTTCAAGGGGGGACTCCTTATACACCCTATGACAGTGTAGCAAGTAGATTAAACTTTGTCACATTAAGACAAGGTGTTTTAGATTATTCTAGATTAAATACATTAAGAGTCAATCCTTTTAACTCAAGTGATTTAAGAATTGATAAAAAGTATTTTTACAAAAAAGCCACTTTGGACTTTTTCTTAGATATTACCAATTGGTATGGAAGTACAAGTGTAGCTCCTAGCGCATATATATTTGAATCCAATCCAGACGGCACCTTCAAAACAACTGATGGGAAACCAGTTAAAAAAGATGGATCAAATGCAATACCTTCTTTAGCGGATGGAAACCAGGTATTTATCACACCTACAGTTGGATTTATCTTGGAATTCTAAACATTATAAAAATAGGCTCACGTACACTCGCTTTATATTTTTTATAAAGCGACCTGTAATATGTTGCCATTGCATATTTAATACTCCTAAAATGGCTTCTTTGATGATGCCTTTTGACATTTTGCTTACACCAATTTTTCGATCAACAAAAGTGATAGGGACTTCCTTTAATTTGAACCCTAGTCTCCATGAAGCAAATTTCATTTCAATTTGGAAAGCGTATCCGATAAAATTTACATTGTCTAAATTAATTGCAGATAAAACTTTGTTTTTATAGCAAACAAAACCTGCAGTAGGATCTTTCACGGGCATGCCTGTGATGATTCTTGTATATGCTGACCCTCCCTTAGAATAGATCAATCTATCTAAAGGCCAGTTTTCAGTTGCCCCACCCTTAACATATCTACTTCCAATAGCCACATCAGCACCTTCCATTTCACAGGCTGCATATAATCTTTCTAAATCATTGGGATTATGAGAAAAATCTGCATCCATTTCAAATATATAATCATATTGTTTTGCCAATGCCCATTTAAAACCATGAATATAAGCAGTACCTAAACCTAATTTACCCGATCTTTCTTCTAAAAATAATCTACCAGGATGTTTAGGAATAGTATCTTTAATAATTTGAGCCGTACCATCAGGTGATCCATCATCAATCACTAAAATATCAAATGCCCATTTTAGAGATAAAACTGCACTAACAATGGAAAGGATATTTTCCTTTTCGTTGTAAGTTGGGATGATGACTACTTTTTTCACTGCTTAGGGGGTATAGTGATTTTTTAAAATTTATTATATGTAAATATAAACTATTTATTTAATATTGACTTATTTAGGATTTCTGTCAATTTTTGCTTGGTATGGAGGGCAAAATCTCCTTTCATCATCCAATCATAGTACTGTGGCTCCTCCTTAAGTACTTGAGTTACAGGTTTTCCCTTGTGTTTACCGAAATTAAAAACTGGAACTCCATTTTCATAAATAAATCTTCTAGCAAAGTCAATAATTTGGTCTTCCCCGGTAAACTTTACAATAGATTCTACCGTATTGCCCATCTGAGGGTATTTTACCACTTGCGCTTCTAATACTTCAAATGTTGCCATAGCATCGGCTTCTGCAGTGTGCGCATCCTCTAAATTTTTATTACAATAAAATTTATATGCTGCCGAAAGTGTTCTTTGCTCCATCATGTGAAACACTTTTTGAACATCCAATAATTTCCTAGACAGCATATCTATTTGTATTCCAGCTCTTAAAAATTCTTCGTTTAACATAGGAATATCAAAACGATTACTATTGTAGCCAGCTAAATCAGACCCTTCAATAAATTGTTTAATCTCATTAGCAATTTGTTTGAAAGTAGGTGCATCTTTAATCATTTCGTTAGAAATTCCATGAACATCTGTTGCAGCTTGCGGAATAGGCATTTCAGGATTGACCAATTTTCTTTTCACTTGTTTGGTTCCATCTGGCATTATTTTAATAATAGCTATTTCTACTATTTTATCCATACTAACATTAATGCCAGTAGTCTCTAAATCGAGAAAACAAATAGGATTAGTTAATTGTAACTGCATAATTTAAATTATGTTGTGAAGTTAATCAATATTATAGTTGAAGGATTCAAAACAGATCAAATAGTTAAAATAATTTGATTAAATTTGTAGCAAAATTCATCTAATGAACTGGATACATTTAACTACAGAAGAGCAATTAGAAAATATAAAATTAAAATCTGCCAGTACCCCTCAGGTTATTTTCAAACATAGTACCACTTGTAGTATTTCTAAAATGGCTTTTTCTCGTTTTGAAAGAGCTGATGCACCAGATTCAATTGATTTTTATTATTTAGACTTATTGAATTATAGACCCATTTCTAATGCTATTGCAGAGGTTTTTCAAGTACATCATGAATCACCTCAGGTTTTATTGATCAAAAATGGCGAATGCATATACGATGAAAGCCATTATGGAATTATGATGGATGAGTTATTAGAACAAGTTGCTCAATAACCATTATAATCTTTCAATAATTATTGCAGAAGCTCCACCTCCCCCATTACATATTGCTGCAGCACCATACTGCTTTTTGTTTTGTTGTAAAATATGCGAAAGGGTAACTACAATTCTCGCACCACTACAACCTAAGGGATGACCCATAGAAACGGCACCACCGTTTACATTCACTTTTGTTGAATCAATTTTTAATAATTGAGTATTTACAATACCTACAACAGAGAAAGCTTCATTGAATTCAAAAGCATCTATTTGTTCAACAGAAAGATTTGCTTTAGACAAAGCTTTAGGTAATGCTAATGAAGGTGCTGTAGTAAACCATTTTGGATCATGTTCAGCATCTGCATAACTTATTATTTTAGCAATGGGTTGTAAGCCTAATTCTTTTAGTTTTTCACCACTCATTAATAAAATAGCGGCAGCACCATCATTCATAGTACTAGCATTGGCAGCAGTCACTGTTCCTTCTTTGGTAAAAGCTGGCTGGAGTGCATTAATCTTATCAAATTTAACATTGTAAGGTTCCTCGTCTTTATCTATTATAATTGGATCCCCTTTTTTCTGAGGTATTTGAATTGGAATAATCTCATCTTTAAAAAGACCTTTTTCAGTAGCATTTTGAGCCTTTTGATAACTAGCAATCGCAAATGCATCTTGATCTTCTCTAGAGATGGAATGTTCCTTAGCGCATAAGTCTGCAAAATTACCCATGGCTACTTTATCGTATACATCTACTAACCCATCTTTAGCTAAACCATCTATCATAGTAATATCTCCATATTTATTACCCCATCTTTGCGAAGTATTATAATAAGGGACATTACTCATACTTTCCATTCCTCCTGCTATGATTATGTCTGCATCTCCTAATAAAATAGATTGAGCAGCTTGAGTTATACTTTTCATTCCACTTGCACAAACCTTATTTACAGTAGTGCAAATTACTTTATGTGGCAAACCTCCAAAAATAGCAGCTTGTCTGGCAGGTGCCTGACCCAATCCAGCTTGAATAACTGATCCAAAAATTACTTCATCCACCTTGCTAGGATCTAATTGAACTTTTTCAAGCACAGCTTTAATAACAATACCGCCTAATTGAGTAGCTGTGAATGATTTTAAAGAACCCCCAAATGAACCAATAGGTGTTCTAACAGCTGCTACTATAAAAACTTCCTTTGCCATGCACATTCCATTTAAATATTAATAATGAGGAGTTGTTTCTGTTGTGGTTTCTTCAACCAATTTGATTCCTTCTTCTTCTAAAGAGATTAATTTAGCCTTATATAAAATACCCACACTCATTTTAAATGCTTTCTTACTCATTCCAAAAAAAGCATAAATATCATCTGGACTAGATTTATCGTGGTAAGGTAAAAAACCTTTATGCATTTTTAATAATCTAATAATAGTGGCTTGGTCTTCAGATAATTTTTCTACCCCTTGTTTACCAATACCAATATCCAACTTATTGCCCTCTCTAATTTTCTTCACAAAAGCTTCATCAATATATTGTCCAATATGCAAATGAGTGAACACTTCGTTTTTATATACCAAACCTTGATGCAAACCATTTACAATAACTACATATCCTAATTCAGATTCTCTATAAACCTGTACTTTAACTTTATCACCTTCTTTTACAGAAAGATGATCATTGCTAATTTGCTTATCTATTTTCTCTGTAGCAGCTACCCTGCCGGTTTGTGCATCAATATATAGCTTCACCAAATACTTTCCTCCAATTCTCATAGTAGAAAGTTGCTGAGACACTGGCACAAATAAATCTTTCATTAAACCCCAATCTAAAAAAGCACCCTGTCTAGTTACTGATACTACTTTTAAAGCAGCAATATCTCCCACAACAGCCAATGGTTCTTGGGTAGTAGCTATTAAACGATTATCAGAGTCGTGATATACAAATACACTGATGGTATCTCCAACTTGTAGCCCAGAGGGAACAAATCTTTTAGGTAAAAGAATACCTTCTTCTCCATCATCCATATAAAAACCGAAGTCCACCTTACGATCCACTCTCAATAAATTAAACTCACCCACTTTTACGGTTGACATAGTCTTTCTTTTATATAAATTTAGAACAATTCAGGTTGTTCATCATTAGGATCTTTAATCACCACTTTATTTTCCCAATCCATTTCAATGGTTTTGCTAAAATCAACTAGTTTGGTTCCAACTGCTTTAGTTCCCATTACATCTACCATCTTGCTTACTTTAAACTTAGCTTTTCTTACTTGAGTTCCTCTTCCAGAATGTACTACAAGAATTGGTTCAATGTGGGTGGTAACTGCCGCCAAATAGTTATCAGGTCCTTCTTTAATAAAGGAGAAAGGTGTTTTCAAAGTGGTTGTTTCAATTTTAAATCTTTTAATATTGAATTGCAACTTGTCATTATCTAAATAAACAGCACTAATAATTTTTTCTGGATTAAACTTCTCAATGAAAATCACTTTTTCAGGATCAAATCTTTGAGTCTGTTCAGTATCGGTTACTTCATAATAACCATCTTTTGTAATCACCAACAATTTATCATCTTCAAAAGTGCCGAGATAAATACCCTTCTCTTCTGTGTTTAATCTTCCAAATTTATCATCAAACCATAATCTCCTGCCCACTAAAGTGCTTTTGCCCGCTTCTTTTAGTTTGACATTTTTAATTGGATACTTAGTTACCTGGTTACCGACACTGCTTCTTCCTTTCACTTCCAATGTCTCAAAGAAGAAATCAAATTCTTTTATTCTAGCAGAACAATTTGGACTCAAAATTATCTTAACAGATTCCGCTTCACCATTTGCATTCACCGTTAAATAATGAACCTTAGATTTCTCTGCAGATTTTGCCAATGGATATTCTTTATCTCTTGTAACACCTGTTACATTGAATCTTTTTGCATAACTAATTCCATTGGCGCCATCCACATAAATCATATTATAAGTAGTACGCTCGTCATTTTTTTGAAATACAGCCGCATGTAAAATGTCTTTACCTATAAATACTTTGTCTGAAACTTTTACCACTTTCATAATACCAGACTTGGTGAAGGCAATAATATCATCATAATCAGTACAGTCACATAAGAATTCATCTTTTTTCAAAGAAGTCCCAATAAAACCTTCTTGTCTATTGATATATAATTTAGTATTGGCAATAGCAACCTGCTTTACCTGAATCGTATCAAACTCTTTAATCTCAGACTTTCTTTCCTTGCCTTTTCCGTATTTCTTCTGCAAATTCTCATAATAACTCACTGCATAATCCACCAAATTGGCTAAGTTATTTTTTACTTCCTTGATAGTTTGCTCTATATCTTTGATTTGTTGAATCAATTCCTCAATATCTAATTTATAGATTCTTCTTACCGGCTTATCTGTTAATTTTAATAAATCTGCTCTCTCTATTGGTTTTTTAAACTTCTTCTTGAATGGTTCAAAAGCTTTATCTATCGCATCAATTACTTTATCCCAGTTTAAATGCTTTTTCTCTAATTCTTGATAAATTTTTTCTTCAAAGAAGATTTTCTCTAAGCTAGTAAAGTGCCATTTCTCCTCTAATTCTTTTAATTGAATTTCTAGCTCTTTTTTCAAAAGCTCTTTCGTATGATCTACAGAATATTTTAATAATTCAGTAGCGCCAACAAAATGTGGTTTTTGATCTATGATGATACAAGCATTGGGAGAAATACTTATTTCGCAATCTGTAAAAGCATATAAAGCATCAATGGTGATGTCTGGAGAAATACCTGTAGCTAAATCAATTTGAATTTCTACCTCGGCAGCAGTTACATCAGTTACTTTTTTAATCTTAATCTTACCTTGATCATTTGCTTTTGTGATACTTTCCATTAATTGAGTAGTGGTTACTCCATAAGGAACATCTCTAATGACCAAAGTCTTTTTGTCTAACTCATCGATATGAGCTCTAACTCTAATTTTGCCTCCTCTTTTTCCATCATTGTAATTAGAAGCATCTACCATTCCACCCGTTTGAAAATCTGGTAATAATTCAAATTTTCTGCCTTTTAAATACTTAACACTCGCTTCTAATAATTCATTGAAATTATGAGGCAAAATTTTTGTTGATAAACCCACTGCAATACCATCAGCACCCTGTGCCAATAATAAAGGGAATTTCATGGGTAAAGTAACAGGCTCTTGTTTTCTGCCGTCATAACTTAAAGCCCATTCTGTAGTCTTTGGATTAAAAGCCACTTCTAACGCAAATTTGCTTAACCTAGCTTCGATATATCTTGAGGCTGCTGCTGCATCTCCCGTTCTAACATCACCCCAGTTACCTTGGGTCTCTACTAATAAATTTTTCTGTCCTATGTTAACTAATGCATCACCAATACTTGCATCACCATGTGGATGGTACTGCATACTTTGTCCAATAATGTTCGCCACTTTATTGAATCTTCCATCATCCATTTCTTTCATGGCGTGTAAGATTCTTCTTTGAACTGGTTTTAAACCATCTTCAATAGCAGGTACAGCTCTCTCTAATATTACATAAGAAGCATAATCCAAGAACCAATTTTTATATTGTCCTTGAACGCCTGATTCATTTTCTGTTACTCTACTTAAATTTTTCTCTTTTGCCATATTAATTCATATTAGAAGACCCTATCATCTATGGGTATCTTCACTTCCATCTTTCAAACTATTTAATTCAATAAAAACAATATCTGTGATTGCTTTTACTTCATGCCAAATTTTTGCAGGAATGATTACTCTTGATGGAGCTTTAATATTCATAGTGCCCATTTCTTGGGTTTGAATATCTTTCCAATTTATAATAATCTCTCCCTTAACTAATAACATTTC
>JACCED010929605.1_pt1 | contig 14446 bp, 15 predicted proteins | sample 7455021 | NCBI WGS metagenome assembly JACCED01 (sample SAMN15323456, study PRJNA562643) | freshwater metagenome | isolation source: river surface water | place: USA:Blue River Watershed | collected 2017-08-19 | reverse complement strand
CTATTGCTTATGTAGCGTGTATATTCGTCTTTGTTACTATATAATGCATAAGGCAATGTTGGTTTTAATGTCAAATAGTAAAATAAGGTTGTTAATAAAAATGTAACAATATTTAAGTATGAATTTGCCATATAGATAATATGTATAATTTAATTTATAATTTTAACTATAAATATTATGAATTTCGAAGCTGCACCTAAACCTTCATTAACTGAACCAGGAGTGAAATATTTTTTAAATCAAGCTCTGAAACAATCACATGTGATTAGAGAGAATTTTCACAATATGGTTTTTAATATTGGTATGTTTATATTTTTTATACTAATTTTAGGATTTATACTTGTTTATAAATATAAAGGAAGATTAACACCAGTTGAAATTGCTCAAAAAAATAAGGAAAAACAACAATACATTTTAGAGAGAATAAAAAATTTTCAAATTGCAAAACAAAAAGCCCATCAAGAATTGATAACAGGATTGCCACAATGGGAAAATGAATACAATATAATTCATTCACGTCCTGGAAACTAAGTTGGATTTATTTGAATACATTAACTTTTAAAAAATATATTATTAGATATTATATATAATGTCAAGTGAAGAAATAATAACTCCAAATGATGCTTTAAACGAATATTTCAAATTAAAAAGTAAATTTGAAAATGATGTTAATGTTCATAAAAAAAAAATTATTAATAATCAAACTCTCAGCAAAAGAGAAAAAAGAATTGAATTTCTTAAATTAAAACCTAAATGTGTCAATTGTAAGCGTCCATCAAACAAAGGAACCATTTTTTCTATTGTTTCCAATCCTGAAACAGAAAATTCCTCAGCATATAGAAAATTCACTGCTACATGTGGTGATTTAGTTAATCCATGTAATCTTAATATTGAGATACATTTAGGTGATACAGAACCTCTTGATAAATTAATGACCAATATAAGAGATGAAATTAAACAATATAAAAATAAAATTATAGATGATAAAAACAAATTATTGTTTGGCCTTTTGACAACTGAAACTGCATTAGAAAATTTTGATGCTAATAAAAATTATATAAGTGATTTAACATCTATTTATGAAATGTATCTAAATGAATGGAATAAAATGATAGAGAACCCAGAAAAAAAAATAGAATTAGACGAATCATTAACATTGTCTTATGAAAATATAAAAAAAATAAAAGATTGTATAAAAAAAATGCATGAAAATGATGATGTTCAATTTGCTGTAGATGCTGCAAATATATATGTTACTTCATTAAAACCACTTTTAGACAAAATTAGACATTTGAAATATAGTGAAAATATTGTTTATCACGACGAGTATGATAAAAAATGCAAACTAATACAAAGACCTTATACTGACTTAGATGTTAGTGTTACAGCTTTCAATAATAAAGTAGTCAAATACGACATTGGGTTGCAAGCTAAAATTCCCAAAAAGAAAAAACAAGCTTTCATTATCGTTGATTCAGATGATGAAATTTCTCAAGAAGAAATAAATCCTGTTAATAATAAAGAACTTACTATCAATATAAAAGATATTGGAAACCAATCGTCAAAACGCGAAATTCCTCCAGATGACCCAATAATTGGCAAAGGCATTGATGGAATTGATTGGCATTTGAATGAATACAAAGTTTTGTGGTCTAAATTGCCACCTAAATTAAAAGCAGAATTCAAACTTAATATAGACTGGATGAAGGAGTTTATGCATTATTGTTTAAACGCTCCTTTAAAAGAAGGCGGTCAATATAATGGTTGTAAATTGACAAAACCACCCAATTTAATTATTCCACCAAAACAAACGCCAAATGGGCAATATGATTTTGGAGTTTCTATATATAATAAAACATTTAATAAACTACCAAAAACGCTTCAACAAACATATTTAACTTTTTACAGCGAAAATCCAACTACTAAAGAGAAAATTTATGATAAGTTAATAGATGAAATAAATAATTTAGTTCAACAAGAACTAGATTTTGGCAGAGGTTTTTTCTAATGTTATTGTATGATATTAAACTACATTTCTATACCAATATTTTTATTGAGTTTTTCAATAGGATTATTTTTTATATATATATTAGGTCCTGAAATGAAAAAAATTTATATCTATCCCAGTCCAGAAAATATAGATAAGATTTTGTTTAAAGATAAAGCGGAAAACTGCTTTTATTTTAATGAAGAATATGTTGAATGTCCAAAAGATAAATCGTTAATATCAAAAATTCCAATTCAAACTTAAGAAAAAGTTTTACTATTAATATAATATAGATGGAAATTCATTTTGGAAAATTTTTACATACAGAAAGAGGTAAAATTATTATGTCTATTATTCTTGGATTTGGTTTGGCATCATTGTTTAGAACAGTATGTAAAGATAATAATTGTATTATTTTTCATGCGCCTCCTTTAGAAGAATTTAAAGATAAAATATATAAAAATAATGGAAAATGTGTTAAGTATATACCTGTAGCAACAAAATGTTCTTTAAATGCAAAAACAATTACATTTGAATAAATTAGCATTTTAGAAAAATTTATATTTTTTATAAAATGCAATGAAGAAACATTGATTTAATAAACGTAATCGTATTATTCTACTTTACTTTTAAAAAATATATTTGCGTAATTATTGCAGGCAATCATTCTTTATATTAATTATGAGTGACACAACTAGCATTTTAGATTTGCCAACTGACCCAGTTGGTGGTGGAAGTATAGACGGGAATATTAAAATGAAAGCAGAAGACACATTTAAACACCAAACCCATCAATCATCTGCACAAGGATTAACACTTGACCAAACAACTATCAGTCAAATTGTTAATGGCTTACAACAAGCAACATTAAGTGGAGCAACTCAATTGCCATCTAGAGACATTCCAATGAATACATCTAATTTGACTTCAGACCCTAATATTATGCCAAATTATGTTCCACCGCCTTCACCTAACCAGATTGATTATATTAAAAATTATGAACAAACATCAGACATGATAAATAATTACAATAAAAATAAACAAAACAACAATTCTTTAGATGAAATGTATAATGAAATTCAAACACCATTGTTATTAGCCGTTTTATATTTTTTATTTCAGTTGCCATTTTTTAAGAAATTTTTATATACTTATTTACCATTTTTGTTCTCAAATGATGGAAATTATAATTTAAATGGATTTTTATTTATAAGCGTGGCATTTGGGATGATTTTTCATTTTCTTATGAAAACAACGAGTTATTTTACTGCTTTCTAGACACAAAATAATGTTACACATATTAGATATATTAAAATAATTTAAATATAGCAATTTAAATTATCTAGCATAATGCCTCCTGCCTCCTTTACAGCCTCAATAGATTCTACTGCATCTCACGTAACTAGAATGATATTATTTAATCACGTTAAAACAGGCGACCCAATAATTGATACATTTCTTATAACATTTATTTTGGGATGTTTTAGTTGGTTAGTTACTTGGGTTTATGATAACGGAATCGATAGATATTTTAATAATTTTTCATTTGATGATATAAAAACATATTTCTATAAAAAGAATTCAATAATTATTGAAGGTAAAAGAAGTTCTACAATTTCGAGTTATAATAGTTCATTATGTGTTTGTTCTGCATATAGTGATAGATTTAAATCTTTGTGGAATTACATTATTGAAAATATAGACAAAATCAACACGATTTATAGGATAAAAGAAAATCATTCAAACTTTCAATCGTCTAAGTCAAGATATGAAGATTGTAAAAAAAATTATGACATGTTCATGGTCTTTCAAAATAAACATTTTGAAATTGATAAAGACATTTATGTAAAAGCTGATGTTGAAATTGAAAATGATAGCAATGAAAAAGAAAAAACAAACATTAAGACTGATAAAATAACCATTACAATTTATTCATTTAAATATTCATTATCTTATTTAAAAAAATATATTGATGATATTACTAACAAGTATTTATCGTCTATTAAGGAAACGCGACAAAATAAAAGATTTATTTATTTCTTAGATAAAACAGAATTTAATTCTGATGAAGAAGATAAACTTGATTGTTGGAGGGAAGATTTATTTGAAAGCGCTAGAACATTTAATAATATCTTTTTTGATGGCAAGAAACAATTAATAGAAAAGATTGATTTCTTTTTGCAAAATAAAAGTTGGTACTATGAAAAGGGAATTCCATATTCTTTAGGCATCGGTCTTCATGGACCGCCTGGAACTGGAAAGACATCTTTTATTAAGGCTCTTGCAAACTATACTAATAGACATATTGTTGTAATTTCTTTGAAAATTATTAAGACAAAACAACAATTGGAGAAATTCTTCTTCGAAAATACATACAATGATGACAATGAAGATAATAGTATAACATGGGATAAGAAAATTTTAGTTTTTGAAGACATTGATTGCATTGGTGACATAATTTTAGACAGAAATACAAAGTTTGCTCAACGCAACAAACAATCCAGAAAGAAATCACCTTTTGATAAATCACATGATTCAAATGCAAAAGCAGGTGAATTGAAAATTGGAGAAATTTTGCAAGCAGTATGTGACTTGAATGAGACTGGAACAACTAATGCGTCAGTTGAATCAAAAGAGCAACCAATTACTTTGGATGATATTTTGAATTTATGGGATGGAATTAGAGAAACACCTGGCAGAATTTTAATCATATCATCTAATCATTATGATAAATTAGACCCAGCTTTAATTAGACCAGGCAGAATTGATATTACACATGAGTTAAGCAATGCAAGCCATAGTACTATTTCTGATATTTATTTACATTTATTCGGTAATAAGATTGATAATTCTAAACTAGAAAATGTAAAAGAATATTTTTACTCACCTGCTGAATTAATTAATATTTACGTAAGCAATAAAAATGAAATAGATTTTATGAATAGACTTCTAAAGAATGAAAAAATATAAATTAAACATAAATTAAATATAAAAATCGTTATAATGTATATTGCGACATAATAGATGATATAAATCCTCTTGATTATCATTTTCTATAGCCAACATTGGATAAATTAATGCTTTGTTACAATCTTTAGTTATTATTTTATCTGGATTAAAAAATTTCTCACCAACTCCAGCATAACTATTATAGTAAGTTTTTAACAAGTATTTGGCGTATTTTTTATTAATCATATACATTTGTGTGCCACTTAAATATTCAGGATAATCATGATATTTAAAATAAGAGTCACTTGGCATATATTTTTTTAGTTTAAAGTTTGTGAATAAATTTTGATTGCCAATCTTATAAGGCAAAAGATATCCTAACAGAAGAATATCTAAATTTAATAAATTGAAATCGTTGATAACTTTTTTAAGAATTTCTTTTAAACGTGAATGTAAACATATATCATCTTCACATATTATAGCATATTTTTTGTCGGAATTATAATAAAAATTATGTATAATGTCAAGATGACCATATGTCATACACCATTGACGTTTGGAATTTTTGTTCATTAATTTATCTATCCTTTTATCATCATAAGATACACCTGAATAAAATTCACAAGATATCTCTAAATTTTTAAAACGTTCTATCATATTGTTTTTTCTCTCTTCATTGTTAAAGGACAAACAATAAAATTGACAATTTGATGCAGCTGACATTCTAATATGGTTATATATTTTCTTATTAATCTTATTAAATTATTTTCGTTCTAATATTTGAATACTATTTCAAACTTTATAATAATGATAGATGAATATGTTAATAAGTTGATTGATAATTTGCCAGAAGATTCTAAAAGTTTACAAAGGATTGATTTAATTTTAGATGGTGGAATATTCAATGGAAGTTATTTAGTTGGTGCACTTTATTTTATTAAAGAAATGGAGAGAAGAAAATATGTGAAAATTGAAAGAATTTCTGGATGTAGTATTGGTTCAGTTGTTGCATTTTTATATTTAATTGATTCACTTGATATAATAAGTGAATTATATGAGAATGTTAAGCACGAATTTAAATATAATTTCACATTAAATACATTAAAAAATTTGAAGACACATTTAAAAGGTAGAATTCCTGATAATATATGCAGCAAAATTAATGGTCGATTGTTTATTTGTTTTAATGATATCAAAAAACAAAAAAAAATTGTAAAATCTAATTACAAGAATGTAGATGATATTATTAACACTATTATAAAATCTTGTTATATTCCATTTTTGATTGATAACAATATGTTATATAAAAATAAATATATTGATGGAATAAATGCACATATTTTTCAGAGAGAAGCTAACAAAAAAATTTTACACATGGAATTGTTCGGCTATGATAAATTTGTTTATGCTTTAAATATTAAAAATGAAAAAACTAATTTCCATAGAATTTTAACAGGATTGTTAGATGTGCATAGTTTTTTTATAAAACAAAATAACACATCTATGTGCAGTTACGTTGAAGACTGGAACATAATAAATAAATGTCATTATAATACAAAATTATTATTAGAACTAATAGTTGTCTATATTTTGTATTTTGCAAATTACATAAAAAAATATTTGCCAGAAGATATTAAGGAAAATATATTTGTTAAAATAGTGAGTAAAATTTCATTTGACATTTTTAGTATAATAATGGATACATATTGTTTATAAGTTTAAAATATAAATTGTAAATATCAATAGAAATTAAATGGATTCTATTGATATTACAGATTCTGAATTTTTTTTAGGAAATCCTGATGTAAATGATATTATCACAACAAGAGTAGGTTCAAATGATTATACTATTTTTATTTATATTGGTGCAGCTATTTTAGTTGCATTTATTGGCATGTTTATTTACAAATTTTATATCAATAAACAAACATCTGCAAATGACCAGTTAGATTGTCAAGGAGGTTTTTGTACCATGGAAAATAGGCCTGCCTCTACTAGTTACATTTAACATTATTTCATCTATTTTGATTTTAGTATATAGCTTTTTTATTTTTTCTTGTTTTCTTTAAACCATAAATATTAAAAAACCCATTTTTTTTAATTCGTTTATGTTTTTTTCTAATTGTTTTATTCATTTTTTTGTCTTCTTTACTGGTTTTTATATCATCTGGTTTATAATTTAAAAACCATTCTTCAAATTTTTTTTTATTTGATTTTAACTCTTTATATTTTGCAGCCTTTTCTGCTTTCATTTCTTCTATAGATTCTTGATGACCATAACACGTTATACTAAACCTTTTTAGCAAACCTTTTTGTGCTAATCTATTTTTTTGTTGAACTTCAAACAAAAATTTAGACATACAAAGTATTCTGTCTATAAATTGATTATAATATGGTTTATTAGCATATAAAAATGCCAAATAAAAACTTAACATGGTATCAATTGTTGCAACTTTTACCTTTTTCCCACCCATCAGTAAAACATTATAACTATGACATCCAATTGGTTTATAGATAAATAAAATAGTATCTTTTCCTATTTTTAATTCATAATGTTCTGGAACTATCTCTCCAACTGCCTTTCTTTCAATGATTTTTACGTGTTTTATTCCGTTATCATCTAAACGCTCTTTAATTACTTCGGCAGTTGTTTCAGGATTGTTAGATAAAACATCAAAATCTGCAATTTTTTCTAATTTTTTACGTAAATTAATAGGCATGTATTGCGAATAAAGAGTATTTGCAAATCCACCAAAAAATACAACGCCTTGATTAATTAATGTGTTTTTCACTGTTTCATAAATTTTATCCTCATCTTCTCTGTCTGCCATTTGGCGTTGAAAATCTACATTATTACAATCTAAATCTGTTATAGGGTAATTTTTATTTAACAAGGTTAAACGCTTTAACACTTTTTCCCATCTACTTGTATCGCCAGCTGGTCTAGATAATTCTAAATACATTGACATCCTTAAAAAATTTGGAGGGGCATATGAAATACCGCCTACACTTATAGCATCATTTTTAAGTGCATTAAATATTTCTTTAGGTAAATGAGTAATATCAGCAACAGCCATATAATTTACAAATACTTTATAAGTTCCGTGATGTTGGCCAGATTTTGCCTCAACATCTATAAATCCTTTCTTATAATAAATATTTGCTAATTCTTTAGCATCTTCTAATGCAGTATGACTGAAAAAATCATAATCAGGCATTTCAACTTCTTTATTATAAAACCTATCTTCTTCTGGTAATATATTATTTATAGCTGTACCACCATAACATATAACTTTTTTACGTTTAATAAATTCTTCAACAATATCTATAATTTTTTGCACATCATCTGAATTAACAACACGTTTTCCCATTTTTTCTTCAGCTTTATCAACCGCAATGCGTAAAATTGCCAGTTCACAATCTGCAAATGATAAATCTTTACAAACATTTTTTTCTTTTGGCATTCTTATATTATTAAATTAAAATAAAATTGAATGATAAAGTAATTTATTTCAAATTTAATTAACAACTCAATTATATAGCAATGTCAACTATTGAAGAAAAAATATCTGTAATTGGCAAATCATTATTAGCTAAGAGAATAAAGTATGAATTAAGTAATTTAAAAAATAGTGGAATTGTAAATAATTATTGTGATTTTATTATTACTAAAAATAATAAAGATGGATTAAATGTAAAATTTATTAGTTGTCGAGACAATTTATTATATAATTTTATTGTTCCATCAAACTATCCATTTTCAGCTCCAGTATTAGAATTGAACAATAAACCTTATTCATATTATTTATCATTTTACTTTAATAATTGTAAAGACATGTTTCATAAATATAAAGGAAAAAAATGTTTCTGTTGCGAAACGGCTTTATATTGCAACAATTGGAACCATACATTTACATTTAAAGATATAATAAATGAAGTAAATAAATTTCACAAAGAATGTAGAGAAATTACAGATAATGTTATTATTAATGTAATTAAACGAAAATATTTAACTGACAATATTAACATCTTGGAATGGCTTCATTAAACAGACAAATTTTCATGAATTGTTTTATATTCTAACAAACTACCATAGATATTCATTAAATAGTTTAATTTGAGACTATTTTTTTCATCGTGATTTTTTTCTATTTCTTCAGTAGTTATATCTATATCTTTTTCAGTAAATCGCAATATTATATTAAAAAATTTATAAAATAAATCTCTATTCTCTTTATATTTATTAGATGAAATATTTAACATACACTTATTTAAGACATAAATAAATTGTTCAATTTGATTCATTTTGCTCATTAGTTCTAAATCAGTCTTCTCTAATTCGCGTTCCATGTATTCTTGCATTTTCTCTTGAATTTCTTGCTCTTCATCAGTGAACTCCCAATTAAAAAAATCTTCTTCCTTGTTTTCTTCTATTTCTTCTATTTCTTCTATTTCTTCTATTTCTTCTTCATTTTTATCTGCAATTCTCATTCGTTTTAAACACTCGAATATTTCAACATTAGATGGACAAGCGTTTTTCCATTTACCATTTATAAATACACTTGCATCCCAAGGTGAATTACTCATATAATATTCAATATAATAATTATCCCAAAAACTAACAATATCATCTACAGATTCAATGTCATCTGCATTAGTTCTATCATAAATAAACTCAGCTGCTTTCTCAACAAAAAAAGTGTCAATCAAATTTTCATCTATAGCGCCAAATTCTTGTTGTAACCATGGTCTTTTGTAATCAGGATGTGATGCTGATATAACGTATGGAATTTTAGTTGTCATTCTAATATATAAATATGTATTGATATCTTTATATATTTATTATTTATATTTTAAAAATTAAAACTATAATAATCAGTAGATGCAGTTCTGGTTGCATAAGAATAGTCAGGGTTTTGAGGTGTAGGTGTTGGTATAGTAACTGGTTCATATCTTAGATTTTCAGGTTTCAATGCAAATGCATATCCAGCTCTATCAAAAAAGAGAGCATTTTCCATAAGATAATTATCGACTAATTGATAACGCATAGCAACCATTTGACAACCACTTGCTCTACAAGTCATGCCACTTGGATTAGATGGTGACGCTCCATTATCAGGTATAACAATGGTCATTCCGCGTCTGTTAAACTCAGTGAGTTCATTAATGTCAGGATTGTTTTTAACATTATAAAAATCATACAATCTCATAAAAACAGAGTTACTGGTCAAATTCACATATTCTAATAAATTATCATTTTCTAAGAAAGCAGTATTTGACCTATCCATAATCAATATTACTTTATTTTGCATGTTCAAGAGAGGCATATTTCCTAAATTATTACCACTTGACTCATAACTATAGTTCATACCCAACATGATATCAGTATTTGATTGAAATATATTAGCTAAATTAGAATACATATTTTGATTAGAACTTTTACATCGTAAATGAATTAAAAGTGGGTCAGTTGGATTTGGACATGTACCTCCTGAAAAAGCATAGTTACGAATAGTGTCGATTACGCTTCCAAAATCTACAGAATTAAAGGTTTCTTTAACATGATAACTATCAGAAGTACTAGCTGCAACTACTGGTTTATCATTTACAGAATAAATTTCAAAGTCTAAACATCTAACACCTTGTTTAATAACAGCTTTAAGGTTACAAATATCTACAAAATCATTCTTATATGACCCTCCTGAACAAGCATTATATGCAGTTTTCACATAATAATCGCAAAGGTTACCACTGCAGTCAGGGTCTGAACTAGTTATAGGTCTTATATTACCATCGACACTTGGGTATAAATTATTCATATAATCACATTCAGCATTTTGAAGCCTTGAAATATAAATTAAATACCCAATAAAGATTATTAAAATAATAAATATAAATGCCATAATAATATATACTTTAAAATCATCTTCTAAATCATTAATTTTTGAAAAATAATTAGTTGAATTTGTTGACATTAATAATATAATATATTATTTTTAATTTTTAGAAATAATAAAATTATATTATGATGAAATTAATAATTAAAAATAATAAGTATATAATATAACTATGGCTGGTGGCCTTATGAACCTAGTATCTCAAGGACAACAAAATGTAATTTTAAATGGTAATCCAAGTAAAACTTTTTGGAAAGCTACCTATAAAAAATATACCAATTATGGTAAGCAAAATTTTCGTCTGGACCACGAGGGAACTCCGCTTTTAAATTTGACAACAGAATCTACTTTTACTTTTAAAGTGAAAAGATATGCTGACCTTCTTATGGACTGCTATATTTGCATAACATTACCAAATATATGGTCGCCAATTATTCCACCTCAAGCATACCAGCAAAATGATGGAACAACAGCTTATTCAGATTGGGGACCATATGAATTTCAATGGATAAAAAATTTGGGAGCTCAAATAATTCAAAAAGTAACCATTAATTGTGGTAATCAACAATTACAACAATATTCAGGACAATACATTTTAGCTTCGGCTCAGAGAGATTTCTCAGGTTCTAAGCTAAGACTTTTTGATGAGATGATTGGAAACGTCCCTGAATTAAATGACCCAGCAAATGTGGAACCTCGTGTAAATGCATATCCAAACGCTTATTATACAACGAGTGCGGCTGGTGCTCAGCCTTCTATAATGGGAAGAACATTATGGATTCCTTTAGGGGCATGGTTTAATTTATCAACATATCAAGCATTTCCATTAGTTGCATTACAATATAATGAGCTAACTATTAGTGTCACGTTTAGACCTATCAACGAATGGTTTACAATTCGTGATGTAATGGACTATACAAACAACTTTCCTGTTGTTGCTCCAAACTTCAATCAATATTATATGCAGTTCTACCGATTTTTACAAACACCACCAGACGAAGAATTAGGTCCTACATCTTATGTAGATACCAGAACCAATTGGGCAGCAGATATTAATTTAAATTGTACCTATTGTTTTCTCTCTGATGATGAATCTACATTGTTTGCGAAAAATGAACAAAAATATTTGATTAAGCAAATTTACGAAAAACCATTTTATAATGTAACAGGTCAAAATAGAATTGATTTAGATTCATTGGGAATGGTAATTAGTTGGATGTTTTATTTCCAAAGAAGTGATGTAAATTTAAGAAACCAATGGTCGAACTACACAAATTGGCCATACGAATATATGCCACAAGATATTAGTCCAGCTCCAACATCAGGCGACGTTCCAAATCCAAATCCTGTACCACCAGCTCCTCCGTTATTAGGTCCAGGGTTAAATCCGGATGGTACCTTATCTGGTTTATATACAACAGGAGTTTATAATCCACAAAATATTAAATCCATTTTGGTAGCAATGGGAATACTACTGGATGGCCAATATAGAGAGAATATTTTGCCAGCCGGCGTCTATAACTTTGTAGAGAAATATGTAAGAACGTCTGGGTTTGCACCACCAGGATTATATTGTTACAATTTTTGTTTGAACACTGACCCTTTTTCATTACAACCATCAGGTGCAATGAATATGAGTCGTTTTACAAATATTCAATTTGAAACTACAACAATATCTCCTCCAGCAGACCCATATGCACAGGTATTAACAATTTGTGACCCAGCTACAGGTGATATAGTAGGAATTAACAAGCCAACTTGGAGAATTTATGGTTACAATTATAATATGTATTTGATGGAAGAGAGAGTGAATATGGTCGTATTTATTGGCGGAAATGCTGCCTTACTATATGCTACTTAATTATTATATTATTTTATATTAAATAATATAATTTTATCTAGGAGTTTGAGGAGCTCTAATATCTTCTAAATCCAAGTCATGTGCTTCGAAATAAATAGGGTCACCAATATCTTTATTTAAAACAACAACAATTGGGTCTTTATAATTTTCACGTCTTAAAGTTAACTTTGTTCCATCGACAACAATCTGTCTGAGTTTTACATTTGTGTCTTCTAATTTCTTTCCCTTCCAGAACAAAGTAAATGGTTCATTTATACCTTCATCTTTTACATATTCTTTTATATCGTTAATAGTTCCTGCATCAACGTTTCTATCTAAATGTGACCTTTCAAATAATTCATACATTTGTTTTGATTTTCCACTTGGAAATTGAATTCTTAGGTGATAATGTGGCAAATCTTCATTTGGATGACCTCCCATACGCTTTCTTCTGAATAGATTTTTTCTAGTTTTCTTTTTAAATGTTTTTTTACGTCTATTACTTCTATGCTTCATATATATAATAAATAATATATTTAACGATGTAATAATACTTAATATAGCAATTTTTCTATAACATGAACATTCAATTAAACATTTTAGTGAGTTTTTAAATTAAAAAATTAAATTATTTTATATATATATGTCTATTCTGTTGACAAATCAAGATGGAACGCTTTATTTAGATAGTAGCAAATTTTTAGGTGCTACAGGCTCAACAGGTCCTACGGGCAGAACAGGACCAACAGGCATAACTGGACCAACAGGTATAACTGGTCCTACAGGTATAACTGGTCCTACAGGTATAACTGGACCAACAGGTTCTGTTGGCTCTACAATATCAACAAAAGAAATTAATGTGTCTGTTAATAATTATGCGCAAACAAAAACTTCTTTAAATTACAGCAAAGCTTTAACAACTTCTATTAAAACAAGTGGGGTAGATGCACAGATTGATAACGCAACAAATATTCAACAAGTTTATACATTTGGACCAAAAGTTCCAAATAGATGGGTTTCTGTTGGTAATGAAACGAATACTATTGCCTATTCAAGTGATGGAATTACTTGGACAGGGTTGGGAACTTCTATTTTTTCTAATGCTGGATATGGCGTTGCTTGGAATGGAACTAGATGGGTTGCTGTTGGTTCAGGAACCAATACTATTGCATATTCAAGTGATGGCATTACTTGGACTGGATTAAGCGATACTATTTTTTCTGTTGGTGGAAGAGGCATTGCTTGGAATGGAAGTATATGGGTTGCTGTCGGTGAAGGATCAAATACCATTGCATATTCTAGTGATGGCATTAATTGGACAGGATTAAGCAATTATATTTTTGAAAATTCAGGATATGGCGTTGCTTGGAATGGAACTAAATGGGTTGCTGTTGGCGATGGATTAAATACCATTGCATATTCTAGTGATGGCATTAATTGGTCTGGATTAAGCAATTATATTTTTGCAAATTCAGGATATGGTGTTGCTTGGAGTGGAACTAGATGGGTTGCTGTTGGTTCAGGAACAAATACCATTGCATATTCTAGTGATGGTATCAATTGGTCTGGATTAGGTAGCTCTATTTTTTCTAGCAATGGCTATAGTATAGCTTGGAATGGACTTCGTCAGCATACTATAACATTTCCGTCTAATTTAAATGTTGCGGTTGGTTCAGGAGACAATAGTATAGCATATTCAAGTGATGGAATTACTTGGACAGGGTTGGGAACTTCTATTTTTTCTAATGCTGGATATGGCGTTGCTTGGAATGG
>JACCED010765207.1_pt1 | contig 14447 bp, 16 predicted proteins | sample 7455021 | NCBI WGS metagenome assembly JACCED01 (sample SAMN15323456, study PRJNA562643) | freshwater metagenome | isolation source: river surface water | place: USA:Blue River Watershed | collected 2017-08-19 | reverse complement strand
CCGCGAAAAAAATAGCCCTCGCGGCCGGATCTCCCTGATGCGCGGCGTCGCAGAAGGCATGCTCCAACCCGACATCGACTTCGCGAACGAGATGTCCTTTTGCCTCGGATGTCTCGCCTGCCAAACAGCCTGCCCCGCGGGAGTCGAATACGTCGACCTTTTCGAATCCGCCCGAGCTACCGCAGAGTACCATTCCGGTGGAGGAAGCTTGCCAAGACGCACGCTTCGCGCACTCACCCTGCGATTCCTCTTCACAAACCCAGCCGCCCTCAAACTTGCTGGCATTGCCCTTCGCTGGTACCGCAAGAGCGGCCTCCAAGCAGCCGTCCGGCGGAGCGGTCTACTGAGGTTGCTCCCCCAACGCCTTCAACGCCTCGAGGCAAAAACACCGGTCATCGCCGACCACACCGCCTCCGATCTCATCAAAGAAAACGAATCCGCCGAACGGCCACGCTACAAGGTCCTGATGCTCACTGGGTGCGTGCAAGACCTCATCCATGCCGACATCCACAGGGACACCGTGGACGTTCTCCTAGCGGCGAACTGTGACGTTCACACCCCACGCAATCAGTCCTGCTGCGGGTCACTGCATGCACATAACGGCGATCCTCGCACCGCACATCGCCTCGCGCTGTCCATGTTGAATCGTTTCCCAGCAACCCACTATGACGCGATCATCTCAAATGCCGGCGGCTGCGGATCCCATCTCCGACGTTTCACGGCCCTCTTCCCCACCGATTCCGAATGGCACCAGCTCGCGAAACAATGGGACTCCAAGGTTCGCGACATCCACGAATGGTTGCACGAAATCGGCTGGACACCCCCAGCTCAAGTTCTCCCCGAGGAACAAGCCACGTATCACGACTCTTGCCACCTCTGCCACGGACAAAAAGTGACCCTCCAACCTCGCCAGCTTTTAGCGAACTCCGGCGCGGCCATGATCCCCCTCCCCGACTCCACGCGGTGTTGTGGAAGCGCTGGGATTTACAATCTGACGCAACCAGAACAGGCACAGGAACTTCTCGAAAAGAAGATATGCCACATCCGCGCGACAGGGGCGAAAACCGTGTACACTGCCAATCCAGGCTGCCATCTCCAAATCGAGTCCGGCCTGCAAGATGCCGGTCTGGATTTCATCCGGGTTCGTCATCCGGTTTCGCGGATCGCCGAAGCCGTGCGCTCTGCAAAAAAGTGATTTAAAGCGGTGCCGCACGTCAGCGATTCGTGCTGCGCGGCAGATTGCGAAGCGCATACCCGATGGCCACCTCGATCTTCTGGGGTCCACGGCCATCCCACTTCTCATCAACCGCTTCCAATCGACGGATCAAATCCACCACATCACGCCGCGCATACGGCCCTCCCGCCGCCTCACAGAAATGCGTCCGGCACGCAAAAGGACGGTCCTCATAGATCTGACACTTCGCGGTCCCATCAACCAACATCGGGCAGCTTCCGTCCTTCTTCACCGGAATCTCACCCTTGCCCATCGAACGATACGCCCTTGCCGCCACATAAGCCTCCCCTCGAGTCAGATACGGCGTCTGACCAGTCAGCTTAAAACGACAGCAATCCGTCCTGCCTTCACAAAAACGCTCGATCGGACGCTCCTCCAACTCCGCGTACACCGCACGAACCTCGGCAAAAAGGGCATCTGTATCTCGTCTTTCAGGAGCTGGTCTCGACATGCCCCATGCTCCCACCCCCAGCTCCCCCCTCCAAGCCCCGAGTCTATTACCAGCGCCGTCCTAAACCCAACCTCCAGTCGCCGCCCTCACCCACGACGGCCTTTTCCCGCACCCGACGTCATCGCTTGGGCCGCAAGCCACGAGGTCGTCCAAGCCGCCTGAAAGTTGAACCCCCCGGTGATGCCGTCCACATCCAAAACCTCCCCGGCAAAGTAGAGTCCCGGACAGAGCCGACTCTCCATTGTCCGAAAATCCACCTCCCTGACCGAAACCCCGCCGCACGTCACAAACTCCTCTTTATTCAACGATTTCCCCACCACTTCAAAGTCTATCCCCGTCAGCATCGCACATAGCTCCGAAGCCTCCTCCCGCCTCAAAATCGCCCAACGAACCCCGTCATCAATCCCAGAAATGCCACACAGCCGATCCCATAACCGGGAAGGCATCCCAAACAAAGCCGTCGACGCTACCGACTTCCCCGGTGACCGCTCCCGCTGCTCCTTGAAACCACGCATCACAACCTCCTCCGTCAAACCGGCAATCCAACGAACCCGAAGCACAAAGCGGTACCCCACCTTCGCCAGGTCCCGCGCTCCCCACGCAGACAACCGCAAAATCGCAGGACCACTGAACCCCTGATGCGTGAGAAGGACCGCCCCACGCTCCGTCAACCCCAAGTCGGGAATCGACACCTCCATGTCCTGCAGCGAAATCCCCGACAACTCCCGACTCCACTCATCCTTCAAATGAAACGAGAACAGCGATGGAACCGGCTCATCCATGCGGTGACCGAGTCCCGCAATGAGTGCACGCATGTTACCGGACCGACACCCGCCCGTGGCGATGAGAACAGTATCGCCCACCCACTCAGATCCGTCTGACAAAGAGGCGCGCCAGCGGGGTCCGTCCTCCCCCTCGGCTTCCAAAGGGGTCAAGCGCTCCAGTCCGCACTTCAATCGTGTGAGAACACCCGCCCGTTTAGCACTTTGCATCAAGCACTCAATGATGGTCTCGGACGAGTTCGTGAGAGGAAACATCCTGCCGTCCGCCTCCCGCTTGATCTCAACGCCGCGATCACGAAACCACCCCAAGGTGTCCCTCGGCTGAAAACGCGAAAATGCACCAATCAACGCCCTCTCCCCGCGCGGGTAACGCCGACTCAACTCCCTCGGTTCAAAACACGAATGCGTCACGTTACAACGCCCACCCCCAGAAATCCGCACCTTCGAAAGAAATTCAGACCCCTTCTCAATCAGCACCACCTCGGCTCCCCGCTCAGCAGCCGCGATCGCTCCAAAAAAGCCCGCCGCCCCGCCGCCAACAACCAATAATCGCAACCGTGCCATCACGAATCCCTCCTCCCGATTTGTCCGGTGGCAATCGCCTCAACCACAAATCCCGCTGCCGCGAACCCAAAGGCCCCAGTCACAAACGTCGCTGTACCGAAGCCACTCGCACAATCCAACCGCAACGACGAATCCCGCTCCGGGGAGCATCCAACGGAACCATCGCCCCACGGATAAACCGGCTTCTCCTCAGAATACACCGCTGTAACACCCGTGGTCACCCCACCTCCAAACTCCCACCGGAAATCCCGCCGCAGCGAACGGCGCACAGCCCTCAACAGATCATCTCCACCAGAACGCCCCAAATCTCCCGCCTTCACCGCTGTCCCCAAGCGTTTTCCGCCAGCCCCCCCCACCGTAACCACTCCAACCCCGCGTGAACGCGCCCCAGCAATCAGGCGCGCCTTTTCGGACACATCATCCATCGCGTCCACCACCCACTCCCCGGCTCCGTCCAAAAGCGCATCCGCCGTACGCTCGGTGAAAAAGGTCTGCTCCTCAACGATTCCGCACCCGGGAGAGATCAATCGCATCCGCTCCGCAACCGCGCTCACCTTGGCCCTGCCAATATTCCCCTCCATCGCTGGCAACTGCCGATTGGTGTTGGTGATGCACACATCATCCAAATCAACCAACACGACGGAGCCAATCCCGCTGCGAACCCGCGCCTCGACACCCCAAGTGCCCACCCCGCCAATCCCAACCACCATCACCCGCGCCTTTGCCAAACGCTCCAACCCCGTCCTCCCGTAAAGCCGTCCAATCCCCCCAAACCGATCGACGTACCGAGCATCTCGGCCAAACACTCCCTCACTCACTTCTCATAACCCTCCGCAAAAAACGCCTGCATCGCCTCTTGCGTGATCGTGTAACGCACCCCACATCGCGGACACCGAATCCGAACGGCTTCATCTCCCTCAAAAACCCCCTCCAAATCATTCCGCGAAACCGATCCCAAAACCGCCATCATCCGACGCGAATCACACCCGCACTCCCACCGGTACTTCCGAACCTCCAATAAACTCAACTCCTCGGATCGATCCAGCGTCCGTATCGCCTCATCCGTCAGCCCACGCAACCAGTCCTCATCGCAGTCCGGTTGTGCCTGAACCATGACATAATCCTCATCGCCATGAGTGTACAACCGCATCAACCGCTGCTCACTGTCGCGATAAAATGTCTCCACCGCACGGAAGGCATCGAACTCATCAAACTCGACCGAACTCCGTCGCAACGGCTCATTGGGACGGATCAAATCCGAGTAAAACAGGTTACGTCCCAACTCCCGCACATCCTCAGAGAAACTCTGACCGATCAGCGTCCCCTGCCGATTATCGCCCGCGACAAACACGTTCAACCGGGGATGCTCGGAATGGATGGTCCACGCAATGGATTCATTCCACGGACGTGATGCCAGATGCAACCCAAGTGCTGCAAGTGCATCCTTGAAAAACGTATCCTCCTGATTGGAGGGACGATGCTGAATTTGTCCTTGGTGAAGGTAATAATCGACGTAAAGCCCGCTGAACTCAGCCCGCGCCAATAACGCGTTCCGTTTCCTCACAAAATACGTCCGTACCTCCAGCGAGGCCTCGTCCCGGTTCTCTTCCATCCGCTCATCCTAACGTCCCCTCGCCCCATTGACTACTCCGCACCCCCCGCATCAAACGCGGAGGCCCAGCATTGCTCACTCCTTGCCCACCACTCCGAGCCTCGCCTCGTTCAACACCAACAGCAATCGCTCGCCCCACTCACGGCGCAAATCGTCAAGCCGCATTCCCTTTCCCTTACCCGGTGCTGCCATCAACAACCCCTGACTGCTCGGGTGAGGAAAGGCTTCAAGCGCCAGTCCCTGCTCCACCGCAAGCGGTTGCACGACCCCCGCCGCAATACGTCCCATCGTGACCACCTTGACGACTCCCAACTCACGCGCCCGAACAAGTTCGCTTCGGATGCGATCAACATTCGACCGTGCCTTCACCTCCGGCGGACGCGGCGTACGAAAATGCACACCATCATCGGTCGGACACATCGGGTACGCATTACTCAAGGCCGCCCCGCGAAAGATGGGGAAAAGCGACTCTCGCACAAACCGCGCTCCATCCCATTCCTCCCACGCCGCCTCCGGAACCTCCACCAACCCTGCCCCCGCAAGCGCACGGTAAAGCGGCACCCCAGCACCATCCCCCCAAAACGGAATCCCCGAAACCCCGGCACCACGGGGACCCGGCGCCTCCCCATACGCAATCACCCAGCACCGCGAATCCGACGGGAACACCGCAGGAACATTCAACGCCGCAATCCTGCGCGAACGCCCGTCCTCCAACCCCAAAAAACCATCCCCAAAATCGCCCAAACTCAACATAGCCCGGATGAGCTCTGATCCCCGGCATTCACGCGCTTCAACAAGTCCTCGACCTGCTGACGAATCGCAGCCAGATCACGATCCTCCAGAGCGCCTTCTCGCAATCGCTTATCCAAACGGAAACTCCGCGAGAGATGCTTTACCGCACTCTCTGCATTCCCCAGAACAGCCTCATAACACGCTACATTGTAAAAATAGGTGGCATCCTGTTTGAGCACCGGTGGCCCACTTCGAAGCACATCGAGCGCCTCTTTCGTGCGTCCGCTCTCATGCAAAGCGAATGCGGTGTGGATGTACCCTCCCTTGTACTCTGGGGCCATCCGGATCAACCGGTGCCCCTTCGCCGCCGCCTCGCGCATCCGACGCGCTTGAATCAGCGCCATGACCCGCACCTCCAATAGATACGGCAAATCCAATATTGCCGGAGAAAGTTGCTGCAACTCGCGCAACGCCTCGCGTCCCATTCCCAACCCGCAATAGCCCATCACGCACTCGAGGATTTTTCCGTCCGCTTCAGAGAGCTTCGGCAAACCCAGCACGTCGTGACCCGGCACACTGCTCTGCGAATCATCCGCCGACCTGCGCCCCGCGTTGTTTAAATCGTCCGACATCATTTCATCATAGCAACGATTCCAACTCTGCCACGCGCGAAGCGAACAGGCTCAATGTATCGTCAACCGGCCGCGGCGTAGACAGATCCACTCCCGCTTTCACCAACGTGGGCAACGGGAACTCAGACCCCCCACTCTTCAAAAAACCAAGATACCGCTCCACCGCCGGTGTCCCCTCACGCAAGACCTGTTTTGACAGACTCACCGCAGCGCTGAGCCCCGTCGCGTACTTGTACACATAGAACGCACTGTAGAAGTGCGGAATGCGCAAGCATTCCAACTCCAATGCGTCATCAATGGCAAAGCCCTCGCCGAAATACACATCCAAGAGCCCCCGATACAGCGAACGGAACGCATCCAAGGTCAGCGCCTCGCCTGCCTCTTCCGCCGCATGAATCAGTTTCTCGAACTCTGCGAACATCGTCTGCCGATAAACCGTCCCGCGAATATCATCAATCTGTCGGCAAATCAGATACGCCCGCATCGCCGGATCTGTCGCCTTCTCAAGGAGATGATGGGTCAGCAACTCCTCATTGAACGTGCTCGCCACTTCCGCGAGGAAAATCGGGTAGTCGTAAGTCTGGTAAGGCTGGCTCCGCGACGAATACCAAGTGTGCATGGAATGCCCCGCCTCGTGTGCCAGCGTGTACACATCCGAAAACACGTCCTCCTTGTAGTTCATCAGGATGTAGGGCGGGACACCGAATCCGCCCGACGAAAAAGCCCCAGACCGCTTTCCCTTGTTCTCGTAACGGTCACACCAGCGCGCCCGCGACAACCCCTCCTCCAACACCGAACAATACTCCGCTCCCAGCGGATGCACCGCTTCCACCACCATCTTCACCGCATCATCAAAACGAGTGTGTAGACGGACACTCCCAACCAAGGGCACGTACGTGTCATAGTGATGGATGTCCGAAAGGCCCAACACCCTCTTACGCAACTCGTAATACCGGTGAAGAGGCCCAAGATTGGATCGCACCGACGCAATCAACTGATCGTAGACCGATACCGGAACGTCGTCCCGGAACAATGCCGCCTCGCGCGCCGAAGGATAATTCCTCGCTCGCGCACGGAACACATCCGACTTGACCGAGGACGCCAATGTCGCAGCCACCGTGTACTTATGATCGTCGAACTCCGCATAAAACTTGTGGAAAGCCTGCGCGCGCACGGAAGGCTCCGGATTCACCAGAAACGAGGAAAACGCGCTCTGAGAAAGAGGGCGCTTCCCGCCGTCCAAAAGCTCAACATCCGCAAAACGCATGTCCACATTCGTCAGCTGGGAAAACGTCTCGCCATGGCCCGCCAATGCCGAATCCGCAAGCGCCATCAACCGCTCCTCTCCCTCGCTCAACGTGTGCGCCCGAAAACGCCGGATCTTCCGGAGCGGAATCCGCCACATCGCCAACCGCTCGTCCTCAAGGTACGTCGCAAAGACCCCGTCCGGAATAGCCTGAATTTCTGGCGTAAAAAAGGACGCAGCCTCGGAGATTCGAGTCAACAAGTTGGAAAGCACCCCCTCGCGTGCAAGATTTCCCGCATCCGAACTGTCTTCACTACTCCGTAACCCCGCGTAGTGCTGGAGGCGCTCCAATCGTAAAGAAATCGCAGCGTCCGCCTCCAACGCCTCCAATAGCGTCGCAACCGACTCTCCCATCCGCCCCTTGAAACGCTGAAATGCAGGGTACGCCTCCGCAACCGCATCAAACTCGCGCTGCCACGCATCCGCATCCGCGAAGATCGGCGAAAGATCCCACGTATCCGCCGCTGGCACCTCCTGCCGAACAGGGATCGATCCACCGCCTCCTTCCGCAGAAAACAACGCATGCCAGTCCCGAACGTGCACTGAGAAACTCATCCCGTTAATACAGCAGCCACGCCGCTCGTCCGCAACGGTAAGCCTCCGGAGCCATCAGTCCTTCAGCCCCCCATGGTTCCCCTTCCCATGCCCGTCCACTGGGTGTTTCATGCAGACATGCTCCCCATCCTCGAACAACTCCTCTTCCTCCAGGAAAGTGACCTGTCCATCCGCAAACTCGTTGCGGAAAAGGAGGCCATCCCAGGCACACGCGCCGCCCTCGAACGGCGACTTGCAGCACTCGGAGGCGCCCACGAAAAAGCCCTCCAGTTGGCCAAGGAGACGGAGGTTAAACGTTCGATGCTCGAAAAGGATGTCCGCGCCCGACGGGAACAGATCCAAAAGTACGAGGCGCAACGTTCGCAAACCCGCAAAAATGACGAGTTCCAAGCGATCGGCACCGCCATTGAAACCACCCGGGCCGACATCAGCCGCATTGAGGACCAACAACTCGAACTCATGGAAGCGCTCGAAGCGATGCAGCCTCAGATCGACTCCACACGGAACGAACTCAATGCAGCAAAGAGCGTTATCGAAAAAGAGATCGCTGATCTTGACCAGAAATCCCTGAACCTCGCCGAACGCATCCTCTCAGAGACCGCCGAGCGCGACCGCCGCACGGTTGGCATTGACGAGGGAGTGCTCGATACCTACCGACGCCTCCTGCACACCCGCGACATCGCGGTCGTTCCTCTTCAGAGCGAATACTGCGGTGGTTGCGACATCAAGGTCGTTCCAGACGTTGCCGTCCAAACCCGAGCCAGCCAAGAGCTCGTGCAGTGCAACAAGTGTAGCCGATTCCTCTACCCCGTCCGCTGAACAGGGTTCAAGCGACCGCTCCACAAAACGCGCAAACAGTCACCCCACCAGACCCGTAAAAGGAGGGCGGGCGCGCCGCTCGTTTCCGGCCGACGCGCACAGCAACAGCAGATCAACTGATCAACTGATCAACGCTAACGCCCCGTCCACATCCAGCCCGTTGTGCACCATGCCCATCAACGCACGGGTGATCCCCTTGGGACTCGGATGCTGAATGATGTTCCGACCGTAAACGATTCCGGACGCCCCCTGCGCCAGCAAGGCAGCCGTCCGCTCCAAAATTTCGCGGTCGCTCACGCGTCCCCCGCCTCGTACCAGCACCGGAATTCCCCCAGCCACGCGAATCACACGATGGTATTCCGAAACATCATCCGTCGGATCCGCCTTGATAACGTCCGCACCCAACTCCACCGCCTGCCGAACCAAATGCACCACTTTCTCCGCATCCCCATCCACTAGGTAACCGCCCGCCTCATGGTTTGGACGGAACACCAACGGCTCAACCATCATCGGCATCTGATAGAAGTCGGACTGCGGCTTCAGTCGCATGATGTTCTCCACGCATTGCGCGTGAACCTCGGGAGCACCCGGAATTTGGAATAAGTTCACGCAAACACACGCCGCATCCAATCGGACCGCTTGCAACATGGTCTCCTCAATCATCGCACTGAAACGCGTCGCAGGGAGTTCTTTCCCGTAAACATTTGCCGCGTCAGTGCGTAAGACCAACGCCGGACGTTGCTTGCCGGGCACCGATTGCAAATGCCGAGCCTGACCAATCGTCAACTGGATCGCATCCGGCGCCGCATCCACGAGCGTGCGGACCGCCCCCGCGATGTCTTCAATCCCCTGTAAAAAACCGGGCTGATTGAAAAATCCATGGTCCACAGCCACGTCAAAACAACGGCCCGACTGGCCATTGAACATTCGGTTCAAACGGAACGATTTCATAAGAACAAGCGTGTGAGTACCTCAGACATCAGACCCCCATCAGATGGGCCAGTAAGTAGGCGTCCAACGCCTCATAATCGCGCGCATCCCGGTACTGCTGCACCAACCGGCCATCCACCGATCGCACTTTGTCCACAAGGTGCAGGAAGGTTCTCCGACTGTTCTCCAAGTGCGCTGTCACCGGCCACCCCTTCTGCGTACGCATCGCTTTCACGTCCAATCCAATGAACTCACCCTTTCGGCCATAGCCCCCCTCCTCAAGCACCCGCACTTGATTGAACGCAACCCGCAGATTCGTCGAACCGAAACACTTGTCCTGATCGTATTTGAGACCGTTCTGATCATTCAAATGCACGCTCCCAAGTTTCCCGTGCGCCAAAGCGAACGCCATCTCATCCGACGGATCCAGACCAGCCAAAATCGCGTGCGCCGATTCTACCAATCCCTTCACACGTGCGTGATCTTTCGACGCATAGGCCAGCGTCAACGCATGCCCCATCGTCGGAACATACGCCAAATCCGTCGGCTCATTCGGCTTTGGCTCAATCCAGATCTCAAGCCCCGGATCGAGATCCAATATCCGGTTAACCGTCTCCAATAAACGCTGATACGCCAACCGAGCCTCCTTCGCCTCTCGGATGTACGTCCCCTCCCTCGCCAACCACAACACGATGGCCTTACTGCCAATCGCACGGGCAATCTCGACACTCCGCCGCGTGCGCTCCCACGCGTACTTGCGATCCCGCGGACTGTTCGCCGTGTACCCGCCATCAATCGTCCCCTCCGCAAACCATAGCCGCGGCGCCACAAACTCAGGAGTCAACCCCTCTTCCTTCAACATCTTACCAAAGCGATCCGCACGCTCAATCACCTGCGCGTCCGTCAACCCATCCATCCCCGGAACCACGTCATCATCATGCAACTGAACCCCCTCAAAACCCAACTTCCGGTAAAGCGCGAACTTCTCCCCGTGGTCGTAGGGCTTGCGAACATCGGGCCCAAAAGGATCCCCCCCCTCACTGATGTTCCATGGGCCAAAGGAAAAACGGTACGTCACAGGAATGCTCATCTGAGAACTCTAAAACCGCACGGACCCCCTGTTCCACATTCTTCCGCGACACATACCAGCACTATCATCTCACTTTTTACCCCAATCGCTTCGACTTTATTGCAACAGGAACCTCTCCGTGCAAAAAAGGCACATGCGCGCTCAACGCGAACGGATCGAAACTCCCACCGGACAATCTCTCCGCGTCATCCGCTGGAGCCGCTCGCTTCTGAACATTGAGGTCCTTCTCGGAAATGGACGCACCCAACCCCAACGGGGCGAGGGACTTCACTGGCACTACCACTCCGCCATGGAGCTGACCCTCTTCACCTCTGGCAGCGGTATCCGATTCGTCGGCGATCACATCACTCCCTTTGATGCCGGTGACATCGTTCTGCTCGGCGAGCGCCTGCCCCATCACTGGTCCGTGCGTGGCGATTCATCAGGGATCAGCGTCCAATGGGAGTTCCCACCCTCACACGCCATTTGGGCACTCCCGGAATCCCAACCGCTCGCACGCCTCTTCGAGCAGGCCCGCCGTGGTCTTCAGATCTCCGGAAGAACCGCGAAACTTCTCGTCCCAAACATGCTCCAACTAGCCGGTGCCACCGGTCCTGATCGCCTTGGATTGTGGTTCCGAACCCTCGCCCTCATCCATCACTCCAACCAGGGGGATCTCACCCATCTTTCATCCCGCCCCTTCGATCTGCCCGCTTCATCCCGTCACGAACAAGCCATCACCGAAGCGATCCGCTTCGTCCACGCAAACTTTCGCAAACCCATCCGTCTCGCGGAACTCCTCACCCTCACCCAGATGAGCAAACCGACATTTTCACGTCAGTTCCTCCGACACGCAGGCAAGCCCCTCTCCGCCCACCTCACCTCACTCAGAATCCAAGCCGCTCAAGAAGAGTTGCGATCCACTGACCGCTCCATCCTCGATATCGCCCTCGGTTGCGGATTCACCCAACTCACCTTCTTCAACCGAACGTTTCGGGCACATACCGGATCGACCCCCACCCAGTACCGATCCCAAAAGATTGGGAAGACTGCTCTGGACACCCAGCAGAGCCAAGTTTGAACGCGGTTCCGCTAGTCCGCAAAAATGTTCACTGGCGTAAGAATGTCCGCCTCCACCCGAGCATGGTTCACCGGCTCAGAATCCTTCATTCCCCTTGATGCCAGATACATCACTCCCACTGGGAGCAAAATAAACAACGACACAACAATCAACAACCACCCACCCGAATCCACCGCCCAGTCCAACAGGCGACCGAACTTCCGGCCCACCGACTCCTGCGCCCCCGCCTGATTAGCCACTCCGCAATTGAAACCTGCACCTGAAACCCCACCACCACGCTGATTCACTCCCCGAGCAACCTGGCCACCCGCAACTACCCCACGGCGAGCGCCGCAACGTAAAGAACTGGTTTTCATGGATATTTTGGTTGAACCCGCATGCTGAACCGATGACCCGCGGCTGCAGCAACACGCCGCCTCAACAAGTCACCGCTCGTTCAACCGCGCTTCAGCCCTCCGGTCTCAACCAACCGACTCACGCGCTGATGCAAATCAGCGGCCAGTTCAGCCCGTCGAACCTCGGCGCGGAGGGGGGAACCAAACGCCAAGTGCACCCGAGTCATCCTCCTCGCAACCAATGCGCACAGAACTTCGCCGAGTGACTTACTGCCGAAGTATGTCACTTCATGGAGGGGATTTCCATAAGAATCGCGATAAAAGATCCCGCACGGCGTCACCGACACTCGCGCGTCGAGTGCCGCCTGAAGCAACGACGACCTGAACGGCAATACCCGCCCCCCCTCGCTGCTTGTCCCCTCCGGAAAAATCACCACGCGAATCCCCGCCTCGAAAACCCTCCGCATCCCCGCCGCAGCCGAAACCACCCCCGATCGACGCTCGCGATCCACAAACACCCTCCCGCACTGACGCGCCATCGCCCCAGCCAAGAACCAATCCGCCACCTCACGCTTCGACACAAAAACGCAAGGCCCCGCCGCAGCCAACGCAATGATGTCCAGAAATCCCAGATGATTCGCCACCACCAACCCCTCCGCCGGAACCCGCCCGTCCACAACCACCTCCACTCCCAATCCCGCCGCTAACGAACGACACAGATCGCTCAAATGCCGCGCCCCCTGCTCGACGCCATCCCCAACCCCACGTAACCGTCCCTCAATCAGCGCCAACGCAATCCGTGAAACGCCACCCGCCCACTTCAACCCCTGCCGCCACTCGCTCACGCGAACCTCTTCCGCCGCGCAACCGCCCCGCTGAACTTCACCCCGCCGCCTCGCCACCTCCGCAACGAAATCATCCTCCACAAGAATATCTTCCATAGGTCCTAAGCCAACAGATTCGCCGCCGAACCACGCAGGTTTTCCATGTCCAGCACCGTCAGAAAATCGATCGTCTTGAACTCGCGATCCAACGCGGGTTCCCCGCAAATCCACGCACCCAACGACAGATAAGCACGTAGCAACTTGGGGACGCTAACCTCCCCAACCCCCTCCCCCCCAGGAACACACTCCCAGCCCGGCAATGGCCGCGTCCTCAAAAACTCAGGCGCCAGATGCCGATGCGCCAACAATCGGTAGACCTCCATACCCTCAGCTCCACTTTGCGATGTCAACGAACTGCACCCCACAAGGTACCGACATCCCGCCGCCCGAGCATGCCCCGCAACTCCGCGCCACAGGAGCGACAAAACCGTCAGATTCCGATGGTCCCTCCGCACACACGCACGACCCAACTCCATCACCTCCGATTGGATTCCCGCTAGCGGCGTGAAATCAAACTCCTGCGCACCGTAAAACCCTTGCCCTGCTGCAGCCTGCTCACCCGACTGCATCCGGTAGGTCCCCACGACTTCTCCTCCAAACTCGACCAAAAGGTGATCGCAAGCCGCATCGAACCGGTCCTCGTCGCGCAGTGTCAGATAGGAGGACTCCAAGCCCTCCTGCATCTCCAGATTGAACACCAAAAACCGGAGCGTTTGAGCTGCCCGCACATCCTCCCGCGATGTCGCAAGACGCACACGATATCCCCCCCCGCATTCCCCCAACCCGCCGCGCCGGTGAAAGATGCGCGCTCCCATCCCAGTATCACTAGTCCCGACAGAACGTGGTCTATTTTCGGAAGTTATCACGCCGCGAATCTCTGCCTAGAGCGTGACACCCTGATGACGCACACGTCGCAAGCCCGTGAAAATCAAAAAGCCTCTCCCAGTCACTCCCGCCACGAACCCCTGACTCGGCGCAAAACTCGCTTACCCTTTTCGCAACATCACTCCATGAATAAACCCAAAGTACTCGTCATCGTCGGCGACGCCACAGAGACCGTCGACACCCTCTACCCCTTCTACCGTATCATCGAAGCCGGCTTCCAACCCGTCGTCGCCGCTCCCGAAAAACGCCGCTACCAGATGGTCCTTCACGAAATCAAACCCGGATGGACCATCACCAAGGAATGGGAAGGCTACTCGATCGAGGCCGATATCGCCTTCAAAGACATCCATCCTGAGGACTACATCGGGATCTTTTTCAGCGGCGGACGCGCCCCCGAATACATCCGCGAAGACGAAGATCTCCTGCGCATCACGCGCTGGTTTTGGGAAAAAGGCCTTCCGATGGCCAGTGTCTGCCACGGTGTAGAAATCCCAGCCCGAGCGGGCATTGTCCAAGGTCTCCGCATGGCCACCGTCGCCAAATGCAAGTTTGACCTCGAGATCTGCGGGGGAATCT
>JACCED012004064.1_pt1 | contig 14448 bp, 10 predicted proteins | sample 7455021 | NCBI WGS metagenome assembly JACCED01 (sample SAMN15323456, study PRJNA562643) | freshwater metagenome | isolation source: river surface water | place: USA:Blue River Watershed | collected 2017-08-19 | reverse complement strand
GGGGAGATAGATTCTTCGGTTTTCTTTATTATAGAGGAATTGCAGTATAAAGATACTAAATCAATTTTAAATATAAGATTTGTAAGACCAGAAGTTGATAAAATAAGATTGAATTTTCCTTCAATAGTAGAATATCCTATAAAAGCAAATTCTACTTCAACAATTTTTTCTTGTTTACATAATTCTGGTACATCACAGATTGTCTACGGTGGTAAATTAAAATTAGAAATTCTAAATAAATTGGGTGCTATTGTTGGTGAATATGTTTATGACGGTGCTATAACTGGTAGTATGATGGCTGTAAAAAGTAATTTCTTTTCTAAGAAAGAATTAAAAGATTTTTCTATTAGAGCACAATTGTGGCAAGATGATAAAATAGTAGATGAATCAAGACTTTATTATTCTTGTAATGACATAACCCCTGGTGAATGTGGTATTAATTGGATATTGTATGTAGCTTTAGTTCTAACCTTATTAGTTATAATAACCTTATTTATTATAAAAATAAATAAAAATAATAAAAATGAAAAAATATAGTCTTATAATAATATTTTTGTTTAGTTTTTTAATAAGTATTCCAGAAACTCTCTATGCTAAAAGTGTCATGTGGACAAAAAATGAAAGTAATACTTTATTTTACTATGCTAATAGATGGGGTTGTTGTGGTTGGACAAAAGCACTCGGTTCAAGAATGATATCTGTTAAATATAATGCAGAGGTAAAAAATATCTCAAAAAATTCTGAAGTTGTCGGTGATGGTTCTTCTGTCGCAGTTGGTTCAAAATTGAGATTTATTTTTACATCACATCAGAGTGAGGATATATATTGGTTTGGTACTGGTTATACTCAAGATTCTCCCTATGGCGATTGGGTAAAAAACGCAGCTGAAAGGTCTGGTTCCGTAACTGGTACTAGATGGGTTTCTTGTACGCCACAGAGTGCTTTTGATAATTCTTGTTCTCGTAATTCGGTTTTTCAAGACCCTCATTATGGTGAATATGGTACCTATGAGAATATATATGCTTATGATTGTGATGAGAAAGATTTGGTTTCAAGTGGTGTATATTCTTTCGAAAATGGAAACAGGACTGGTCCTTATGATATTTATGTTCCGCTATCTGTTAACCCTCCAGAATCAAAAACTCTTACAGATACCACAGGTATGACTTGCGGTTCTAAACAGGGTAATGAATCAACCGGTTTTTATTATGATTGTACAGTGAATTCTCTGGGGACACTTTCTCCTAAATTTAATATAGGTTCTACGTATGGTAAATTTTATTACAGATATTGGGATTATAGAAACTATGGAAGTTATGACGCGGGTTGTTATAGAACACAATACCCCTTAAGTTCTGTTGATGGAGGAGGAAGTGCTTCTAAAGGTTCTACTTATACGTTACAAGTTCCAAGTCAATCGATAACTTACAATATAAAATCCAGAGAACCAATGTCTCCAGATAAACCTACAATTACCGGTCCAACACAAGGATATATAAATAAACAATATGATTTTTCATTAAGTGCGACTCATCCTGATGGTATAGATATACAATATGGTTTAGACTGGGATAAAGATGGTACTGTAGATGAAATTGTTCCTTCTGGTAGTTATTTGAAATCTGGAACATCAAGAAAAATAACTAAAGCATTTAATGTTTTAGGTAAGAATACTTTTCAGGCTTTGACAATTGATAAATCCGGTAAAAGATCTTCTTGGACAAGTCACACGATAGAAATTTTTCCATTACCTGTAATTAATTTATCTCTTAATCCAGCAAATATTATCAATAACAATCAATCAAGTATTGTCTGGACTGTATCAAATGTTTCATCTTGTGTAACCAGTGGTGAATGGAAGGGGACAGATATAGATATTACAGCCGGAGAACATTCTATGAGTACTGGCATAAAGACTATAAACGTAGCAAGCAAGAAATATTCTTATACATTAAAATGTTTTGGTTTATTATCTGATACTAGTGTTTATGATACAAAGACCGTAGAGCTTACCGTTTCTTCTCTAACTCCTACAGTAACCCTAGTGGCCAACCCTCCTTTCATCATGACAAGTAATTCTTCCTCGACTTTGACTTGGCAATCAGAAAATACCAATCCAAACTCTTGTTCAAAGAGTATGGTGAGCGGTTCTTCTGATACTGTTTGGACAAAGTCACCAAATTCTAGTTTGCCAACCTCTGGTTCTGGTAGTACTCAATTGTTTACTAAAGATGGAATTTATACTTATAAAATATCTTGTACTGGTGGTGGTAGTACGGCAATAGCGACTACTTCTGTTCAAGTAAAGATATCTGGTTCCGATCTTAAATTAGTTGCAATTCCAGATAAAATATTGACTGCAAATAGTTCTTCAACTCTTGTCTGGGTATCTACTTCAACGACAGCAAATTCTTGTAAAAAGAGTATGGTCGCAGGTGTAGATAATTCTTGGTCAGGTACAGGAAAGCCTACTTCCGGTTCACAGAGTACGAAAGTATATGATACAAATGGTGTTTATACTTACATGATTGAGTGTTCAACTCCTAGCGGTGGAAAATTAATATCTACAACAACTGTAAATGTTTTAGTTCCATCACCAACTGTGTCTTTGATTGCTAATCCAAGTAGTGTTGGAAGAACATCCAGTTCTACTTTGATTTGGTCATCAACAAATACTAACAACAATTCTTGTGTTAAAAGCATGATTGCTAAAACGGACTCTACTTGGTCTGGCACAGGAAAACCTACTTTCGGTTCACAGAGTACAAGAAAGTATGGTACTTCATTAACATCTAATTCATATGATGGCGATTATATATATAAGATAAGTTGTAGCGGTCCTGCTGGTACAGCATCTTCAACTGCAACCGTTACGGTGGGTGAGTACCCACAACCTTCTGTTGTTATTACTGGCCCAGATTCAGTTGAATCAGGAACTAATCCTGTTCTCACTTGGACCGCAGCAAATTCTAGTTCTTGTACAAAAACTGCCGGAAATGGTACTTGGTCTGGAACTGTCAATAACATAAGTGTAAGTCCTTATGAAAAAACTGAATTACCTGGTCCTATAAATACAACTACAACATATACTATTAACTGTGTTGGACAAAACGGTAGTACTGGTAATGTAAGTAAAACAGTTAGAGTTGATCAGTGTGCTCAAGATAATTGGGCTTGTACAAAATGGTCTCCTGATCCATGTACGGTAGGACAAGTTCAGTCACGTATTTGTACCAATAATATTGTTAATCAATGTCCTTCAAATACAATACCAAAACCAGAAGTTACAAGAATATGTTCAAATACAGTTACGATTTTTCAACCCCTTTGTCAGGCTTATCAGAATTTTGGTTCTGGTTATAGAGAGGCTTCTACCGGTACGATTTATGTGAATAGGGATATGGAATGGAGGGCTACAAATATACCAGAGGGTAGTTATTATATGACAAATAATTTTGGTGATAATAAAGAGGTTACTGTTTATGATAAATTAATTTTCTATAAGTTGTATCAAAATCCTGGTATAAAAAACTTCTCTGTTAAATTAGAAAGTATAGATGGTACATCAAAAGGTGAGTGTTCTACTACAACAAACGCGGTTAATCAGAATCAGGTAATTATAGAAGAATAATTAATTAGTTATCCACTACATCCCAACATTTTATTTCAAAATGTTGGGATGTTTTGGTATAATTCAAATGAAAGAAACTTATTAAAATGAATTTAGAATCAAAACAATTAAAAGAATTTTTTATAGATTCTGGTCTTGTCTCAAAAGCAGAATATTCTGATATAGAAAGTAAAATTAAAAAGGGGATATATAAAGATACTGCTGAAAAAATCTTGGTTAGTAATGGCAAAATCACAGAAGACGATTTAAGAAGAGCAGAAGCCTATATATTTGGTATACCTTTTGTTGATTTGAAAAATCAAAAGATAGATTTCTCTATTCTTTCTCTTATCCCAGAACCTATAGCTAGAAAAAACAACATTGTTGCTTTCAGAAAGAACATAGATTCTCTTGAAGTAGCGATGCTTGATACTCAGGATTTATCTTCTATTGAATTTATAAAAAAGAAAGTAGGTTTGAAGATTTTACCTAGACTTACAGATACAGAATCAATAAAGAGTACTATTTTACAGTATCAGAAGAGCTTAAAGGCAGAATTCGGTGACCTTATTCAGAAGGATGTCCAAGCTCTTAAAAGCGTAGATACAAAAAATGTCGAAGGGGGATCTGTAGAAGATTCTCTAAAGAAAATGGCTGAAGATCTTCCAGTTGTTCGTATTGTTGATACTCTTTTGAAACACGCAATTTTGCAAAATGCTTCAGATATTCATATTGAATGCATGGAGAACGATGTCTTGGTTAGATATAGAATAGACGGACTTTTACATGATGCGATGATTCTTCCTAAAAACGCAGCGACAAGTATAACCGCCAGAATTAAAGTTCTTTCAAACCTTAAGCTTGATGAAAAGAGACTTCCTCAAGACGGAAGATTTAAAATTGAAATTAATGAAGAAAAAGTTTCTTTTAGGGTTTCTATCATTCCTACATATTTTGGAGAAAAAACTGTTATGAGACTTTTGAGAGAAAGTGTTGGTGCGTATTCACTTGAGTCTATGGGTTTCCATGGTATCAACTTAGAGAGAATACATGAAGCTACAAAGCAGGCTAATGGTATGATACTTACAACTGGTCCTACTGGTTCTGGTAAAACAACAACCCTTTATACAATTCTTGAATTATTGAATACTGCAGATGTAAATATTGCTACTATTGAAGATCCTATTGAGTATCAGATGCCGAGAGTAAATCAGACTCAAGTTAAACCGGAAATAGGTTTTAGTTTTGCTAATGGTCTTAGATCTCTTGTAAGACAAGACCCAGACATAATAATGGTGGGGGAAATAAGAGATAACGAAACGGCTTCTTTGGCTGTAAATGCTGCTCTTACTGGACATTTGGTTCTTTCAACTTTACACACAAATTCAGCTGCAGGTGCGATACCAAGATTTATCGATATGAAAATAGAACCTTTCTTGCTTGTATCGACTCTTAATATTGTTTTGGCACAAAGACTTGTTAGAAAACTTAATAAAATTAAAGATAAATATATTTTATCAAAAGCAGAGTTATCTTCTTTAGGAAAAATAGTTGATTTGGATAGAATACTTAAAATGTTAAAAACAGAAAAGGTGGTTGGTGAGAAAGATAATTGGGATAGTATTTATTTTTATAAGCCAAGAGAATCTACAGAGACAAAAGATGGTTATTCTGGAAGAGTTGGTATACACGAAGCTTTGAAAATGACAGCAACGATTAGAGACTTGATTATGAAGGGTGCTACTACTCAACAGATAGAAGAACAAGCTAAAAAAGAAGGGATGATAACTATGTTGGAGGATGGAATTTTCAAGTGTGTTATGGGACTAACAACGATAGAGGAAGTATTGAGGGTTGTTACTGAATAAGTTTTTTAATATTTTTAATAGAATGGCAAAATTTAAATTTATAGCAATTAAAAAGACAGGTGAGAAGTATACAGCAGTTAAGGAATCAAATGATAAGTTTTCTTTGTATGCCGAATTAAAATTTGAAGGTGATACCCTTGTTTCTGCTACAGAGATCAACCATAAAGATTACTGGTTTAAAAGAATTGCTTTACCTTTTGGTAGTGTTCCAGAACATCAAAAAATTATTTTTGCTAAAAATCTTGGATCTATGATTGAAGCTGGTTTACCTTTGGCAAAAAGTTTAGCTATTTTAGAAAAACAAATTAAAAATAAAAGATTCCAAAGTATTATTGTGTCTCTAGGGGAAGAAATAAGAAAAGGAAGAACATTGAGTGAGGCTTCAAAAATCTATACCGATGTTTTTTCTAATCTTTTTGTTGCTATGGTGAAGGCAGGAGAGGAGAGTGGAAAACTTTCTGAGTCATTGAAAATAGTTGGTAATCAAATGGATGGAATGTATAAATTAAAGAAGAAGATAAAAGGGGCGATGATCTATCCTTCTGTCATATTATCTATAATGGTGATTATTGGTGTTCTTATGCTTGTTTTGGTAGTACCAAGTATTACAGCAACCTTTAGAGATTTAAATGTAGAGTTGCCAGCTCTGACTAAAATTTTGATAGGGACCAGTGATTTCTTAAAAAATAATATATTTTTAGCTTTATTTATTGTATTGTCCGTTGTTGTTTTATTGTATGTTTTTTCTCTATCAAAGATTGGTAAAAAGTTTTTTGATTTTATTTTTCTTAAAATGCCGGTTATTGGGAATTTAGTTAGAGAGACTAATTCTGCAAGAATAACGAGAACAATATCCTCATTACTTTCTTCTGGCGTTCCTTTTGCTGAAGCAATTCTTATTACAGGTGAAGTTGTGCAAAATTCATATTTTAAAGATATTTTAAATGACGCAAGAATAAAAGTAGAAAAAGGGGAACCGATTTCAAAAGTATTTTTAGAAAACACGAAACTTTGTCCTGTTTTTGTGGGGGAGATGATGAGTGTTGGAGAGGAAACAGGAAGATTGCCATCAATGCTTATGGAAGTCGCAGACTTTTATGAGAATTCTGTAGATCAAAAGACAAAAGATATGTCTACAATAATCGAGCCGTTTCTGATGGTTATTATAGGTCTTGCAGTGGGGTTCTTTGCTTTGGCAATGGTCAAGCCAATATACTCAATAATGGATAGTATATAAAATGCTTAATTGTATAAAATCTAAAAACAGAGGTTTTACTTTTGTAGAGATTTTGGCCGTGCTTGCTATAATAACTTCTTTGACAACTGTCGTTATTCTCTCTTTTAATAGTCTTGGTGGAAGACAGTCTTTAGATAAAACTTCAATATCTGTAATTTCAATTTTAAATGAAGCTAGGTCTATGGCGATGTCTTCGAAAGATTTTTCTAATTATGGTGTAAGGATAAGTACTGGCTCAATAATATCTTTTAAAAATAATTATGGTAATGAAAATAGGGTTTTCGAATTACCGAATCTTGTAAATATTTCAGATATAAATATTAGTTCTGATATTATATTCAATAAACTTTCTGGCGATACAAATGCTACTGGTACATTTTCTGTGGTTTTAAAAAATGATCCATTAAAGAAGGTTGTTATAAGAATTTCAAATACTGGTTTGGTAGAGAAAATATAAAATGAATAAAAAAAAATTAAACAAAGGAATAGGACTTGTTGAAGTTTTGGTTGCTGTTTTTATATTCACTATAATATTAAGTTCTCTTATTTTAATAAGTAATCTTTATTTGTCTGGATCAACAGATAGTTTGAGAAATACTCAAGCGGCTTATTTGGCAGAAGAGGGGATAGAGGGTGTAAAAATAATAAGAGATAATTCTTGGGATGATATATTATCTATATTATCAAATACTCAAAAATTTCTTTCTTTTTCTTCCGCTTCTTCTACTTGGCAAGTGTCTGATACTAAGGAAGAAATTGGAGTTTTTTCTAGAAGTTTCATTATTAATTCTGTAAGTAGGGATTCAAATGGCGATATATCGGTTTCCGGAACTGATGACCCGAATACAAAAAAAGTTACAGTTAATGTTTCTTGGAATGGTAAAAAAGGGGTTGTAACAAAAAGTTTGATTACATATATAACAAATATTGTAGGAGAGTAATAAAATGTTTATTAAAAATAAATTAAAAAATAATAAAGGTTTTTCTTTGGTCGAGATGATTGTTTATCTTGCTATTATGACGATAATAACGACAACTCTCGTTCAATCTTTTATTGTTGTATTAAAATCAAACAGAAATTCTTTTATAGATTCTGTTATTAGGAATTCTGGTTATTCTATAATGGAAAATATAATTAGAGAAGCAAGAAAATCAAACAATATAAATACATGCAGTTCAAACTTACTAAGCTTTATACAAGAGAATAATAATATAGTTAATTTTTCTATTAGCGATGGGGTTGTTACTTTTAGTGAGGGGATTAGTAGTCAAGTTAGTAAGGGCCCATTAAATAATTCAGATATAAAAGTTACAAATCTTAATTGCAATATTATAAATACAGAAAATTCTAAAGCTATAAAATTTAAAATAGATTTGTCCGCAAATATTGATGGTCAATATAAAACAGAATCATTTTATTCAACTGTAATTTTGAGAGGATCATATTAATTAATTGAAGATGAAAAAAGAATTAAAAAATAAAAACGGATATGTAATGCTTGTGACTTCAGTTGTTTTTATGTTGGTTTCTCTCATTATTTCTTTTGGTCTTACCACTCCTATAATTAAACAACTTTTAAGTACAAAAGATATTTGGGGTGCAAAACAAAGTTATTATCTTTCTGAAGCGGGGATAGAGGATGTTATGTTTAGATTAAAAGATTCAACTTATAATTCTAAACTCTCTACAGAAGAGATGTTGTCTATCAATGATTATGAGACCATAACAACAATCAGTACTGATACTTTAACTGGTAATAAAATGATTAAAACCAGCGAATCAAATTATGGTGGATATAAGAGAAAGATTGGTGCTGAAGTGACACAGAGTGAGGGCGTATCTTTTAATTATGGTATACAAACAGGCAATGGAGGATTCTTCATAACTGGTGGTTCACAGGTTATAGGTAATATATATTCTAATGGAGATATTATAGGTGGTGCAGGTGTTCGTATTACAGGATCAGCGATTGCTGCTGCTGGTGGGCTTGGAATCTTTAAAGACCAATCCAACGAAATCCCTTTACCTCCTCCAAGTGGAATAACTTTTAATAATACTGGTAATACTCGAGATTTTGCACAAAGTTTTAGACCCTCAACAACCTCTCCAATAAATAGGATTTCTATTTATATAAAGAGGACAAATTGGCCATCAAACTTTACTGTTAAACTAATGACGGATAATGGTGGTGTGCCAGGAACACAAATCGCTTCTACTGTTCTGAATACTAATAATGTTTCTACAAATTATGGTTGGGTTGATTTGGTCTTCACTTCTTCTCCGGTTTTAAATAGTGGTACTAATTATTGGTTTGTGATTGTTGGGGATACAAAATCAGGAAAAACATCGACGAACACTTATACTGTCGGTGCTAATACTGCTTATACTTTAGGAAGTGCAAAAGTTGGTACTGCTGGTGGTGTGTGGAATAACACAAATCCTACTGGATTAGATTCTTATTTTTCTCTATACCTTGGTTCTTCACCAGCACAGATTTGGGGTAACGAAGGGGATTATATGTATATAGGTTCTACTTCTACAGATATAGTTTGGTCTTCTACAGTCAAACATATAAGCACACCAGGTACTATTTATTGTCAGTATGGGGAATTAAATGCGAATGGGAAAGTTTGTAACACGAGTAGATCAAATCCTAGTACTTTGCCCATGCCAGTGTCACAAGCAAATATAGACCAGTGGAAGTCGGAAGCTCTTAGTGGTGGATCAACGACAACATTAAATATTGGCTGGGCAGGTGGAACTATAGGAAATAAAAAGATAACGGGGAACTTAACAGTAAGCGGCGGTGGTACTCTTATAGTAACAGGAACTTTATGGGTAGAGGGATACATTACAGTTTCAGGTGGTGGAAAAATAAAACTAAGTCCTTCTCTCGGTCAGAATAGTGCTGTAATTCTTACAGATAAATATGCACAGATAAATGGAGGTGGAAATTTTGAGGGTTCAGGAACTCCGGGGAGTTATCCTGTTTTGGTTTCTACATCTGTTTGTCCTAGTACAACGCCTTGTACAGATAATAATTCTGCCATATCACTTTCTGGTGGAGCTGGTGCTGTTATACTTATTGCTCCTTTTGGAAAAATAAGTATAAATGGTGGTTCTGGTGCTAGGGCTGTTACTGGCGATTCTATATATATATCCGGAGGTGGTGTTGTAACTTACGAAACTGGTTTGGCTGAACTTTCTTTTAGTAGCGGTCCTTCTGGTGGATGGAGTATAGATGGTTGGGGAGAGCTTGAAGAATAATATAAAAATACACGAGTTTTTTAAAAGCTCGTGTATTTTTATATTTGAAATTCAATAATTAAGTGTTATGATTTCTTTATGGAAAAAGAAAAAAGCTCAAAAACAATAACCATAAATATAACTCCAGGGACTTTTCTAAAGGGGATTATGGTTTTATTACTTGTTTGGTTTCTATTTTTTATTAAAGATTTAGTTTTAGTTGTTTTAACTTCTGTTGTTATTGCTTCAGGACTTGAACCACTTATTCGTTGGTTTAAAAAATATAAAATTGGTAGGTTACCAGGAGCCATAATTTCTTATATAGGTTTATTTGCTATATTTGCGGGACTTCTATTTTTCTTCGTACCATCTGTTTTAGATGAAGCATCTTCATTTTTAAATACCTTACCTAAATATTTAGAGTCAGCTACTTTGTGGAATCCATTAAATATTAATCAATCAGATGTCGCAAGTTCTCAAAAAGTTGTGAGTGGTTTATCTACAGGTTTATCTAGTTCTCAACAATTGGTAAGAAGTGTTGCAGTAAACAGTGGTTCTAATTCTATTGGCATTGATGACCTTATAAATGGTATACAAAATATTACTTCAAGTGTTTCGGATGGTTTTATAAAAATAATAAGTACTGTATTCGGTGGACTAATGTCTTTTATTCTTATTATTGTTTTATCTTTTTATCTTCTTGTGCAAGAAGATGGAGTTGCAAAATTCTTAGGACTTATAACTCCAGTTAAAAATGAAAAATATGTTGTAGATTTGTGGAAAAGATCACAAGCAAAAATAGGTCAGTGGATGCAGGGACAATTATTACTTGGTGTTTTGGTCGGGGTGTTAGTATATCTCGGCTTAGTTGTTCTTGGTGTAAAAAATGCTTTGTTGTTGGCGGTTCTTGCAGGTCTTCTTGAAATAATTCCTGTTTTTGGTCCTGTTTTATCAGCTATCCCTGCTATTTTGACAGCATTTTTGGATGCAGGTTTAACACAAGCCTTACTCGTTACTGGTCTTTATGTAATTGTTCAACAGTTTGAAAATCATTTGATATATCCTCTAGTTGTAAGAAAAGTCGTTGGTATTTCGCCGATAATAGTTATTCTTTCTCTTATTATAGGGGCGAAGTTGGCAGGTTTCCTTGGGGTAGTACTTTCTGTTCCTGTTGTTTCAGCAATTATGGAATATATAGATGATATAGAAAAAAGTAAGTATGCTTTTTGGCAGAAAATTAGTGAATCAGAAAAATCAAATGGATAATTCAAAAACAAATAAATTTTATATAACAACGACTTTGCCATATGTGAATTCAAATCCACATATGGGTCATGCTTTGGAGTTTGTTCGTGCGGATGTTATTGCGAGATACAAGAAACTTATGGGCTTTGATGTATTTTTCAATACCGGTACAGATGAACACGGACAGAAAATTTATACGAAAGCTTTGGAAGCAGGACAGACCCCACAAGAGTATACAGATTTTTATGCAGGTAAATTTCAAGAACTTCTCAAACTTCTTGGTATGAGCGAAGATATAAATTTTATAAGAACTACAGACACTCACCATATAAAATCAGCTCAAGAATTTTGGAAAGTTTGTGATAAAAATGGTTATATTTATAAGAAGAACTATCAAGTCAAATATTGTGTGGGTTGTGAATTAGAAAAGTCAGACTCAGAACTTGTAAATGGTAAATGTCCTGATCACCCAAATACAGAACTCGAGATAATAGAAGAAGAAAATTATTTCTTTAAATTTTCTGCTTTTCAGGAAAAACTTTTGGAGTTTTATGAAAAGAATCCAAGTTTTGTGATTCCAGATTTTAGATTTAATGAAATAAAATCTTTTGTAAAAAGAGGTTTGGCAGATTTTAGTATTTCAAGGTTAAAGACAAAAATGCCATGGGGGATAGAAGTGCCAGGAGACCCAAACCAAGTTATGTATGTTTGGTTTGATGCTCTTGTAAATTATATTTCTGCAATAGGTTGGCCGAGTGATTTGGAGAAATTCAATAAATGGCAGGTAGAAACAGGCGGTATGGTTCAGTATTGTGGAAAAGATAACCTAAGACAACAGTCAGCTATGTGGCAAGCAATGCTTATGGCTGCAGATTTACCAAATTCAAAAACTATAGTTATAGACGGATTTGTTACTGGAGCAGGGGGTATAAAAATGAGTAAGTCCATTGGAAATGTTGTTGATCCAGTTGAAATAATAAAAGAATTTGGAACAGATGCTCTCAGATATTATGTTCTCCGAGAGATACATCCTTTTGAAGATACACCTTGTACAAAAGAAATGTTTAAGGATACTTATAATGCAAACCTTGCAAATGGTTTGGGAAATCTTGTAAGTAGGGTGATGAAGATGGCGACAAATTATAATGTTTCTATTTCATCAGAGAATCATGTTGATATTATTAAAAAAGATTGGATAAAATTTACTGAGTTAAGTTCTTCTTATAAAACATCTTTGGAAGGTTATAACATTAAAGTAGCTATGGATGATATTTGGATTAGAATATCAAAATTGAATGAATCAATACAAGAAAAACAACCTTTTAAAAAGATAAAAATAAATAAAGAAGAAGCTGAAAAAGATTTAAAAGATATGCTTATAGAATTAACAATTATAGCTGGACATTTATTACCATTTTTACCAGAAACTTCAGAAAAAATTTTAGAGCTTATAAAAGAAAATAAGATTCCAGAAAAACCACTATTTTTGAGAGTTGAGTGATTTAGAAAAGATTCATGATTCAAGATTTAGGATTAAAGAATTAATACAAAAAGGTTTCTTTTCTTGATCGAACAAAGTAATCTTTGTTTTAGGTTGCGAAACCATTTTTGTATTGTCATTCCCGTGCAGACGGGAATCCAGAATCAATTAATACAAACCTGGATTATTACGGATTACCTCATAATGACAGAAAAGGGAAAAAGAAAACAGCACTCGGTGAACACCTCGTGCTGTCTTTGAGCGATCGATAAAGATCACTTTTCTGCCTTATTCATCTGGACGATGGCAGTCGTCTGGCGGTCGATCGCTTCGGTCTGCTTTTCAATCGCCCTACGAATATCTCGGAGACAGCCGGTAATGAATAGCGCAAGAAAACCGACAAGAAAATAATCTAAAGGCTTCACAGATAATTCCTTTCCGTGGTTAAACCACTTTGTTTACTCCTATCTTAATTATACCAAATATATATCATTTGTCAATTACTTAAAAATAAGTTAATATATAAGGACTTTATGGATTTAAAATACATAGATATACATTCACATCTAGATTTTGCAGATTATGGAAGTGATCAAAAAGATATTATACAAAAAATGAAAGATTCTGGAGTTTTTACTATAACTATTGGAACAGGAGTAGAAAGTTCAAAAGAAGCTGTAAAACTTGCCGAAGAAAATGAAAATATTTATGCGTGTATAGGAAACCATCCTGACGATGAGCTCGGAGAAATATTTGATGAAAAAGATTATGAAGAATTAGTAAAAAATCCAAAAGTAGTTGCGATAGGAGAGTGTGGTCTGGATTATTTTAGAATTTCAAAATTAGAGAAAGAAGAATTTGAAAAATTAAGACAAATACAAATAGATCAATTTAAAAAACAAATAGAATTTGCTATTAAACATAACAAAGTTTTAATGCTTCATATTCGTGATGGGGCAAATAATTCTTCACGAGGTGACGTCTTGAGTCTGCAAAAAGGTGTCTCCTTGGGAAGTTCTGCCTATGAGGATGCTTTTAGTATTCTAAATTCTATATTCAACATTCAACATTCTTCTCTTAAGGGCAATATTCATTTCTATGCTGGAACTTTAGAATGGGCAAAGAAGTTTATTGAACTTGGTTTTACAATTTCATTTACTGGAGTTATTACTTTTGCTCGTAGTTACGATGAAGTTATAAAAAATATTCCTTTAGATAAAATACATGCAGAGACAGATTCTCCTTTTGTTGCACCAGTGCCTTTCAGAGGAAAAAGGAATGAACCAAATTATGTAATAGAAGTATATAAAAAGATTGCCGAAATTCGCGAGGAAGATTTTGAAAAAGTCAGGATACAGCTTATTGATAATGCCAAGAGAGTGTTTGGTATATAAGATAAAGTGTCTGGTATTTTTTCTGTCATTGCGAGGAGGTCTTCCGACGTGGCAATCCAGTATTTGTATTAATTATGTCTTTGTGGGTTAATTATAAAGAATTAGAAAGAGAAAAATACGAACCTGGATTGCCACAGGTGAGTACACCTTCGCAATGACAGAATAGGAGTAGCTTTCCAAGCTATTGAACCATTACGTGGCTCTTGACAGATATGTTAAAAGGTGTATAATTATATATAGAGATATAAAGTCCTTTAAAAACAAGATTAAGGATTATTCACCATAGCGGAAAAATTTTGAAGTTTCAAAATTTTTCCGCTATGGTGAAAGACACAGTGTCCTAACCTAAAAGCAAAAACAAAGAAAG
>JACCED012055155.1_pt1 | contig 14451 bp, 7 predicted proteins | sample 7455021 | NCBI WGS metagenome assembly JACCED01 (sample SAMN15323456, study PRJNA562643) | freshwater metagenome | isolation source: river surface water | place: USA:Blue River Watershed | collected 2017-08-19 | reverse complement strand
CAAGTTCTTGGCACCCGCTTTGGTGAAGCAAGGCCACGAGGTGGTGGCCATGACCATGCAAAATACCGACGCCAAGTCTTGGCAGGGTGTTAGCTTGGTGCACTACACCACGCAGCGCGGCAGTACTCCCAAGGTCCACCCGTGGGTATCAGACTTTGAGACCAAGACCATCCGTGCAGAGGCTTGCTTTAAAGCTGCTTTGGCCATGAAGGCCAAAGGCTTTGTGCCCGATGTCATCGTGGCACACCACGGTTGGGGCGAGAGTTTGTTTTTGAAAGAAGTGTGGCCCCATGCCAAGTTAGGCATTTATTGCGAGTTCTTCTACCACCCGCATGGTGCCGATGTGGGGTTTGACCCAGAGTTTCCAGCAACTGACGAAGGAGATGTATGCCGTTTGCGCTTAAAGAACCTCAACAACCTGTTGCACTTTGAAGTGGCCGATGCGGGCATTTCACCAACACACTGGCAAGCCAGCACCTTTCCCGAACCCTTCAGAAGCAAGATCACGGTGGTTCATGACGGCATTGACACCCAAGCCGTAGCCCCCAACCTTGCGGTAAGTCTTACTTTGAAGAAGGCCAACGGAGAAGACCTGGTACTGACGCGCAACAGCGAAGTGGTCACCTTCGTCAATCGCAATCTGGAGCCTTACCGTGGCTATCACACTTTCATGCGCGCTTTGCCCGAGTTGCTGCGCAAGCGTCCCAATGCACGTTTCTTGTTGGTGGGCGCAGACGACGTAAGCTACGGCGCTCGGCCCGATGCAACCAAGTATGGCGCTAGCAAGTGGAAAGACATTTTTGCCAACGAGGTACGCTCTCAAATTAGCGATGCCGATTGGCAACGCGTGCACTTTTTAGGTCATGTGCCTTATCAGTACTTCATTCCGCTGCTGCAGTTGTCAACCGTTCATGTGTACCTCACATACCCATTTGTGCTGAGCTGGAGTTTGCTAGAAGCCATGAGCGCCGGATGCGCCATTGTGGCAAGCGACACACAACCCTTGCACGAAGCCATCAAGCACGATGAAACGGGCAAACTGGTGAGTTTCTTTGATGCTGCCGCCTTGGCCCAATCAGTTAGCAATTTGCTAGACCAACCTGAAGAGCGTGCACGTTTGGGCGCCAACGCACGTGCCTTTGCGCAGCAGCACTACGATTTGCAAACTGTTTGTTTGCCGCAGCAATTGGCATGGGTGAACAGCTTGCGTCAATTGTCAAATTTGAGCAATGTCTCTTAATTTTTAAAAGTTGTTTCATGACTTTCATTCAAAGTGTTTTGGGTTTTCTGATGCTAGCGCTTTTAAGTGCTTGTGGTGGGTCGACAGGATTTCCGCCTGTGGTAACGGGCGTTAAGGTACAGTCTATTAAATATGGCCACACAGCCACCATTTACCTAGGGGGTAAAGACTTGCGCACCTCTGTGACTGTGGACTCCAATGGCGCTTGCACCAACCCCAGTTTTGCCACCAACAGCACCACCGATACTTTGGTGTTGAATTGTGGAGTGAAGGTGGCAGGCGATATACCCCTTACCGTCAAGGCGCAAGACGGTAGTGTCATCTACACCACCACCATCACAGTGCCCAAGCCTCAAGTTACTATGTTTACCACCAAGGGCACGGTGGTGTTAGAACTAGACCCGGCAACAGCGCCCATCTCTAGCAACAACTTCTTAAGCTACGTCAGCAAAGGCTACTACACCAACACCTTGTTTCACCGCGTCATATCGGGTTTCATGATTCAAGGAGGCGGTTACACCACAGGCATGGTTAAAAAGGCAGGCCAGTCCGCTCCAATCGAGTTGGAATCAAACAAGGGTTTGTCTAATTTGCGTGGCACCTTGGCCATGGCACGGACCAATGTTTTCAACTCTGCCACATCTGAGTTTTTCATCAACGTGGTTGACAACACTTTCTTAGATTACAAAAATGCGGGCAATCCAGGTTACGCTGTATTTGGTAAGGTCGTTCAAGGCATGGATGTGGTCGATGCCATTGTGTCCCAACCCACTGGGGTCTTGAATGGCTTTTCTGATGTCCCCCTCACAGATGTTGTGATCAGTTTGGTCTTGCAAACACAGTAAATGAATTCGGTTTTAGATGTTCGCGCAGCCATGCTTCAATGCCTTGAGGGCGGGCAATATCACGCGCGTGAAAAAATCAAACAGAACGGCGCATTGCCTTATACAGATTTTTTAAGCATTGGCTTGGCATTGAAGGAATGCTTTAACAACCCTGCACGCCACGATGAATTGGTGGCTCGCTTAAAGCCACATGCAGGGGTGATCATTGGCGTACTACCACCGGGAATTCAATCGCAGGGTTTGCTGCCTACGCCCGAAGAGTTGGCCGACCCTCATTTCAAACCACTGCAACTTCAAGATATCAGTGATGAGCAGTTGCGGCAATGGATTGTGGACGATGGCAGTTTGGTCTATGGCGAGTTGACCAGTGAAGAGTTGCAAAACTACTTTGCAGCCGTTTGTCCTCTGTTGGCGCCTGGAGGCCACTTTGTTGACTTGGGCAGTGGTCTGGGCAAGGTGGTTATGACGGCAAGTCTTAACTTTCCATTTGACACATGCAAAGGCATCGAAATTGTGCCGTATCGCCACCGCATGGCGCACGAGCGCTTTTTGCATTTGCTCAAGGTTGGTCAAGAGGCATTCAATCAATTAAAAGCCCCAACCAATTCAGAAGACGCAGTACCTCTAACTTGGACCTCTAGTATGAAGGTTCAGCATCTACTGCATTTTCCCAAACGGGCCAGCTTCAGGTTAGGCGACATGTTCACCTGTGATGTCAGTCAGGCCAGTTTGGTGTTCATTTACAGCACATGCTTTGGGTCCTTCATGCACAAGATTGCGCACAAGTTGGCCAATGAAGCACCTGAGGGTTGTTTGGTGACCACCACAACCTATGTGATGAACCATCCAGGCCTTTTGCTAGTGAAGCACCTTCCAGCCAAAACGGTGGCTTGGACTGACGTGTTTGTTTACAAACGTGTAGGAGCAGGGCCATGGCCTGAGCTAGCGCATGCCACCGCCTACTCGCCCAATTTGGACGAGTGGGAGGTGAAGGCCAGAGCGTTGCTGGCTTCGGTTAGAGGATGAAGTCGCCAACTACGAAGTAGCTTGCTGCATTGCCAACGGTCATTCCAACCAAGACGGCAATGTCAGTGGCTGCATTGATATCACCTGCATCCGTAACAGTTGCAAAAGCTATGCGTGCATCTGAAGTACTTGAGGTTGCGTAAATGACGAGGACATTACCATCACCTGCATAGATAGAGTCAAATACCGTGAGCTCAGCAACCAAATCTGCGGCATCTTCAAAATAAGCATTTTGAAGGATGAGGATGTTGTCACCCGCCGCATCGGTCGTCACAGCTGACATGCTTGTATCCGTAAACACTTTAATGTCTGGTGTTCCATCGCCAATGAATGTGTTGGTAGAAAAGTCCAAGATGTCATCGACGGTGCTAGGAGCCCCAGAGGTTATACCTAAGGTAATACGATCTATACCATTGGTAGCGTAGCCAGAGAAAACAAAGGTGTCAGCGCCGGCACCACCAGACAAAATGTCGTTGCCTTGAGCGCCAGTAATTGTTTCAGTCAAGGCGCCCCCTGCAATGCTTTCTGCGCCTGTTGAACCAATGTATGACACGGTATTGATGTTGGCGGCCGAGTTTGTAAGCAGCGAAGTAAATTGCTCGCCTTCGCCAATGTTCACTGTAACGTTTTCAGTACCAGCGCCGCCTGTGAGTGCAATGGCTTCACCTGTTAATTGCAGACCTGTAAAAGTGCCAGATTGGCCACTGGTAAAGACAATGGATTCAATCTCATCAAAGCTAGAGGCTGTCATGGCCCTGAAATCTTCGGTTGTCACAACTGAAATAACATCGGTCTCGCTGTCTGAGGTAGGCTCCACAATGGTGTCACCTGCAGAAGCATCGCCAGTATTAAAAATGTACGTGTCACTTTCGTAGCCACCCGACATCAAGTCAACGTCTGCACCGCCATTGATGGTGTCAGCCCAAGCAGAGCCTGTAATGGTGTCATTACCAGCGGCGCCCACAAGTTTGAGTGCCGCGTAATTTGGATCTATGGCCACTTGATTGGCATTGATGCGTTCTGCTGTAGCAGTGCCTTGCACGACCAATACATCGCCACCAGCGGATGTACCGCGCAAATTGAAAATATTGTTGCTACTGAATGTAGTGGGGTTGATGGTGACAGTTTTAGAGGCACCAGATGTTCCGGCATCAAGTTGAATTTCATCAACGCTGGTTAATGAGATGGTATTGCTGCTTAAGTCCAAGTCACCCACAATTTTCAAACTGTCGTAGCTTGCACCTGCATTCCACGAGAAATCTTGGGCAATCGACAAGGTCAAACTGTCTGTACCAGAGCCCGTTACAAGTACATAACTGCGGGAATCATTTAAGACCGCGTCAGAAATGGTTAAGTCATCATTGCCTGTGCCTGTGGTCACTGTGCCCACATAGTCTAGACCCTTCAACTCAATGGTAATTGCGCCATAAGCACTGGCGCCCAAGACTGCGCCGGCTGTTACCGCGTCACCCAAATCAACCGGACCCGAACCCGATACGGTCAAGTTGGCAGTGTCCAAATTAATGAAATCAGTGGCACTAAACCCTTGCGTGCCTGCAGCAATGCTGAGAGCAGTGTCCAATGCATAAACGGGGCCCAAGCCGGCTTGCGCGTTGGCGTCTGCATTGGTCAATGTGGCTGTGGCAAAGCTGGTCAATGTCAGTCCGCCCGTCAAATCGCCATCAACGCCTGCACCGGCGTTGTCACGCACAGTGACTTGCACTGCGTTGGTTGCTGAGCCAGTGTTCTTGGCAATCAAGTCTAGGTCGCTGGGCTGGTCTACTGCCGTCACAATGACTGAATCTGTGGCCAGTGTTAATTCGTCGTCGGAACTTAAGTCATCGCCCAGCACAATGGAGCTGACCACCGCTTGGGAGAAGTCGGCAGATCCGCCAGCAGTTTTAACCCAAATGGTGGCGGTGCTACCAGTGTTGCCCTTCGATACATACAAAAGATCGTCGTCGTCGGTGGTGCCTGTGGTGGCTGTACCCAAAGCACCAATGTTAACCAAGCTCACTTTGAGGGTTACATTTTGGTTGCCTGTGACGTAGACATGGTCAACATTGGGTGCGTCGGTAATGTCTAACACCGTGGCAGAAGATCGACCCGAAACTGTTACTGTTATGGTGTTGCTGTTGGTCGATGTCAGAGTGGAGTCGATGGCCGTGGCAGAAATGGTGTCAATGCCATCGCCCGCAATGATGGTGACGTTTTCTGCTGCGTTAGCTGTTACAAAAGCCTCTTCGGTGCTGGTTACCTTGACTGAGTTGGCAGAGTTGGCACTGACCGTGGCTTGACCGGCAGATGTAATGTCAACAGAGGCGGCACTGGCAGCCGTTACAGTTGTATCTGCCGAAGTGGTCACCGTTGCAGTGGCATCGGTGTCGGTTGTCACAGTGCCTGCTGTGGTGGCTCTTACAGTTGCAGTGACATCTGTCAATGTGCCAGGTGACTGCAGTGTTAATGCTGTTGCATAGCCTGTGTAAGTGACCACCGCATTGTCATCTGCAGAAATCGACACTGTATTAAATTCACTGGACGTTGTGACGGGTACGCCGGTAGATAGATAGGTCAGCGTCAAGTCTGTGACAGTTGAGTTGCTATAGGTCACATCAAAATTCAAATTGCTGTTTCGAATGTTGTCCGCATTGAAGGCAAGTACCGTTGGGTCTGTTGTGCCTGCAAACGACGAAGTCACATTGATGTTGAAGTTGTCCATGCCCACCACCACAGGCGTGGCAGAGATATCATCACCCGCAGACAACGTGAACACATCATTGTCTACCAAGGACGTGTCAACCACCATGTCGTCGGTGTCATAGGTCAGGTCTGTGGCTGTGATGGTGTCAGTACCGCCAGAGACGGCCAAAATTGAATCAGTGTCCAAGCTGAGTGCAAAGGTACGGCCTGTCAAAGTGGTTAGCTCTAAGATTCGATTATTCGCAGTCGTTAAGTTGGCTGCCGCCACACGGGCTGCTTCGTCGGTAATGACTTTAAGGTCTGCCGCTGTTTGACGATCGATGGCCAACTGGGTCGCTGCAACTGTCGCATCGTTCACAGTTTTAACGGCCTCCAACAACTGCGTGTCGTTCATGGTCGATGTACCCGACACACCCAGCGCTGCCACCGTGCTACGCAAGTAGGCAGTGATGGCTGTGGCGTTGTCGGTGGTACGGTCTACTGCAGCGGCAATTGACGTATCGTTAGAAGTTCGAATGGCCGTGACCAACTGTGAGTCGGTCATGGTGCTGTAACCAGTAATTTGAAGCTTTGCGGCCTCTGACTTCAAATAGTTTGAAATTGCAGTTGCGTTGTCAGTGGTTTTGTCAACTGCCGATGCAATAGTTTGGTTGTCTGAATATTTGATGATGTTGACCAACTGTGTGTCGGTCATTGATTCGTAGCCGGTCAAGCCAAGTGAGGCTGCAGTTGTCTTTAAGAATGCGGTAATTGCGGCTGCATTGTCTGATGCTTTGTCAACGGCGGCAGCTGCGGCCGCTTTGTCTGCGGCGGCTTTGATGGCTGCTTCTAACGCCAAATTGTCTGCAGCTTTCAAAGTAGCAGCGGTGTCGGCCAGAACCTTGTCATAGGCTGCTTTAGCGGCGGCAGCATCTGCCGTCGCTTTGTCTTGTGCAGCTTTCAAGTCAGCAGCGGCTTTGTCTGCTGCAGATTTAGCAACTGCTTCCAGGTAAGATTGTTGCGCTGCAAGCGCAGCAGTTTTTTCGACCTGCGCAGCTGCCGTGGCTGCTGCAACTGCTGATTGCAAGCTTGCAGAGAATGCTGGATTGGTGGCAGCAAGCGCATCTGCAATGGCCAATTGATCTGTATCAACGCCAGTTACACCTGCAACCAATTTGCTAATGTCGCGTTGTGATGGGTTGTTTGCGGAGTAGACAGTCGCCTCGCTCACCTTGACTGCAAAGTTGAGCGCTACCAATGCGTAATCGTTCCAGGCGCCTTCTTGCGCTTTCAAAAAGTCGATGGCAGCAGTGACCGCTTTACCTCGGCCTTGTGTTGTGACCAGATTGAACAATTCACTTCGTGCTTGCAAGTAAATTGGCATTGAGGTCGTCACGCCAAAATTGCTGAGCAAATGCTCAACAAACAAAGCGTCATTGGAAATGTCTTTTTCCAAGATCAGACCAGCGGCATTGGCCAAGGAATTGGGGTCGGCTGCAATTTGAGCTGTGTATCCACCTGCGGCCGCATTGAAGAGTGCTACGGCTATTGCGTTAGGGGTTGCCATTTGGACGATTCCTTATAGAGGTGACTGACAGACTGAGCAGCTCCCGCTCATGGCACCAGACCAGTGAGGGAGTTCGATGTACGTCTATCGGCAGAACTGGGGGGAACTTGAGTGCTTCCAAGCTAGAGAACTGGATGCGAATGTAATGCGCGAATAAATTAACTATAAAGAATTCAAATTTTGCGGATACTAAGTTAAAGTTCAATGTTCCATACACAGTTGCGGTCAAGAATCAAAAAAGTTGAAAAGAATCAGTCGTGCCACAAAGTTTTTTAACTCTGAAGAGCAGTCAAATGGAATTCTCGTTCACCAAGTTTAAGATTTACCAACACGGGGGTTAGATTATTGCCCTGAACAATATGTTTAAGTTTTCCAGTTCAAAGTAAGCGCAGTAGTGCAAAGTAATAGTTACAAATTTTTTCTTGCGAAAATATCTACAAGTTGTCGAATGATTTCTTTTTGAACTTCTGGCAATGAATAATAAGTACGAATCATGTTATTTTCTGAGTCATCGAATTCTAAAAAAATACTCTCAGAAAATTGAATTTCAGTATCGCTAAACAAGTACGAAGGCTTTACCTGTAGCCAGTTCGATAGCCTTAGTAAAGTTGCACTTCTCGGCTGCGTCATTCCAAGCAACCATTTTCTTGCTGTATGTGGTTTTATGGGCGTTTCTATATTTGCTTTATTGAAAGCTGAAACAAAAGCTACTGGCGAGGCATCTATTTGCCTCGACAGCAATAGTTCAGTCAAGCGCATGGCAAACATTGCATGCTTAGAACTGATTTGTAACTTTGAGAGGTCTTTGATCATTCTATAAAAAGAAACCCCCGCTCCCTCGTGAGGAGCGGGGTTGGTAAGCTCTTACCTTAAGCAATTAGCTTTTAATAAGCGCATTTAATTAAGCAAGACCCACCAGGTGAGCTGTGGCAGCAGCATCACCCGTAGCAGTGCCTGCCATACCGACCAAGATCACTTCAGAATCACCCAGCAAGTTGTGATTGAACACCAATGTGTTGCCATATTGCGTATCGCTTGCATTGGCATCGGCCCACAAAGCCGTTTCCAAATTATTCAAACGAGGCGCAATGTCTGTTGTCCAGAATGACTCGACTTGTGCAGCAGTTAAGTTAGCAGCTTTTGTACCAGCAAAGCTAATTAAACCAGCGGTAGAAACCGCAACATTCAACTCAGCTAATGTGTTGCCAGTAACTGCAACTGCAGCAAAACCCGCATTTGGTTTAATGGCGGAACCTGTGAAGTCCAGCGTATCAACTTTGCGAGTAGAGCCGGCTTCGTAAAAACCTGTGATCGAATCTGCGTTACCAACAGTACTATCGCCTACATTGACCACAATCTTAACGTAAGAAGCTGCAGTGGCTGCATTGGAATCAGCCAAGGTGATTTTGTCTACACCAGTACCGCCATTGACAACGATGGAGTAGGCTGTGCTGATAGCTGAAGCATCTGTTACGGAAATGGTGTCATTGCCTGCACCACCAGAAACGTTAACGCTAGCTGCACCAGTACCAGCAATGGCAGATGTAACGATAATTGTGTCTGCACCAGATCCGCCAACAAAAGTTTGAATTCCTGTTGTACCAACATTGGTAATTTTGGCAACACCTGTGTAAGTGCTCAGATCTAATGTTACAGCGCTGCTGGTTGTGGCGCCATCTGTGATGGTGACACCGTTTACAAATGCACTGTTGAAATAGCTACCAGCAGTCAATGACAAAGCACCAGTATTAGTGAATGCTAGATTTTCCACACCAGACACATGTGTCCAAGTATTGTCAGAAACTGTGCCTGCAGTTGAGTCCGAAATTGTGAGCGTATCGCCTGCAATTCCATTGTCTCCACCGTTCACTACCAAGTAACCAGAACCGGATGTGTACAACTGACCAGCTGATACGGTAACTGCATCGTTGCCAGAACCCGTATTGATGGTTGCAATCACACCAGATGCCAAGGTGTTGGTGCCAGTTGTACCGCCCAAACTGACAACATCATCGCCTGCTGAACCTGTAATGATTAAGCCAGAAGCCAGAGCATGACCGCCAGTTGTATCCTTAAAAGTTAGCGTGTTGGTTCCAGTAGGTTGTGCCGTTAATCCGGAGGCATCAACTGAGACCAATGTTGTGACTTGGTTGGTGTAGGTTGTGTTAGCGCCTGCTGAGTCAACATCAACTGTGACACCTTTGGCGCCTGTGATCACGATATTTTTCAAACCAACGTTGGTCGTACCAGCAGTGCCTGTACTGTGGGCAAATGACAATGTGTCAGCCGCAGGTGAAGAGTTTCTAAAATTAACAGTTTCTACGCCCGTTAATCCCAATCCGGTGACATCTGAAGCAGTGGTTTGACCAGTGATGCTTGAAGCAGTCAATGTCAAAACATCATTGGCACCAGTGGCATCTTTCAGTGTCAAAGTTGCATTAGTCAACGTACCGCGAGCAGTGACTGCAGCAGCTTGTGTTGCATTTAAATTGCTAAATGCTGCGCCAGTTCCTTCTGACTGAACAGAAGTAATGCCTGAGAACAAGGAAGCATCAACAGAACCTGAGGTTTTGTTGCGCAGAATTTCAAAGTTGACATATTGAGCAGCTTTTGTAGTGGTTGTCACATCATTTGTGGAGGCAAGAACCAAAATGTCTGCTACACCTGCGCCGCCATCAATCGCTGCTGAAGTTGCAGTTGTGGCTGCTGTGGTTACTGTGTCAGCGCCTGCGCCACCTTTGAAGGATGTTATGCCTGGCAGCATGGTGACTGAAACGCCACCAGCTGACATTCCTGAAGCATCAATGGAAGTTAGGTTGCTGCCCGTAATGAGTCCCAGAGTAACAGTCTTGCCTGCGCCATCTACTGTAAGTGCACTGGCGTTTGTAGCGATTGTGCCTGTTGTAAGGCTAGACGCCGCGTGAATGGCCAATGTCGAAGTTGATGATCCTGCAGATGTAGCAGTTACAGCACCAATGGTGTTGAGGCCAGTAGCGTCTGTGGTGCTGGCCTTGCCATTTGAAGAATTGACAGTCAGTAAACTGGTAGTAGCAGCTGCAGCCAAAGTAACTGTACCTGCAGTGCCAGTCGTGCCGCCTGTAATGTTCAATACGGGTGCGGTAACAGTTGTTGCCCAAGTTGCTGTCGTAGCACCATTTGTTGAAGCGCCGTTACCTTTGATGGTAACAGCCTGAGTTGTCAGCAAGTTTGTGAATGAGACGTCGCCCGTAGATGCATCATTAATGATGCTGGTTGCGTCGGCAAATTTGGATCCATCCATAGAGTCTGCGCCAGCAGCAGCTACCAAAACGGCAGTGACACCTTGTGTGGTAGTAATGGCGACAGGCGCTGCAGCTGTATAGCCTTGGCTTGTGGCGACAGATGTAACGGTTCCAAAAGTTGAACCTGCATTGTTAGTCGCAAAGTTACCTAAAACCACGCCGTTAGGAGACGTAACAGACACAGTATCGCCAGCAGAACTTCCCAAAATGGTTGTGGCGACTGTGGAGCCTGCATATGCATTGATCGCTCCGGCTACAGCAGTTGCTTGTGCTGCAATTGTTGCTGCAGTTGCAACAGCTGCACTCAAGGCAACACCATTGTAGGTAAATGTAATTGCATTATCGGTTGCGGCTGCGGCTGCATGTGTCATTGCCACAGTGACTGTGGATGGCGCTAAACCGCCTGCTGCCACAGCCAAAGTTGCATCACTGTTGCCGGTGAAGCCACCAAGACTGATGGGTGTTGAGCTTGAAACTGTGACAACAGCAACACCGTCTGATTTTGCAACTTGTGATCCAGCATAAGCATTAATTGCATTTGCAAGAGCTGCAGCTGCTGTGGCGGTCGTAGCGCCAGCTGCAGCTGTAGTCACTGTATTGCCATTAATTGTGAAAGTAATAGCTTTGGTAATGGTTGTGGCTGCAGTTAATGTGTAACTTGTAGTCTGCTTGATGCCTGTCTGCGCTGTGCCAGTAGCTGACAAATCAGTAACGTTGGCTGCGGTGCCTGCAGCAGTGTAGTAAACACTGCCAACATCTGGTCCTGCTGTGATGCTCCACGATGCATCTGTGTTGGTTCCTGAAACTGTAGCAGTACCAACTGTATTACTTGTGGATCCTGTATGAGCTACCAAAGCAGCAGCAATGTCAGCCGCGTTGCCACCAGCCCCACCAGCAGTGATGGTGAGACCGTTGATGACCAGGGTTTCGTTGGCGCCAATGTTTTGAAAACTAACTTTGGATTTTTCTGAAACACCTGCGACAGCAGCTGCTTGATTCAGATTTTTTAGGCTAACTATTTCAATGCCTGAGTTGGCAACGACTGGAACGCTCCATGAAGCTGTACCTGTATCTACAATTGCCAATGTGTCTGTACCTGAGCCTCCAACCAAGGCATCGCCTGATTGAAGTGTTGCTTGACTTGCGTTGATTGTGTCATTACCTGCGCCGCCTACCACTGCATCAATATTGCCACTCAGTGTGAAAGTGGCATCAGCCACAACGACGACACCCGCTGAGGCAAACGTACCGCCTTTGTTGTCTGTAGTTTGAGACAAGGCCAATGCTGCATCGACTTTTGTATTGAAAGCAGTGGCATATGCGCCGTAGGTGGCATCTGCGGTCATATTGGCAAAGCCGTTGAGCAATTCAACAACTTTTGCACCTTTGTGCGAACCCGCGGTGGTCAATTGAGCTGCAACCCAGTTGGCCAAGCCAGTGACAGCTGTTAAGCCTAGGTTGCTAACCAATGAAGTAGCAACGGCCAAGTCGGTTGAACCATTGAAATCACGTGCATATAGAACGTCAACCAATGATGAGGGATCGAGTGAGGCAACTTCTTTATAAGTCGCATTGCTCATTTGTGTGTTGTACAAAGCGCCAGCAACGCGTGCCAGAACTGTACCGTTTGTTGAGATAGCCATTTAATTTCCTTTGAGGGTGTTGTGGATAAAACTGATTTCTTTGCAAAGAAACCGAGTGCGAGCGGTTAAGCAAAAAGCCCACACTCGACAGATCGCACTGTTTCCAATGCGCTCTGCGGAGGGTGGGCTGAACTGTTTTGTAGGGAAAAAACGACAAAACTGGTAGTAAGCAAATGAATATGGATGTGAGTAAATTTATATTTATTATTTACGTACTACTATTCACAATAATTTTTTATACTTAAATCGTATTTTTTAAGACCATTGACAGTCGGCCTTCGACTCTCGACCCGGCATAAAACAACCAAAGGTCGAGCCATGGTCAGGGTGTTAACGGACGAACTAGTCCAGTCATTGGTATGCCCAAGCGGCAAAAGTCACATTGAAGTGTTTGATGTAGAGCTCAAGGGTTTTTACCTTGATGTTCTGTGCAGTGGACGCAAAGCCTATCGACTTAGGTATAAGCAAGATGGACTCAAAAAACTTCAAACTTTGGGTGATTCAACCACCTTAAGCTTGCTAACAGCGCGAACGATAGCTAGAAAGAATTTGCTACTGTTTAAATGCGTTGTTGACAGCACCGCCTCTTTGTATGAAAGCAAATCAACACATTCTCGTATCCACAAACTCATAACGATCAACGAGTTTTTGCAATTGCAGTACTTGCCTTATGTGCGCAGTTACAAAAAAAGTTGGAGTTCCGACGAGTCAATGATTCGCCTGCACGTTGCCCCTACCATCGGCAATCTGGTGATGTCCAAAGCGTCAGCTTTGCATATTGCAGGATTTATAGAAGAGTTAAAACACAAAAAACTAGCACCAGGTACCATCAATAGGGCGCTTGTGTTGTTGCAATACGCTTATAAGTTAGCCCAGCGCTGGGAAGTGCCAGGCGTAAGCCTGCAAATTTGGAATGGCATTCGTCATTTAAAAAATGACAACCGAATTGAGCGATATCTGTCTGCAGACCAATCATTGCACTTATTGCAAGCAGTCAGAGCAAGTCACAATCCACTTCTGCCCCTCATTGTTGCCCTGCTCATATATACGGGTGCCAGAAAAAGAGAGGTACTTGACTTGAAATGGTCAGACCTAGATTGGACTCAAAAGTCCTGGAAGATTTCTAAAAATAAATCTAGCAAAATAAGACATGTGCCACTTTCTACGGGTGCCCTAGAAACATTAGCAGCCGTTAAATCCATGTCGCCAAGCAACTGCCTTAATGAGTTTGTTTATACAAATCCTAGAACAGGCAAGCCCTTTGTGTCAATTTTCTTCAGTTGGGATGCAGCCAGAATTAGAGCAGGAATGCCTAAATTGCGTATCCACGATTTAAGACACAGCTTTGCATCGTTCTTGGTTAATGCAGGACGTAGCTTGTATGAAGTTCAAGAACTATTAGGGCATGCAGACATCAAAACAACCAGCAGGTACGCGCACTTAAGCAAAGAGAGATTAAATGCTGCTGTGGAGTGTGTGCCTAAAATGTAGTCATCAATAGATTTGTACTTTTTCCCAAAAAAAAGCCACCCCTATATCAAGGGGTGGCTTTTGATCAAAGTAACTATTAGGTCACGATTGTGAAATCAAAAGCAGCAAAGGAAGTGCTGCTAGAAATACCCACGAAGTCAGCCAATGTAGTTAATGTAAAGGCTGTTGTAGTATTGTCATCTGTAACATCAGTACCTGTGCTCAATACAGACAGGTGAGCTGTACTTCCGTCATCCCACAAGACCAACATGCCTTCAGTGGTTGCCAGGCTTGTTGCAGATGCATTGATGGTCAATGCTCTAGAACCGCCAGTTTTCAGTGCTGTCAAAAGCGCAGGCTTGGTAGTTGAACCTAGCATCAAGTCTCTTCCAATGATCCTTGAACTGAAGGTTCAGAAAGTCTTGATCGGGATGGCTTTGAACGGGGTGTTGCTTGCAGAAGTCCTGAAATCGAGCAATCAAGCCGTCTGGCAACAGTTTAGGGCGCATAACAAGCACGCCAGAGTTGAAATAGTTTGAGGCATCTAGCCCAAATGACTCAAGTTGATCTCGGTGCTTTTGAGAGCGGGCGATGTACGGATCGAGCACTGCAGCAATTGGAGCATCCCAAGCCGCAGCGATCAAGTCATCTATATCTACCCCATTAAATACGAGGTCACAGTCCAAGTACACCACTTGCT
>JACCED011295358.1_pt1 | contig 14456 bp, 9 predicted proteins | sample 7455021 | NCBI WGS metagenome assembly JACCED01 (sample SAMN15323456, study PRJNA562643) | freshwater metagenome | isolation source: river surface water | place: USA:Blue River Watershed | collected 2017-08-19 | reverse complement strand
GTACCAGCACCAGCTGTGTTACCAGGGATAGCAAGAGTAAGTACAGGCACATCTGTACCAACGGTTGGCGCTGAAGCCTTGTTGTAAAGCTTCAAGTACCGTACCGCCGCGTTTACGTTCGAGGCGGTAATCATGTAAACGGTACCAGCACTCGCCTTCACCGAGGTAGCGTTCGTGGTAGCAGCAGAAACTAGCTTGTACGGTGTTGCTCCACCGGCAGCGTGCGCATAATTTGCGTGTATCTGCTTACGGTCAAGCGTCATACGTGCAACACCGGCGTCACCTTCGTCAACTGAGTCTGTCGCAGTTTCGTCAGCCAAATACCCTACCGGCATGACACGACCAGTAGCAGGCGTAAAGGCAGCATCGTCTACCTGAGTTGCCGTATCACGAGTCCAAAGAGCACCAACTGAGTCTGTGTTGATGGTTGCGTTGTCACCTGTAGTACCAGCACTTGAAGCAGCAGTATCACGGCGGACAGAACCAGCCATAAGAAGAATACCACCAGCAGTTTCAGCAGCATCTTCTACTGCAGCGCCGGATACCCACAACCGACCAAGCGAGTCGGTGTTAAGTGTGGCGTTGTCGCCGGTTGTACCTGCAGATGAGGCAGCAGTATCGCGACGGACAGTACCGGACATCATCAGCCCACCACCTGCTGTCTCAGGAGCATCTTCTACCCCAATCGCATTATCAATAAGTTCTACCGCTGTTTGAATAGCACTATTTGAAGTTTCCAATCCATCAACGCGCCCATCTATAGTAGTAAGGGTGGTTTCAATGCCGTCAACATGACCAATGACAGTATCAAGCTTCGTGTTGGTAGCTGTAGCAAGGGTTTCCAATCCATCAACGCGCCCATCAATAGTAGTAAGGGTAGCTTCAACACCGTCTACTGCAGCAATAATTGTCGCCTGATTTGCTGCTGTTGCTGCGCCACTCGGTAGCTGATAGGCAACACCATCTTCAACCAGGATCATCAACTCGTCAGTGTCATCCATCGTGGTCGTGTCATACTCAAGTGTCAGCACGTCCCCAGCTAGTGTTCCGCCTTTTGCAGTATCAGCAAAATTGTAAATAATGACCTGATCTGTAACGTTTACAATAAGCTGTATACCAGCTAATGTTACATCTGAAAAAGACGCATGAGTTACCGTTTTTAATGATGCATCAAATGTTGGTGCTGTTAATCTAATTTTTGCCATATTATTATAATGCTACTGCATAGGCGATTGCTAATTCTGCACTTATCCCACTTGCGCCGGTGTTAGTGACTACTGGGTTAACAGGATCTGTAGAATCGACACTAATACCAGTACCAGCTACCACGCTGTTCACCTGACCACCACCTGTCACTCCGCCTGGAATTTCAAAATCACTCATATTACATTGTGAATACTTCAAGCTCTACCACCTGCGTTGCTGTATTTGTTTCAAAATACATAACCTTACCACCGTACTCCACGTTGTCTTGTGATCGTGTCCCGTTGGCTGGCACCGTCATGTACGCAGTGTTGTCACCGGATACCGGCAGCTTTCCAGTCTCCGAAGCATAGTAAAACTTCGCCGTTGTACCACGAAGCTTCATCGTCCAAGAGACGGTGTTTGCTGGGAATGTGTAGCTGTACTCAGTATCAGCCGCAGTCAAAGGAATGCGGACCACGTCCCATTGCGTCGCACTCTTATTACCACCAGCACCACCACGCCCACTCGTCAAAGCTGCCATCAACCCCTTCATTTGAGTATCATCAAACTTCACCGAATCCTTCGGCTTCAGGCCCTTAAAGACAGCGTCCATCGCGTCAATCTTCTCACCAATCTTTTCTGGAGCGTTGCGTTCGATCGCAGCTAAAATAAGCTTCAAGTACCCCTCAGCCCGGTCAAGCTCTGGTCCCTTTTTTCCCGCAACTTTCGCCACCTCGTCAGAAATACCGCGCAATTCTTCAAGTAATGGTTCGAGATCTACTTTCACGTCAAACGTTGGCTTCTCCATTCGCTTCGTTGCCGCTTCAAACTGTGCGCCCAATCGAGCTAATGTCCGTGACTGCGCATCTGCCTGCTTCTCCAGATTGCCGCTCAAACGATCGACCGATTTCGTAACGGCCTGCGTAGCACCAAGAATCCGTTTCTCAAGAAACTTCAGTGCTGCATTTACTATTGTTTTAAAATCTACCATACGTTAATAATTATGCCGTTACGGGTAATGCTTGGGCTCCTTCGTCTAATGGCATCATACCACTTGCAGCTGGAGCAGCCATAGCCGGATCAACCGGAGCACCTGCCTCAGCTCCTTCCGGCGGCGCTGGTGGTTGCGGCTGGTTAAACTCTTCAATGCGCTTGCCGCGGAACGCCAGCTTCTCAGCCAGGTAAATATCCTTGTTCGCCTCAAAGAATTCTGGTGTGAGGGTAACCAACCACTCAACCTCAGCGTCAAACTCAGCCTGCTCAAGCTCACGATCCTTTTTGTGGAATGAATCCGGCACAATCACAAAATCGTACTGCCAGTCATCGAGGTACGTGCGCAAAATCGAAATGATCTTGTAGGCAATGCCCTGCTCTTCCATTGTCGCTGCTCGTGCATCGAGCTCGTCTTGCCCCATCAATTCGGCCTTAGTCTTAGCAATATGAATATCAAGAACGCCGCGCGTTCCGTCACCAAACGTGTAATCTGGAACTGTAATTATCTGATCCTTCATTTCCTCACTAACAGCACGATCGTGGATGTAGTGCGTCAAAACCACCTGGTTTCGCAAGCGTGTCTTCTGATACCAAAGGTTCTCCAATGCCAAATACAGTGAGCCCTTAATCTCCTGCGCCCGCTGATCGGCAATCACAATCTCACGCGCAGTACGTTCTCCACCGGCTGACTGCCCCTGCTGCGCCTTGTCTACGGACAATGTTTCCAGGCCCTTATCAATCACCTGGAGCATCATAAACTCGCCCTGGTTTGGACCTTCGTACGGGAACGGCTTAACCTGATTTATGTCCGGAACGTAGAAACGGTTATCTTCATCAACGTACTGATCCTCAACGTCAAACAAGTCCTTGTTCTGGAGCCCAATCAGCATCGGCTTCTTAGCTGATCGATAGAGTTTATCAATCATCGTATTGGCTACCGTGTTCTTGGCTTCCTGGTAGGACTCCATAATCTGCCCAAACGGCATACCAACAAAGAAATTGGTGTTGGCGTAGTATTCAGCCTGCTGGACTGAAAACGGGTATACCTTATGCTTATCACCCCACAAAAGCGGTGCGAGCAAAAGCGGAATACCATTCACCCAAATCTCGTAACGGTCACGATCCTTATCGTAGAGGCGAAAGACTTCGTAATCATCCTCGGCTTCAATACGTGTCAAAATATCCTGTGAAAACACACTGTCATTCAATTGACTGACCGACGTCATGCCCTTCTTGTCGCGCACGTACTTGTAGTTCGGATACTTACTAAACTCAAGCTCAAGCTGGCTCTTCGTGTAGTGCTGCACCCACGCAATACGTGACTGCTCCTGCACATCATTCGTATAAAATGACCACCAGAAAAACTCATTCGGGTTAATCAGTACCGTAAACGGCTTACCGTTCATCTTGACATACTCACGCTTCGTTTTCACTTCACCCGTCAAAGAGTCAAACGACTCAACCCGTTCGCGCATGGCGCCACCGGTCTTATACCCTTCGTATTCAAATACCACGCCGTGACTGAGCATGTGCCACACTTCACGAAACGATGACAACGTCGGATTGCCGTCCTTAAACGTACCGTCCACAATCGACTTAAAGATCTCAGCCCGTGTGTTTGACCGCAAGCCTTTTTTGTTGCGTGCTGTGTAATTCATCCCCGGCACCGATAGACCAACACCCGCCGCAATCGCCTTCATTTTGACGCGCGACACGTTATCCATCATATTTGACTGCCACGATTGCTTACCCTGCGCTTCACGTGAAAGCGTGTAGCCGTTCAAGATCATCTCCGAATCATCGATCATGTCGTTCCATGAGCGCTCACCTTCAGGCCCAGAAAAGTGAGGCATAACCTCATCTTTGAGCTTCATCATGGTATCCAAATACCCGTACGACTTTTTATGAGCTTCGCGCTCTTTGTCGCTGAGGATATAGGCTGGCGTTGTGTTAGGTGCTTCCATACGGATAATTATACATTAGTTTCCGTTAATAATAGCCTGGATTTCTTCAAATGTAATAGGCTCACCTGCATAACCTTTGTGTCGCAAAATGAGTTCTTGAGCCTTCTGGTAGTCAATTTGTTTTGCCTTCACCGCTTCAATCAACGCAATTTCCACTTCCGTCCACGCGTCGTGCTGCGCCTTCGGTACAAGGTCCAAATTCTCCATCATATTTGATCCGCCAATACCAAGCGGTACCTTGTGCTCAAGTGAATAATTACCCTTCTCATCCTTATCGATGCCCTCGTCCTTCATCATAGCTTCCTTAATCTCGTCACTACCCCTCACGCCGTCTTCACTGTCTGCACTCGTAAAATGAATGCGACGGGTACGCACCACACCGCTAAATCCAGCTACCGTATCTTCAATAATCTCATGGTTCTTAAATACCACTTCGTACGCTTGAATCGGATTCGTACCAAACGCGTAAGCGTAATCCAAACTCGTACGAATAATGTGCTCCTTCTCACGATCGCGCCGCTCTTCTGCCGCGGCTGACTTAATATCAGAATGTAGCGCACGGTATACCTTCTCTTCTTCCGGTGTAAACTTCGATAAAATCGCCTTTGCTTCTGCTGTCTTCCCCTGCTCAACCAGAGCTGTCACAATATCGTATGTACCCTCCATCTCCTGCTTCTGACGTTCAAATTCTTTAGCCTTCTCTTCTTTAGCAATGGTGCGATACACGTCCTGCATTTGCTTCGGCAAGTCAGTCAAATTCTGCTTCACTAAATCAACCTGGCCATTTTCCATCAGTACTTCATTCTCATGATAGAGTGAGCGAATTTCGCGCTCCACATCATCGCGGTACTCAAAATTCGGTGCATACTGCCCAAACAAAATATTGCGAAGCGCACCCTGCACACCCGGTTCAACCGGCAAGTCACTCATTACAACGCCGTTTTTGTCACGGACCTTATTCTCCGCCAATGCACGAATACCGCCAAACGTTTTTTCCATTTGCGCACCTCCCCAGCTCGGAAGAATTCCAAACAAAGGATCAGTCAACGAATTCCAAATCAATGGCGCATTACCAAAACGAACCGGATCGGCTTCACCAAAAAACTCTTTCTGGGCGTCAGCGTCCATGCCGGCAATCCGAGAACCGAGCGTCGTAATGTAGCCACCAAATGGAACACTTGATAGTACCTCGCCGGCAACGCGACCTGTTGCTAGTTTTGTTCGATCCATTAAATCAGCCGGCGTCCCGTCTGGGTTTACTTGCCCCTCTTCGGTCATAATCTTGTACGAATCGTAAAACGCCTGCAGGGGATCAAAGCCTACCTTGTTACCTTTAATCTCTTCGGATGCCTGGTTGAATACGTAATAGGCAGCAAACAGTGTGGCTAATTTGCCAAACTGCTTCTCATCAACAAAATCCTTCATTAACCACCATTGATTCATCACCTCCAACTGAAACGGAGCAACTACCTGAAATACCTTCGACTTCTGCAACACAGGAACTTCGCCAACACCACGGCCGGCAACCACTTTGCGAGTCAAATCGTCTGCATACTTAACTGGATTCGGAATACCTTGACGCAATGCCTTATCGTAATGTGAATTCCAAATAAACTTCGTGCCGGCCTCATCAAGTACGGTAATCATCCAACTGGCAAAACCTTTGCCGTTCTCCAGTAATCCAACATTAAATTTATCGTAACTTGACTGACGATACCGCTCCATCACAAACTGACTGGCATTCCATGGTGCAGTACCATCGCCGTAGTGCATAATATCGCCCAATGACCGAACCAAACCGGGGCCACTATACACGCCAGCCGACGCAATACCGCCAGGCACATTAAAGATCTGCGAAATACTCGCACCAAAGTTACCTAAAATTGCATTACGCTTCGCTCGCTTATTGACGTAATCAACCACGTTCAATCCGCGCTTGCCGCCAGGTGCGTACTCAGCAAACCGATCTACAAAGTTAGCTTGCCCAGCTAAGTCGTCAGTCCACTTTTCAAGCCCATTAATATACGCCGCCATTGATGGACTCGTATCCTTGTATGGTAATAAATCACGAGCAAACTCGCGAAACTTCGCCATCTGCGGATCAATGTGCTTCGCGTACACGTATTGCGGCACGTAATCAAGGAAACCACCTACCGCGTCGCGTTTCGACGCCTCACCTAAACGGCGCTGCTTAAACGATGCCCACTTGCCCTTAGCCTTACGGCTATCTTCAGGATTAAGCTTACCGGGCGACATATTCCCTAAACCTGGATCCTCAAACGCATTCTTAGCGCCTGTCCAGCCGTCGGACATCTCCTGGTAATGCCGGAAATAATCAGCTCGCTTCGGTGTTGGTTCTTTACCCAATGCTGTCTCCACGGCGTTCAACTGGTCAATCATGCTGTCGTACTGCGCGCGGAACCATCCAGCTGCCTCCTTAATTTGTGCTGCTTTAGCATCACCAAACTTCGTTACAATTTCATCATAAGAAAGCACACCCTCACCCAAATCCATAACGGCGGCGCTTTCCTTTGAACCTTTTTTAATGCCAAGATCGCTAACAATTGTTTTGTACGCAGCGTCAACCAAAGTTTTTTCTTCTGCTACCATTCGGCCTTTAGCCGCATCGAACGGATCAAACAATTTTGTTTTCAATTTCGGCCACTGCTCACCAAACAATTTTTCGGTGTTCCGGTACATGTCACGGAAGACTGACTTAAAATCAGACAATTCGCCCATCTCTACTTCGCCCTCCAATTTCAATCCGTACGGCGGTTCCGCCTTGTTTGACTTCGCACTCGGTCGCTTCGGTGAATTCTTCATTGCTACGTACTCGTTGTACCCTTCATTCGCTGCCATCTCGTCACTGTACTCGCGACTAAGAGGATCACCACTTTCAAACATGTCAGCGTCATCAACAGCGTCTTCAGGAATGACTTTACCTTTCACCACCGGGTTTTTCTTCGATCCAGCCTTTCGTGTACCTTCACGCATCGATTCAACAATAGCACCCGGCGCATCGACGGCCTGGAGCGGCTTTGTTTTTACACCGGAGCGGCGAGCTACCTCGTCAACCATCGTAGTATAAAGCGCCATCTCTTTTGAGGCGTGCGATACCGGCAGCGTACCGTCCTGAAGGTGTTGCATGACGTTATCAAGTACCGTCATCTCACGCAGCTCAGTCGGAATCCACTTCGGCATCGTCTGTACCATCTCGCCGCCGTTTTCAGCCACGTACCGAACCTCCTCCAAATATTTCTGGATCTCAAAAAACACTTTCTTCTCATTCGCAGCAAACTTCTCCGCCTTGCTCTTCGTAATTGCTGCCTTGCCGTAGCGCTCCTGCAAGTTCACGTTCAACATACCCAAGTTTTCCTTGAGCGGGTTTGCTACTTCGTCGAGTGCCTTCTTACTGCCGGTCCAATTAACTTTTTTAGCGTCAAAAACCGCGACACTCTCAATTGGTGCACTAGTTGTAACTTGCTTACCGGCGCCGTCAAATACCGGAGACCCGGCCGGACGCTCCACCATCCGAACACCACCAAAGCCGGCATCTTCAATCTCTTTTGTATATTTTACTGCTACCTGCCAATCAAGGCCACCTTTACCAACTGCAGATTCAATCGCTGCAGCCGCTTCAGGAGCGGTTTCACGTAGCTTTGCAATATCCTCAGCTTTTTCTGCACTAAAAATGCGGACATCATTAGGAATATTTGCAGTGTTAAGATCTCCTAATGTACCAGTCTTCGCACCTTCCTTTAGTGTGTAGCCACGAGCGTAGTTTTCACCATCTACTGTATTTGGCGTTAAAAACACGGTACCTTCCTCTGGTACTGAGCCACCGCGCACAAAATCACTATCCAAAAACCGCTGCGGTTCGGTCTTTACGGTTGCACGGATATCAGCCAAGCGAGCACTCACAATCCCGCTCTCAATGCCGGATGCCTTCAAAAAATCATCAGCCGCACGAAACTGCCGGAGTGACGGTACCTCACCCTTCAGCAAATCTGCCTTAATAGCGTTCGAGTAATCGTTACCAACCTCATCCAAAAACTTAACCAAGATATCCCGAACCTCAATCACTTCATCGCGTAGCACTTTGCCGCCAACAGTGAGGACGTCGGCATCATCAAGTGTGCGGATCGGTGTCGTTTCAACGCGCCGTGAGGTTGTCTGAAACTTAGCTGCAGCCTCAAGTGCCGCTGTTGTATCAGTACTCGTGCGCGTAGCTGCAAATACCGGCGCATATTGCGTCACAATATCCTCTTCAAATCCAATTGAACGTAACACCTTCGCTGCATCAGCTGCATTATTTACACCCTCAAGTGTCCGTACCGCTCCACGAATACCGCTACCTGATCCACCAAACAAATCAGCAACCGAAAGCAACGCCATCAACGTACCTGACTTCCACGGTGTCGTCCCCTCCTCAAGTCCCAGTACCTTTAAAAATTCATCACCTTCACTGGTAATATCCATCTCCTCATCACCAAACACAATGCGACCAACCTTAGCGGCAGATTCACTGTTCCCAAATACTGTATTCGGGTCAATCTTCGTTAAGTTCTTATACGTTACCGTTGTTGGATTACGTGCAGCATCATTAATCAAACCGCCAGTCGTCATGAAACCACGTGCAACACCCTGCGCAAAACCACCAGCCAGTTCAGTAACTAGCGGGCCCATACTTGGGTCATACACCTGCGCCGTTGAATTCGCTGACGGTACAGCAAGATTTGGCGTCGGAATATAATCCTGTACATCAGCAGCCGCCCGTTTCGCAGCCAGGATTTTTTGGTTGGTTTCAGATAAGGCCATAACTATTCGCCGTAAACTTCATCAAATAAGTCTTTTTCTTCGTCTTCATCACCCTTCTTGTCATCCTTCTTCGGCATCAAATCAAGGCCCTTCTGCTGTGACCAAATTGGGAGGTACACCATCGGATCAATTGGGCCACCCTGAACAAACTCCTGGTACTCAACCCAGTCATTCATAAACTCACGGCGCTGTCCATCGTTCTTCAATAGTGCGTGCACCTTCAATTTTTTATCGCCCATCAGTCGACTCATCTCGTCGTTAAGCTCCTGACTAGACGTTACCTTCGTACTATCAAATTCGTTATTAAACTTTGACGCTTCAAAGATCGGACCAGCCTTGCCGCTCTGCCACAGCTCTTGGTTTGAGATCTCCCAGACTGGATTACCTTCCTTGTCAACAAGCGTCCCGTTACCACCTTCAGTCACACCCTTCTTCGCCAAACCAGTCGCAGCAATACGCACTGCACCGGCAATGTCGCCACTGTCCATCAAAGCCAAAATAGCGTTGACGGTATCCTGGCTGCCGCCATTAGCACCTACCTTCAAAGCAAGGTCGCTGATCTCCAGCTTCGTATCAGCTATACGCTTCTCCTGCTGGATCGCAAACTCACTCGCGTTATCAATCAGTGATGCCTCAAGTGGGGCTGAGTCAGCGTCAAACGCACTCAAGACCGATGCAAACGATGTCGCTGGAAGCGCACCGGACGGAATCATGCCGCCGATCATATCCAACGTTGAGTCCTTACGCTGACCGCGTGCCTTATCAATCGCCACGTTCAGCGCACTATTAAACTGCGACACGCGATTAACTGCCGCATTTGGATCAACTGTTGTTGCTCCAGTATTCACCGTATCTGACGCTGCCGGAAGTGGGTTGTTAGCTTCGTAGGTATTCAAAAGCGTCTGGTCAAACCCAGGCATCTTTCGAAGTGTGTCGCGCTGTTGTTGATTAAGCATACCGTTTATTTATTATATACTAAAGCCTTCCTTAAATACGTATCAGTCTGTGTATGACAATTAAAGCAAAGAACCCGACCGTTCTTAATATCAAACAATTCATTAGTTTGTTTTGCCTGAAGCAATGTAGTAACGTTGTATTTTTTAAATAAAAAAAATAAAGGTACAATATGATCTACATGCATCAATTTAAAAGTACCAGGTAGGCTTACTTCTGAACATAATTGACATTTAAAACCATCACGGGCTATCACCGCATTTTTCCATTTCTTATACTCTATACAAGTTCGTACTGCAAAATTTAAAGAAGTCTTACCTCCTTTACCCCAATGATGTGCGCCAATCGCTACACGGTGCCGGTTCGAACACGTGCGGGAACAATAAACATTTTTTTGATACGATTCAGTTATAAACTGTTTTTGACAATAAAGACAAACCCTAGAATCTCTTGCAATTTGACCACTATTCCATGAAGGCTTTCCAGTTTTTATTCCTTTATTCCAAGCAATTGTACCCCTAAGCTTCAAACCGCGCTTTTTTGCTGCGCACAGTCTACATTCTTTCGTCTCAGAACGCTTTTTAACCCGGGGGACAACAAATCTATCCTTTAAACATGTTTGACATTTAACTTGACATTTCATAATTTATATGTCAAAATACAAAGCTAGTAGCGGCCGTCAATGTGTTCTGCAGGTTCTCGCGTTCAAGGTCACCGTACACATCACCCAAGGGCTTGTAGCCACTAAAGTTGCGTAAATTCTTAGAACCTACTTCCTTCTCAGCCTTACGCAAGAAATCAAGCTTACCTGACTTAGTGATCTCACCCAAGCGCGCCAATTCCTTCTGCGTATCACGTTCGCTTCGACTCAAAAGACGATCTTCACTATCCTGTTCAAATGAGAACTTGCGGTTTGTTGATTCACGCAAATCACCGGTTGCTTCACTCAGCAACTCTTCTTTTTTCACCCGGCGTGATGAGCTGGTAAAACCAGCCGCTGCCAAACTCTGTCGCGTGTCTTCAAGGTCAACCTCGTACTGTCGCTCAATACCACGCAGCGTTGATGCCTGTTCGAGTGTCAGGTAATCCTTCTTCGCAGCATAATCCTGCTTCAGATCCTTGAGTCGATTCGCAATCTGCATTTCCTTGTACTCAGCCTCACGATCAATCTCCACATACCCACGCTCAATCGCATCAATCGCCAAGCGAAGCTGCTCCTTAAAGAACGGATCGTTCATCTTCGTCGCTGCCTTAAAGCCTTGCACCAATCGGTTCGCCTGAGCAGCATCATTTGACGCAATGGCATTAAATACCGCCAAAACAGCCTCCTGATCATCCTTCCCAAGCACCTTAAACTCGGCTGAATTACGCAGCTCAGTATCGTCAGCCTTCACGTACTTACCCTTCTCTTCTTCCTTTTTCTGCTCTTCCTCTTCAGCTGGACCTTTAGCATTAAAATCACGCACCGCCTGGCGTTCCTTCTCAATACGCGCATTATACTGCGCTGCCGATTCCTTCTTTGGATCGTACGTATAATTTATCGTTGGAGCGGTTTTGCTAGTTGAATCATTCGTCTTTGATGAATCATTCGTCTTTGATGAAGACGCCGCATTTACAGCTGCTCGTTCTTTTGCAATACGTGCATTATACTGTGATGCACTCTCTTTTTTCGGATCGTAATTGTAATTTACTGTAGGAGTCTTATTTGAAGAGCTAGATTTTGACGATGAGCTGCTGCTCTTTGAAGAAGCTGCTTTCTTTTTTGAAGCCGCTCGACGTGCTCTTGATTTTGCTGCTGAGTGTGACATATTTTACGTTGTAATTATAGCGCATCAAACTCTGCTTGTAAGGTGCCCAACTGCGTTTCTAGCTCCGCCTTCCGCTTATTGACCTCCGACCGAAACGCCGCCTTCGGTAGCTCAAAATCCATGCCGCGGATCCGGGTTTTGATCTTGTCATCCTTCGCCTCATCTAAAAGCATAGCAACCTGATTCAGCTGCGCACTGGTTTGGTCAATTCTACCGTAAAGTTCATTAGCTTGTTGTAGCTGTTCTTTTGTCATATTAAATCAATCTAGGACTAATAAGAATCGCATCAATAACACCGTTACTATCGTTATTAGTATATGCCTCCATAGCAATAGCAAAAACCATATGCCCCGCCGAAGCCTTACCAGCGATACCTGCTACGCTATATGTACTCAAATAGTCACCAATTGCAATATCAGTAGTTCCATTAACTTTTAATGATGCCGTATGTCCTAAAATCTGAACATCAGCATAAGCATTACTAGAAACAGCTTCACAATGAATACCTAAAACAAACTTATCACCTAATGTTGTTGTTGTTGTTGCTTCTATATCTGTTGCTGTCACTTTCATTACACAAACATCACCAACTGCTCTTGCTCCTCCTGACGTATTTTTGGCTAAAATAAATTCTTGTCTAGCTAAAAAAAGTTGACCAGAGTTTTGTGAACTAGATATTTTTGAAGCTTTTGTGTCATAAGTCTGATTAGAAATATAATTACCTATAAGAGTAACTGCCCAATCCTTGTCCTCAACCCAAACCTGATTAGTAGTATTTGAAAAAAAATTACAACCAATCATAGAAGAACCAGTTAGAGATGAAGCAGCATTAGCTATTTTTAAACCATGATCATTACTATTAGCAACACAGCCTAAAAGAGTAGTGCTATTTACACCAAAATCAAAACCGCTTACCACATTTTCTGTTGCTGTACAGCCAAGAAAAGATGAATATGAAGGATTAGATTCTAGTGTGTAACCATTAACACCATTCATATCAGCTGTACAACCAATAAGCGCTCCTCGTTTAATAGTGCCGTATACTGGCGTAAAATATATTCCACTATCTGTATTTTCTGAAAAAATGCATTTGTCAAAAAGCCAAGCAATACTTTCAATACTAAAATCAGAATCAAACTTTAATCCATTATCACCATTACTTTCAAACCGAGAATTTTTAAACGAAAAATAAGAAGACCTTGCCAGGTAACAACCGTCGCCTGTGTTTGCTGTTACTAAAATATCCTCAACAATAAAATCTCTTGCGTTATCTATAATTAACGCAGAAGTATCTGTAGATCCTGTAATAGTTAATCCCGCAATTTTAAAATTCTTTAAATTAACCCCAGATGTACCCACAAAACGCAACTGATACGCTGCACTTCCAAAATCAATTACCGTTTGGTCAATCCCCTCCCCAATAATATTGATCTTTGAACCGCCAACAATGTCATACGTCGGGCGATGGGTACCAGCCAAAAGCAGCAACGTTCCGCCGCCAGCGCTCCGCAGACTCTCCAAAGCCGGTCGAATGTCCTCACCAGCCTTCACCGTCGCTACGCGGCCGCTAGAAGTAGAAGTACGACTAATTGCACCACCAAGAAGCGCGTTACCACCCTGCACAGCGCCGCTTGAAAAGCCGGAATAATCCGTTGGCGCTGTGGCAAACGTATCCTTATTTTCAATATTTTGGATGCTGTAATCACGTGTTACTGACATATGAATCCTGAATCATTATATCCGGTACTTCAAGTTCCTTCAAAATACCCCGCTCACCATTAACCAATCCGCGTACCGAAAACGTAAACAAATTACCCTTAATTTCATCATCAAGCTCCATCTCGCTAATGCGACCCGTGATCTCACCAGCGTGGTACTTCTTTTTATCAGTATCAATTTCCAGGCGACCACCTTCCATGCCCTTCGTATTAACCACCACGCTGCCAGAAATCGCCTTCACCTGATTGTAGCCAAAACGCTCCTCATGGTACTGCACCTGATAAGCAATCTTCTGCGCATTGTGATCGGTGTACGTGTTCGGCTTATCAATCTCAATAATATTGCCATCATCATCGCCTCCAACCACCGTGTTATTGCCGGTCCCATCAACGTACGACGTAAACACCGTAAACTGTGACGGGTAGCTACGCACGCTCCACTGATCCAGTACGCGGTTCCAACGCACCACCACGTTCGTGTAATCTACGCCGTCAACAGTGACGTCGCCAATACTCCACGCAAAGAATCGTGAGTTACCCCAGCCAGCAATATTGGCTTCCGACGCGACCGGAATCGCATCTACCCACGCCTTAATGTTACGTAACCGATCGTGTGAAATCGGTGTCGGTCGATCACCGTTCGTGACATAAAACCCACGTGTTTCACGTGACGACGCTGAAAAGAACGCACACAAACCACCAGCGTTAATCACGCTCTCTTGCGACGGTGTCCCTAAATCAATCATCGATTCAGGAAACGCTGAGTCAAAGTTCCACCGTGTCATCGCCCGCTCCTTAAATATCAAAAGAAATCCCGGAACCTTACTAAGCGCCTTAATTCCACCTGCTCCGTCTTCCGGTTCAATATCGATGTACCCATTACCGCTCGTCCAGGAAACCGCTCCACTCACCGGTGTCGATGAGTAGTATAGGCGATCAGGGTTCGCCGTATCGCCAGCCAAATACACGCGACTCAACCATTCAATACCCAAATTGCAAAGATTAGACCCTGGAAT
>JACCED011064264.1_pt1 | contig 14460 bp, 13 predicted proteins | sample 7455021 | NCBI WGS metagenome assembly JACCED01 (sample SAMN15323456, study PRJNA562643) | freshwater metagenome | isolation source: river surface water | place: USA:Blue River Watershed | collected 2017-08-19 | reverse complement strand
TGCACTTTCAGCCAAATACTTACGAGTATTCTCTAATGTGCTAGCCATTACGGATCTCTTGGTGCCTTGTAGGCCTTCAAGAAGTGCGTCTTTAGTTTCTGCCCAACGGCCTGTTAGTAGTTCTGACATTTATTTTCTCCTAATTAATGTTTAATTCCAGCTAGACGTCTAATATCAATAATGTTACCGTCCTCGCTGCTACTGACGCTGTGGGTTTCTTTGTTGCCTGTTACTTCTTTTGCCTCTACTAGTGCCTTCTTCTTCTGTGGAGCTTCGCCAGCAATTACTGCTGGAAGGTACTTGTCAAAGCTATTACGTAGCTTTGCTGTCTGTACGCTCTCAAGTAATTCAGTCATAATAGCTTTTTGGGTATTAGCCAAAGGTGCTACTAATTCACTCATAATTTCTTGACGTTCTTTGCTCTCCATTAGAGCTTTAACTTCTGCTTCTTTGCTTTCTGCGATTAGTTTAGCCTCTGCTACAGCGTTTTTAGCGGCGGCTACTTCTATTTCTTTCAAGTCTATGACCTTGAGCAATTTAGCTGTTTCTGATTTTTCATTAAGGTAACTGCTTTGATATTCGCCAGCGAATGCTTCAAATAGTTTGCGACCGAAGTCGTTACGACGGGCAGCTTCAATGTCTTCTTTAAGTTGACCAATCTCTTTGGTAAGAGTCTTTTCAACTGTATTCTCGACTAATTGAGCAGCACGTTTGACAAACTTTTCTTTCATTTGCTGTAGGGCTTCACGGCCCTCACGAACTAGGCGTACCTTAGCGTTTGCAATGTCTTGCTTATCTGTATGGAATTCTGCGATTTCTTGAGCTAAAGCTTCAACTACGAATCTTTCAAGTGTCTTGAATTTAGCAGCCATTTGTACTTGATCTTCATGCAATTCTTTTACTTCGCTAGCCAATTGACGAGTTACAAACTCTTGCATCAATTTAGCATTGCTTTGCATTTTAACTGCATACTTGGCTTTCATTTCAGCCAATTGATTACGATCTTCTACAAACTGTGCAATTTCCTCACGTAGTTGGTCTCCCAACATACGATCAATCGCTTCTACCATGACTTGTTTGTCATGCTCGTAGCGTTGAGCAAATTCTTCGCGTAGTTGCTGAGTAACTTGTTGACGGTTCTCGACAATGCGAGCGTCCCAAGCCTTTTCGATATCAGCTTTAATCTCTTCTGAAATCACATTATTCTCAAATAGATTTTTAAGTGCGTCCAACATGTGATTCTCCTCTAGTTATCGGAGCCTGCCTATTATTCCTAATAGGCTCTCTTTGAGATATTTCTGTGCTTTAGGATCATCCCTAACCTCTTTCGCTATGCGTAAGGCATTATAGCCACCACGATTGTTCATCAGGTGTTCATAAATTGGCGTGGGATATGCACCAGGGGCACTAGGTTGAGCTACCACGTCTACGGTGATAATCTCGAAATCTGACACTTCGCCGGAACCGTTATCGCTAACGTTCCCGGATCCGCGTGAACTAACTCCTAGCTTTACACCGCTTTCGAGCATAGTTTTAACTAGCATACCCATTGGTGTAGGTAGGATTTTTAATTTTCCGTGACCGTCAGCACCGTCCATCCACATTTCTGTGATCATATGGCTTACACGGTCAAGGTTAATTCTGAGGTCGTCTGGATGATCTACTTCGCCTAGGACTGAATATCCACCTGCGATTTGATCGTTCAGGGTCTTGACAGCCCTAGCAATCTCTCTTGCAGGATAAACACGCTGATTTTGATTCCTTTTGTCGCCTTGGATAAAAACCCCTTTCATATAGAGATTTTTACCGCCTTCGCCATCGGATTCAACGACCACTCTCGCTTGGTCGAAACTCAGGTTTTCTCGAAGATAGTTCATCTATTAAACCTTACTTAGCACGACTTCTTACGCCGTTGATAGGGCTGTCTGAGCCTCTGTCACCGTTATCGCCTGTCGCCTTCTTCTCAGCACCGTGTCCTGGCTCTTTCTTCTTGAATGCTGTTTTACCAGCATTGCCACCTGGAACGTTGATGTTACCTGCGTTATCTTCTTTTGTAGAAGGATTTAACAGGCCACCTTTTGTGCCACCGGTAGTGCTTTCACCACCTTTTAGGATATTAGCAGTTGTACCGCCCATATCATTCTTACCAGCTACTGTTGACTTAGTGTTTGCACCATTGTCACCATGCTTTGGATTACCAACTTTTTCTACATATTCACGCATAAATGCGTCTTCTGGCATTTCTTCGTCGTCCATTCCGCCCATGTCGTCACCGCCCATGTCGTCACCGCCCATATCGCCGCCTTCTTCGTCGGACATTAATGCTTCAAATTCTGCACGTAGGTCGTCAAGTGCATCTTCTAGGTCAACTACGCGATCTTCTAGATCTTCTTCGCCGCCCATGCCTTCTTCGTCACCTTCGTCGCCGCCCTCAGCGTCGATATCATCGATAAAGTCGTCACCAGCATCTCCGCCAATGTCACCTGAATCTTCTTCGTCGCCTGCTTCGGCAAAACCAAAACTCTCGTCCATTTCTTCGTCGTCTTCTTTCTTAGACTCGTCAACTTCTTCGTCGTCACCATCTGCTTCGTCTAACTCTTCTTCGTCGTCTTCCTCGTTTACTTGGAAGTCTTCTGCAAGAATGTTTTCATAGATTTCGCGAGATTTTTCAACTACTAGTTGATGGAAAAGCTCTTTGGCTTTGTCACTTTCTTCATTAATAAGATGTTCGAGCATCTGCTCGAATTTATTTCGATCAGTCATGTTTTTCTCCTGTAGGTATAAGGCTGTCAAATATATTTACACTTAATTGTAATATAAGGGGTATAATGGTGGAATTTTAGGCGTTTTTGATAAAAAATGCCTGCAGAGTTATTTATTACGCGGCAGGTGCTGCCGGTGTCATATACATTGATGTAACTAACTCTAGTTCTTTTTCTTGCTCAAGAATATGTGCTTCACTAGCTTTTCTAAGCTCGTTAATCTGTCTAAGAGATAATCTAGTCTTCCTAGTATCTTTTCTTTTTAATGATGTGCTGTCGCGATCAGGCGAATATTGCAAGTCATTTGCAATAGACTTCATGTCTTTATCAGCGTAAAAGAGTTCTCTTAAAATCATAATAATATTTATGCTGCTGGTGGAGTTGCTACTGGTGCAGGGGCTGCAGGTGCAGCCCCTGGTGCGGCTGCTTCCGCACCTTCTGGTGGTGCTGCTTCATCGGATAAATCGCTAAGATCGCTTTCAATACCAGCCTGACTAATGCCTGCTGAACGCAATTCTCCAGAGCTATCTGTTGGAATAGCTTTAGCTTTACCTTGTTCTTCGGCCCATAGACGTTCATTTTCTGCCAACTCTTCGTCTGTCATACCTAAGAAACGTTTCATAGCAAAACGTTTTGACACAAATGGAATTTGTGTAATTGTTTGGAACTGTGGTACACGCTGTCCATCTAGCTCTGCTTGACGATATGTAGCAAAGTTCTGCGGAGGTTGGAACTGTACTTCAAATAAACTTGAGTCAATATTGACTCCACGATCGTACAAATACAACTTAAACTCTTGATCTATAACATCTTGCATTAGACTTTGTAGTCGTTGGCAATAGTTGTTAAAACGTAGTTCTTGAATATATGCTGTGCCAACGCGGCCATCGTTATACTGTGCTTGGCTATCATCTGCACCTGTTGGCAGATAGCTACTTGGAATTCTTAAACCACGGAATAACTTATTAGTAAAATACTTTAAGTCGTCGATTTCACCTAAGTTAGTACCGCCTGGTAGTGTTTCAACTTTACTTCCACGACCTTCTGCTGTCTGCGGAAAGAAGTAGTCTTCGTTGATGCTTAACGGATTGTAAGCACTATCAATAACATTAGTGCCGCCACCGGTAGCACTAGGTAATCTGCGTTGATGAATTTCGTTTTTAACACGCTCAACAAAGCTCATAGCTAAGTGACTTGGCATGTTACCTACGTCAACATAGAACACTCGACGTTCCGGAGCACGTTGTACACGATAGATAATGATAGCGTCTTCAAGTAATTCTTTTTGTTTGAATACTTTAAAAACGTTTTCTAATAAGCTGTTACCAAATGGATAATTGTTGTCTAGACCTTCACTTAGACTTAAATGCACTACGTGTTTAGCGTCAATGGCTACTTCGTTTTGATTATTTTGAAAACGTGTACCTGGACTAATAGGATATGCACCAGCTGCACCTCTAGCGGCTGCTCCGCCTGCAAGGTATTGTGTACCTCTGTTGTTACTATTTTGTTGATTAGGATTGATTGTAGTAACAACTAGATGTTGAAAATTAGGATTTAAATCACGAATTACATACTGCTCAGGTCGTTTACCATCGCTTTCGTTGACAATAATCTTAGTAATCTTGCCTGGATCGATGTAAGTCCATTTCTTATTTTCAGGATCTCGAACAAAGAATGCATCGCCGTATTTGAATACGTTACGCACGATTCTAAAGATTCTAGTTTCAAACTTTTGCAGTTTGCACCACTGCTGTAAGTACTCACGAAGAATAGCAATTTCGCTATTTGTTGCTTTATTTTTATAGAATAAAGTAAATGGAGTTTGATTTTCTCTGTTCTTTTGACTTGTAAATTCTGCAATAATGTCTAATGCTGCATTAACTTCACTGTCCATGTCCATTGTATCATATTGCAAATAACGTTCAATACGATTAGGTGCACCTGTGTAAACATCAGGAAGGAAGCTAGAATAATTAGCACGAGCTGGTCCAGGGCGTGAACTGTTCTGTCCAATTGGGCTGTATGCTCCGGGAGTACTGTCAACTGCTACTGGTGTAAAAAACTTTTTCCAACTCATTATTATCTCGCGTATAGGTTAGCATTATTGCTTTTGGCAGCTTTAGCTGTAGATTTATGTCCATCTTCATTAACAGAAATAAGTTGCCCCATCTTACTATTTAACGCATTTAAGCTCTTAACTACATCATCTAGAGTAGCAGCCTTTGAGTCAGGGGCCGTTGCACCTGGTTTTTTATCTGCAGGTTTGGCATCACCTACCGGAGTATACTCTTCTCCAGTTTCTGGATTAATGGCTTTACCTGGGCTAGCTTTCTTCTCTTCTGGTTTCTTTTCTGGCACTGCTGCCGAAGTTGATTTTGGTTTAGCAATTGGTAATCCATTTGGACCTAAAGTAAAACTGTCCATAGTAAGACCGCGATTAGTTGGAGTAGGGCTTGCAGATGACACAGCTTCATTCATTGCGTCACTGCTCGATCCTAGTATAGAAGCTGTATCTAAGTCAATACTGCTGTCTTCCATAGTGCTAACCAAGTCTCCCATAGACTCGTCTATTACTTTGTTAAGATTATCTTTGGCTTCTGCTAGTTCTTGTGCATACTTCTCGTGATTTTCGTTTAACTCTTCGTCACTACCCTCATTCCAAAGTCTTTGTAATTTTTCGTAAGCTGCTTCTTTTGCTTTTATTGCTTCGTCAATCTTAGCTTGTGCAGATAATGTTTTAGTTCCGCCCATTGCATCTGAAATATCTTCGCTAGACTTTGCTACAAGATCTTCAAATCCTGTATTAAATTCTGCAAATGATTTTTCAAAAGGCTTAGTAAGTTCTTTTAGATCAGGACCTTTAATAGTACTAGAGCCGCCGCCACTGATAGTTGTGCTAATATCCTTAGATATTTCGTTTAAGTTAAGCCCGCCACCGGATGTTTGTGCTCTTAATTGAGCAAACATCTTAGTAGGATCCATACTTTGCATACTTGCGTATGCATTTGCCATGTTATCCGACTTAGACAATCCTTTATTAGTTAACTTACTCTTTGGAACTATTTCGCCATCAGTCTTAGGAACAAATATTTCTTCCTCGCCACCATCTCCTACAATATATGGTTCATCTGCTTCTACAGGACCACCTGTGGCACGTTTTTCTAACTTTTTATTAACTGCTTCAGTACCTGCAGATACTGCTCGAGAACCCATGCCTACTACACTGCCGGCACCTTGAATTACACCTAATGGTCCGCTTGGTGCAACATCAGAGGTTCTTCTATCCCCGGCTGGTTTGTCACTAGCACCTTTTTCTACTCCTGTTCTAGCTGCGGCTTCAGTTGCTTGAGCAATACCTTTGCCTGTTCCGCCAAAGTTTGAGTTTACAACACTTAGGTTTTCTGCAAAACGACCAAGTTGAGGACTAATTTTATCTCTCACTGGTTCTAGCAATCCAGTTGTTAGACCAGCTCGTAGGTGATCAACAGTATTTCCTAACTGTACTGCGGCCTTGGTTGCACCGTCAACTTGTTTACCTTGTGCATCTTGTCCTGCGGCAGCTTTTTTAGCTTCGTCTGCTTGAATCTTTTGAGCTTTTGCTAGGTCGTCTTTGTTCTTTAGATCAAGGCCGTTAGCAGCGGCTACTTGTTCAAGACCTCTAACATAGGTAATTTGTGCGGCTGCTGATTCGTTAAGTGTCTTTGATACTGTTCCGCCTGCATCTCCAAGTGCCATTAACTGCAACTTAGAAGTGTTATTCATATCTTTAACACTTTGAGCACGAGCTTCGTTAGCAGCTGCCGAGGCAGCTCTCTCATCTCCTACTGCCGATGCACGGGCCTGCCTCATAGTTGCATTAGCTTGTTCTTGATTTAAGGCTGCTTGTGTTGCTGCATCTTTACTTAGAATCTGTCCTGTGGCAAATACTTCTTTAAACATCTGCCCTTGGCCACGCATTTGTGCATCTTGTAGTTGTGCTCTTGCATTAGCTTCAAACTTAGCTGCATCTTCTGCACTCATGCCTTGCGTTTTTAATCTAATGGCTGCTTCAAACTGCATGTCCATTTGATTCTTTTTCATTTGCTCCATCTGAGCTTCGCGACTCTTGCCAGTTAGCTTGGCCATTAGGTCCATTTCTGTAGCTAACTTGGTTGCGTTTTCAATTGCAACTGCATCACGTTGTTGATCGTCTTTAAATTTACCTCTTAGAGTAACTGCCTGTAGTGCTAGAACTTCGTTAAGTTCTTTGTTTGTGTAACCTAATTGTTTTAAACTATCAGTGGCACCACTATCAAAGAAGCTCTTGCTCATTTTAGCAAATGCTTCTGCACCTCTAGTTACACTTCCGCCTAGCCCTGCAAATTCTGAAGTATTTGATTTAATAACATCTGCAAAATCTTTTAAAGGAAGACGTGTACCTGCTGCCGCAACAGTCATTCCTATAATGTCATTGTTGAATCCAGCACCAGATTTGCTTAGGTCTCTCCAAGAATCTAAACCACTTACTACAGCATCTTTAAGTGCTGACACTCCAGACGCGGCTGCTGAACCGGCTTTACCGGCAGCACCTATTGCGGCATTAAATGGATCTAGTTCGGCTGCACTTTTCTTAAGTGCTTCGTCGATACCTTTAACGCCGCTACTGGACGGAGCAGTTTGTTTTTGCTGATTCTTTAAGAGCCTAGCCAGCCCTTCTTCGGTTAACGGAGTACCTTCTGCCATTATTATTCCTGGTGAAATCTACGTATATAAATACGGATAATATATTTATCGGGACTAAAAATGAGTCAAACCAATCCACTGCAAAAATTCTTTAGACAGCCAAAAATTTACGTTTCTTTGCCCAGCAAAGGGCTATACTATGAACCGGGTACGCTTTTAGGAGACTGGAGCAATGTGCCTATCTTTGCTATGAGTGGCATGGACGAGATCATCATGAAAACTCCAGATGCGTTGTTTACTGGCGAAGCAACTGCTACAGTCATTGAAAGTTGCTGTCCTTACATTAAAAATGCTAAAACAATGCCAGGCATTGACATTGATGCATTATTAATTGCCATTAGAATTGCTACATTTGGTGAAACAATGAGTGTTTCTCATGCTTGCAAGGCTTGCGGTGCAGAAAATGACTACGAAATTGAACTAAGCAAGCTATTAGAATACTTTTCTAATCTAAAATTTATTAACTCTATTACAATTAGCGAAACTTTAACAATTAGAGTAAGACCGTTGCAGTACGATGAAATGAATTACTTTGCCATTGAAAACTTCAAATTGCAAAAGATGCTATTTCAAATTTCAGACACTAACGAAGAAGAAAAACAAAAACAAATTGATAAAATTTACAAAGATCTATCAGAGTTACAATTACAATTATTTTTAACTGCAATTGAAAGTGTTCAAGCGGAAGGTGTATCAGTTACTGAAAAACCGTTTATCGAAGATTGGTTAAGAAATACCGAACGTGATACTTACAAAGTTATCAAAGAAAAACTCGAACAAAACAAAGAAGCATGGAGTATGCCCGAGCAGCCTGTAAAATGTGCAGACTGTGGTGCAGAAAATGCTCTAGTAGTTAGTATTGACCAATCAAATTTTTTCGTATAAGGCTCTTGAGGCTCTCAAACTCTGAAATTGAGGGCTTTATCAAGCGTCTAGAGCAAGACACCAAGGGCCTAAAAGACGAAATTTTCAGACTAAGCTGGTACATGAGAGGCGGAGTATCAGCACATGAGTTATTCCATGTATACTCATACGAAGATCGTATGCTCATGAATGAAATAATCAAAGAGAATATTGAGACCACTAAGAAAAGTGGTATGGCAATAATTTAACGTATTGGCGGAAGTGCTTGCCCTGCTTTGGCAAATTTGGCTAAAGGATCAGGTTGCCCTGCATCAACAGCCTGCTTTCTAATCAAGTTTAACTGTGCGTTGGCCATTAGTCTAGCATTAGGCAGTAGGTTTCCGTCTTTGTCTGTAACTAAGATCTTAGTTTCTGGATTGATCAGCTTACCTGCTTTGTCAGTCATTGGATCTGTAATAAATCCAGTCTTTGCGGTTTGGCCGCTCAAGCTACCATCAGCACCACTTGCGGCTGCTTTTTCTTTTCTATCTGCTTGTGCAGTCTTGGCTGCTTCAGGACTACCAAATTTCTTTTCGTCAGCTTTGTTGTAGTAACCTACCACAATGTCCCATAAGCTGTCTGTTGGCTTACCTATAGTTCTAACTATTCCGCCAAAGTATTCATAGAGTATATTTCTGCCCTGCTCAGATCCTAACCACCACTGGAACCATCTGATAAATGCTTCACTAGCTATAGTAGCTGCAACGCTAGCACCTAATGTTGCATACACACTAACACCACCTAGTACTCTGATTAGCCATTTAACACCTGTAGCTGTAGCAATAGCTCTACCAATCCATGTTACTAGTGTAGGTAACAGTATTTGTGTAGTAAAAACACCAAACTCAAACTCTCTTTGTTCTACTAGTTTAGCATGTCCGCCATCCTCGCCAGGTAGTTTGCCTTGTACATACATAGCATCTAGTACATACAAGTTTTCATAAAGTTGTGTTAATGCTGTGGCAATACCAATAGCACTGAATACTTTACCCCATGGCCCGTATCGTGTTTTCCACATTCTTGTAACACGATCAGATAACTTTAGTTTTCTTGCATAGTCTGCTGAAAGTTTGCTTAGTCCTGCTGTGGTTAATTTTGTTATTGCTATTGCACTTACACCTGTAATAGCCAATGTTTTAAGATCAACACCTAGATCAGGCATCATGCCAGTAACGGCACTGATTACTCCGCTGCCACTATCGGTATCTTGCTCTTTATCTTTTTCACCTGTCTCTTTAGATTTATCAGATGTCTTAGAGGCATCGTCAGATCCGCGAAGTAGTGCAAAATTATCATAATCTTCAGAAACAATTTGAAAAACTTTCATAGTAATGTATTTATTAATGATGTACTGCGTACATCTGTTCATCGCTATCGCTCGAACTAATTTTCTTTTATTTAAACAGTTTAGCTGCGAAGCAGTTTAAATATTATCTAGATTGTTCAGTCACACTTAGCCCGTTTCCGGGCTAAAAAAATGAACATTATCTGAGTTGCACAATGTCACTTAGCGTTAAAGCATTACAGTGGCGGTCATCCGGTACCACGAGCCTTGTCTTATTATGACGGCGGTTTACAAACATACGCTAACATATTTGTAAACGTGAGGTTTTTCTCCTCTCTTTTTGCCTATGTTATTCCTTTTCAAACAGCAAAATCGCAGGGCTTAGAAGCGATCATCATCCAATTGGGTAGTTGCTGAGTACTCTTAACGGCGAGAGTTTTCCATCTCTGCGACCCGAGGTCCAGATATAGGGCGTCTGAAGTTAGCTGACGCTTGCCTTAACCGTTTAACTGTTTGCCTTTGATGTGTGAGCCATGTACACGGACCTGTATATGTCCGTTATAGTAGTCATCTGATTCTAATACACGCCTTGAGAATTGCTCTCTTGCCTCGATATAACTACATTCAGCCTTGGATGTGCAGTAATAAAGTATCTCTCTGTGAAAGTTGTCTGTGCCTAGTGTTTCTACGTCTTTGTTTAATTGGTCGTTGCTGCCATAGTATTCACGCCAGTCAGAATCAATTTTAGAACGAATCTTCTTTTTCTTCTTTGTGCCGTTTTTGAGTTTTACTGTTTTATAAGTTGTCTTAGAGAATTTTGCTAATTTTTTGCCTATATATTTGCGACCAGTGATGCTATTAGTGATAATGTAGACGAAGCCAATACATTCTTCAGGTAAGGTTTCGACTAATTTATTTTGATAATACCATGACATGCACTTAGTTAGTGTCGTTGTCGTCTTGTGCCTGTTGTTTTTGAGCAGCCTGTTCTTTTAATTTTGCTTCTCTGTATTTTGGTGATTTAACTTTAGGTTTGAGTTTGCGTATTTCTAATATTTCTGCTCGCATCTCTAATGCGATTCGCCTAATTTCGTATAAGTGTTTTCTTAGCCTAATACCAGAAGCGTGTGACTCTGTAGCTTCCCAATCTTGATTTTCTTCAAAATACTTGCGAAACTCTTTCATCAACGCTTCGTGGTGATGCCTAGTGGTCATTCTTCAATTTCTAAATCGTTTGCGTAGCTGGTAAAGCCGTTTTCTTTAACAACCTTAAGAACATTGTTAACACGACCAATCAATTCATCCTTGTGACTGATCAAATAAATGTTCTTGTTGCGTTCACGTGCCATCTTTTTAAGTACGCCCAGTGCGTTCTCAACACCGTTAGCATCTAACCCGTTGTCGATTAACTCGTCAATAAACAATAAGTTAATGTTTTGATATAACGATTCCCATACATCACGGAAACTCCATGACAAACCTAAGATTAAACGATTGCGTTCACCACGTGACAGATTGTCAAAATCTAAATCTTGTCCTAACTGTGTAATTTCAACATTAAGATCGTTTAGGAAACTTACTTGATGTGGCAAGCCCATCTTGTCAAGATAATAAGTTAAGCGATTGTTTAAGTAAGCTAAGTTCTGATCAATGATCTTTTTACGGATAAAACTATCTTTGTTTGTTAATAGCTTTAATAAGAACTCTTGATGATCTTTTAATGTTGTTAGTGCATTAATGTTATCCCAATTAATTTCTTGGATAGCAGTATGTCTAAGTTCGTCAATCTGTTCCTGATATGGATCAGTTTCCTGTTGTCTAATAGCTAGTGCATTTTCTAAACTAGTTAGATTGTTTTGATGTTTAAGTGCTTCTTCTAAACTATCATAATACGTTTGTGGCCGACCGTTAATGTCGCCGATAGTTTCTAACTCTTGAACAACAGTTGCATAGCTATCGCTAATGCTTTCTAAGTAACTGATAGCATCGGCTAGATTCTTTTCAGCACTAGCACTCATTTCTTCATGCTTGTGCGTATGTAATCCTTGTTCACACGCAGGACAAGTTTTATTTTTTAACTGTTCAACTTCTTTTGTATATTTTGTAACAGTTTTATCAGCTTGCGTTAACGCAGTTTCTAATGTAGCCTTTTCTTTGTTAAGACTTTTAATTTTAGCCGCTTGCTCATCGTAGTTTTTTAACTTGGCATGCTGAGTTAATTCTTTTTCAATGTCTACGCTTTGCAATTCTGCAATGCTCTGTGCAATTTTTGCACAGTCTGATTTCTGTTGATTATACCATGCACTTTGTCTAGTCTCTAAACCTGTAATACTTAATTGTATTTTTTCATTGGACTTTTTAGCAGCTTCAATGTCAGCAGTTTCTTGAGTAATAGATTCTTTAGTAGTACGAATATGTTCTTTTAACAGCTCAGCTTTTTCACTTAACAGAGTAATACCTAACATCTGTTCAATAATTTCTCTCTGCTCATTAGCTTTAAGACTTAAAAACGGCTCTGTATATGTGTTAAGTGCTACAATATGTTTGAACATATCGTGGCTCATGCCTAGTAATTCGTCAAGATCTTTCTGCGTTTCTCGCATATCGCCTTGACTGTCGTCGGCATCGTCTGCTGTTTTTTCTTGATCATTGACGTAAAACTTCATCACAGTGGGCTTACGTCCACGTTCGATTTTATACTTGTTACCGTCCTTTTCAAAAGTTAATGTAACCAGCATATTCTTATTGTTAATTTTATTGATTAAGTTATCTTTCTTAATATTAGTAAGTGCATTACCAAAGAGAGCAAAACTTAATGCATTAACAATAGTTGTCTTACCTGTACCGTTTCGTGATCCACTGTCATCTCCGCCTTGATCTAAGTTTTCACCTAACACCAAAGTTAGCTGTTCTCGTCCAAAGTCAACAGCTTGGGTTTGATTACCCACGCTCATAAAATTCTTAACGGTTAATTCTTTAATTTTAATCATAGGCTATTATAGATGCTCAGCAAAACTTTAGGATCAAAGCTGTCGCTTTGAATACTAACTAATTGACTACTCACAATTTGATCAACTGATTCAAATGCCTGAACATCAATGTCTGTATTAATTTCTAATTCTTTCTTTTCTGGAATTAGTGTTAGTTCTCGTATATCATAATCCTGCATAAACTTTTCTTTAATGAAACTAGCTTCTTCATAACTAATATCAATGTCTAATGCAACACGTAAATGCTGTTTAGGCAAAATTAATTTGTCAGCTTCGTCAATTAAGGTGCTTAATTTTGTAGTACGGAATGTAGGTTGTCCAGGCCAACTGTAGTATTCTGGTTTGCCACCCCACTCAAGGATCATCATTCCACGATCGTCATCCCATGCATCGGCATAGTTGTGTGGAAATGCATTACCGATGTAGTGCATATTGCCTTTACTTTGCCGTTTGTGAAAGTGCCCACTAAATCCTAACTCGTAACCTTTAAAGTTATCTAACTGAATTTCACCATGGTCGGGCATCTGTACCATAGCATTCATAAAGAAGTTAGGCAATTCAAAGTGACCAAAGATATACTTGCCACCTTTCTTACCTACGGCTTTCCATTCTTCTCCTACAAGCCACGGACAGAGAGTAACTTCACCAATAGTGGTAGGCTCATGCACAACAGTAATCCCAGGAATATACTTTCCAAACTCGACGGAATGAATATCCCGTTTATCTTTGTAATATAAATCATGATTGCCAGGGAAAAAGAAAAATTGATCAAAGCTCTTACCCAACTTTTCCAAGGCCCTAAGGCTATAGTCCATAGTAGTGATATTAAGACTATTACGATTGTGATGCCAGTCCCCCAAAAATATTCCAACATCGCATCCTTCCTCCTGTGCTTTGGCAATGTACCAGTCAACAAAGTCTTCGCAGTCTTGGTTGTGTACAGAGCTGTTAGATTTTAAACCAAAGTGTATGTCTGTAAAGCAGGCAGCTTTCTTAAAAAGGTTAGTCAAATTATAATCTCCGTTGATCTATTATAGTTGTTTTAAGACTACAGGTCAATCGATATTTTCTTCATTTCGTTTTAGTGCGGCAGCATGTTCACCTTGTCCAATTCTAGTGTAACTTGGATTCATACCATTCATCTCGAGTAAGTCGTCTCGAATAACTTGATTTCGTTTTTCTATATTGATGATTCGAACAAAGCTGTTAGTAACGGCGGCAGTAAAATAAGCAAAAGGATTGTCCGATTTACTTTCATCGAACTGTAGACCAATTTGAGTAAGCTGTAAAATTGCCTGCCCTCGCATTTCATCGTTGTAAGTATATCCACGAACGTTGCCCCTTGTAGCGTATCTTTCGCATAGTTTAATATACATTCGGGCTAAGGTATTAGTAATCTGCCCGTGATCTTTGTTAAACTTGCCTTTTTCTAAATCACCTTTCCAGTGCGATTTCCCCACACAAACTAGTATATCGTTTTCATCAAACTTCCAATGCTGGAACGGAGGAAAGTTTACTTTATCACGTCCGTCTGCTATAGTTTTAGGGTTTTTCTTTCTAGTAGAATTAAGAGGAATGTGGTCAAAGGTCATAATTCTAAACACTAAATCTTGCTTGGCAATTTTCTTATAGTCAATTTCGCAATCAGCTTGTTTGACTTTTTCGCCCGCCGCTTTTCGAGCAGCATACGCTTCTTGACCTAAGCGTTTGGCTTGAGCACGTTTGGCTTCTGCAATAGTTCGAATATTAATCTTATCAATACTAGGTAAAATAAGATCGTATCTATGATATTCTG
>JACCED010200213.1_pt1 | contig 14464 bp, 11 predicted proteins | sample 7455021 | NCBI WGS metagenome assembly JACCED01 (sample SAMN15323456, study PRJNA562643) | freshwater metagenome | isolation source: river surface water | place: USA:Blue River Watershed | collected 2017-08-19 | reverse complement strand
GGGCACCCTTCACACCTGACTACATTGTTCTTGCATCAGGAGTAGTCGAGATAGCGCTAGGCCTTGCCCTCATATCTCTACAACGTAGAAAAGCAGTCGGCATAGCCACAGCCGCCTTCTTCATCGCAATCTTCCCCGGAAACATCTCTCAATTCGTCAACGGAATCGATGCCTTCGGACTTAACGATGATCGCGCTCGCGCAATCCGATTGCTATTCCAGCCGTTGCTAGTGCTGTGGGCGCTTTGGTCAACGACAGCGATACCTAAGGGAAGCTTCAGACGCTTTTGGAATTATGTGAAGAAAACGATCCGAGAGAACAAAGTCGCCACAGTGATTGGAATCCTGATCGGGGGAGTCGGAACAAGATTTCTCGAGGATGGAAATTTGCTGGTAACAACTGTGTTGACGGGCGTAACCACCGCAGGAACCCTAATTGTCCGGGTTGGGATGAAGCAAACTATCTTAAGAGCCCGCTTGAGGAAAACCGATGCCCCAAGTGTCTCACGCACACGCTGATTGCATAAGCCTTAACATTAGCAACATGAAATCAGGTCTGAATCGCTTGGTTGTAATAGTTGCCACCTTAGTTCTTTTTGCTTCAATTCCTGAAGTGGCCAGCGCTGTGAATAACAAATCATCGTTTTGTAAATCTATGCTTTCAGATGTAAAAAGAATTGATGCCAATGGTCTTAAATTGTTTTCAAAATACTCAAAGAAATTTGCCCTAGCGAGAGAATCCGGAAATCTGGAAGATAATTTAAATCAAACTAGAAGTTTATTAGACCTATATGAAAATGATCGAACACTCTTCTTGAGAGCGCTAGAAAGTAAAAAATGTTTCACTTCAACAGAATTATTAAATTTGGAGTATGTTCTTGCGAATACAAATGCGAATGCAAATACGACAAAAAGTTGGTTAGATGCATTTACTGGAATACCCGGCAAAAATTTTTATAGTAATTACATGGAACTGCCAAAGTATCTAGCAACGCCATTTAGTTGGAATTATTGTGAGAAAAAAGGCACCAAGTTTAAATCTATGGAATGTAAACTTTATGAAGGAAAATTGCGATGGATAGATCGGTCATATTCAGGAAACCTCGATGGCGAAATCAGCTGGCCTACTGGATTTATCGATGGGAAGGTAAATTTGATTGAAGCAAAAAAACGCATCGAAGAGTATTACGATGAGAATTCGGTTGCAGCAAGTACAAACGGCAAGGCCTCGGTTGATTTCTTTAAGAGAACCTCTTACCCAGGTTTATTTGACTACGAATCAGAACCGAAGTTGACGGCGTGCCGAGATTTTGAAACATTGCAAGACAAGGCAGGACCCGTAAAAATCAAGTATGTGGTTAACGTCGATGGAATAAAACCAGATCCGGATTGGATGCTTACCGATGATTCAAGAGGGGAGCGCATTGTCAGCCAGAAATTTAAAGGCCAGATCTTCTCGGTGCCGGTAAGGATCGAAATATCTAAAGGCGACTGGAGTGATCCTGGATCGTTTGCTTTTAGACACGTTGCAATAATTGACGGGACCGTCTATCGGTTTTCGAGTTGCTAGACATTCTTACAAATACTGTTTGGCATCTCCCAGATTTGAGTAATGTAACCATCCTTTGACTCTCGAACTAATCTGAAGTCCAAGCAGGCACCTTCAAGCCCAGGCCTCTCTTTTATGTAACTGTAAATGCCCACTGCATTTGAATAATATCCATAGAATGTGTACTGCCATTGATCTTTTGAACCGCTGATTCTGTACTGCACGCCGGTCAAAGTCGAGGCATCCACCTGTTCCGTTTTTATCCAAACTACCCAATCGCCTGCTTTGCGATCGGAGGCAGTTTGAGAAACCTGATAAGGGGCCGAAGTTCCTTTGCTAATAATGACTTCCGGCGAGACTTCAAATTTCCTATTCTTACAAATCTCAATTACGGCTTGCTTGGCTGCCTCATAGTCTTTCTGCAGCGAAGCTGATTTGTAGAACCATTTACATGCATTCTCCAAATCTGAATAATTCTTTGCATAAACCTGACCTAGAGAATACGCAGAACGGTAGTAGCCTAAATTCGCCCCAACAAGCAGTACTTCCTTTGCTTTTGCCCAATTCTGCTCGTTGATATAAATCAAGCCCAGGTTCTGAGCTGAACCACTATCCCCAAGCTTCACTCCTCTTTGATAGGCAATTTTTGCCTCTGAAATCCTCTTTGATTTTTCTAAGAGTGACCCATAATTGAAGGCACAGAATGCATATTCAGAATCGATACATTTTTTAAACCATTTTTCAGCTTCCACGGCATTATTCTTCTGTATATACAAAGTTCCCAAGTTATACATGGCGACAGCCGAACCAGCATTTGCCGCTTGTTTGTACCAGTCAATGCCTTTGGATTCTTCCTTCAAGGTGACGTAATAATTATATCCAAGCGCATTCATTGCCACCGCGTCTCCGGTTTTCGCCGCAACCAAGCAAATCTTTATCGCTTCATCAGTTTTGAATGCATCTGTTAGGCGTTGGCATTCAGTAGAAGAAGTTTTTTGATCGTCAGCTTTTGCGAGTTCCGAAACAACGCTTGTCCGAGTAGGTGAAGTAAAAGTTTCGACAACATTCGATGGGTTTATGACATCGATACTCTGGGCTTTATTTTGATTTTGGAAGGATGCAGCAAGTACAGCAGTTGCCGCAATAGAAAGAGCCGCAATAGAAAGCGCAATTTTTGAATGGATTATTCTTTTAAACGAACTTTTCCCCCTTAAGGGGGTTGGCTTCCTTCTATTGCCAAGCAAGAATTCAATGTAGCCACGGGCACTCTGGAGGGCTTCCAAGGCTGTTGGGCGATCTGAAGGATTCTTTTCTAGAAGCGGAGATAAGTATCTAACTTGATTCTCTGTCAGGTTTTCTAAATTTGGCAAATCTGTATTAATACTTCGCATCAGCTGCAATTCATTGTCGCCCTGCCAAATGCTTGTGCCTTTTGCCGCGAATGCAAGAGTTGCGGCAGTGCTAAATACATCCATTTTTGGATTGGCTTTAATGGTGAAATGCTCTGGTGAGCTGTAAGGAGTGGATCCTTCACGGTTACCAAGAGGAATTATCCTCGTTTGACCAGAAATATGCGCGATGCCAAAGTCAATTAGTTTATTTCCAGTCTCACCGAGCATGATATTGCTTGGCTTAATATCTTTGTGAATTATTCCAATTTCATTAGCGGAAACAATCGCATGAAAAATATCTGCCGCTAAGTTAAACCATTTAAGTTCATCGAGAGGTCCCTCATACTTAACTTTTTCGTCCAGGGTGGGGCCATTGATAAATTCCGTAGCTATCCAAGGAAATTCTCCGCTCAAATCAGCGTCCAGGATCTTTCCGATGGCTGGATCAGAAAGTTTTGAAAGCACTTCTGCTTCTGTCGCTAGGCGACTACGTGCGTCATCTTCCTGAACGTACTCTTCACGGATAACTTTAATCGCCGCCTTCTGAGCGCCTTTTTCGGCTAAGAAAACAGTTCCGAACCCACCCTCACCTAAACGGCCGTTGATGCGCCAGCCCCCAAGTTCGTCGGGATCGTTAGCTTTTTTTGGCTCCATGGCGCACCTCCTTTAGACGAAGTATGAAGGGAAAATTGGGGTATTCCTAGCTAATTTGCTCATTTCCATGGGCCTAGATCAATTGTAAGAGAATCTCTTCAATCTTCTTAAGGTCTGGCTTAGATGCATTTGGAAGAGATGCTGTCACTGCAGAGTTGCCACTCTTAAAGGAGACATTAAATTGACCCTTTCCTTCGTAAACAAGGAACTGTGCCTTCATTGCCTTCACGAATTGAGTAATTGAATCTTCTGATACTCCAGGGCTTAACTGAATTTTCAGCGGTCTGCCTGTTATTTCAAGTTCGTAATTTTCTGTGTTGAGCGCCGCCCCAGTGCTAGAAGCAATATTAGTTACGGCCGTTGCTCGCTTCTGAAAGACAGTCGAAGTCTTTGCTTCAGTAATATCTCCAAGCATGGTTGTCCAGGTTCTTGATGCACCGTCTTCAAGATTATTGAGCCTTCCAGTGAGAGGACTTGCTTCATCTTCCTTCACGTCTATTGAGAAACTTGGACCCAGTTTTTCGATTGCGAAAAGCTCCCATTGCTTGAGATAGGTTGTAATTGCCTTTCGGCTGATTAAACCCTTCTTACTAATGCCTTCCGCGAAATCATCTTCATCATTCTCTGCTTGTTCACCATTGCTAACGGCAGATAACAATTCATGAGAATCGCGAATCCATTGAGTGAAGTCAGAAGCGCTCGACACATTCGCCCTCAAGAGGCTATTGGACTTTGTCACTACCTTTTTAAGCTCTTCCGCGCCCAGGAAGGGGGAGTACACCTGAGGCAAGGAGCGTTCCGGTTCCAAAATGTTTAGGTGTGCATTTACGCAGCTGGCGCGATTTCTACTTAGATTTAACGTTTTCTGGTGTTCAAGAACTAATGCGCTGATCTCAATGACTACTTCCGTCAGGTCGATATTCTTCGGATTCGACGTAGCGACTTTATAAATCATGTCACTAAGTTTTTGACGTCCAGCCAGACCGGATACCAGCGCGGCTTTAGCCAGTGCCGAGTAAGTCTTCTCATCAAGCTTGCTCAGGCCCTTGCGCTCCCAATAAGTAGCGATCTCAGAGCTCGCCGCAGCTTCCGTAAGCAAACGGGCGCGATTAGCCTCAAAGCCGAGGTCGCGCTCAAGGCGCTCCTTTATCTGCTTGCCTGTCATAGATGCCATTGCGCCTCCGATTTGCGTCTATAAGAACTATAACAAGATCTATAAAGAATCACCATTTGGCTCACCGAAGCCTCCCGACCGCCAAGCACGCTCAATTTAGGGCTGATTCAACACGCCGAAAGAAATATCTTGCCTTCGGGGCTTGACTTCCCTAGTTTCTATAATCTACTATAAATCTTATAGAAGTGATAGACACTTCAAAGGGGGCAGAAATGTTTAGTAAGAATTCAGTAAAAGCAGTAAAGAACAATGCTTTTAAAGCTGCGGTTGTTGTTTTGGGTGGAGCGGCACTTGTCATGACGCTCTCGGCTTGCTCTCCTGTGAGCTCACTCAAATCAGCCTATGAGGGTCAGCCTTTCCCTCAGATGCCAGCTCCCGAGGTAGCTACTTACGTCCTGGACATGTCGGGGTCCACTTATCCAACAGCTCAATTGGAGGCTTTGGGGTCAGGCATTAACGACTTCATCGCCGGACAGTCACTGGGTAATCCTTTCGCCCAGTCACCTGTAGCTCCTCGGGGGTTAAGCATTCAGTTCGTCACCAAGAACTCTGCTCAAGCTCCACGAATTCTTCTCGTCTCAACCAAGACAAGCCAGAGCCTGTACGACTTCATCAAGGAGAACACACCAAATCTTGAAGGTGCGCTGCAGCTCTGGAATGGCTTAATCAATGCACGAACACAGATTTGGCAGGACGAAGCACTGGAATCCAACCAGGCTGCTTGTGTGGAAGCAGTTGTAGCGAAGTTAGGTCGCCAACAACTCCTTCCTGATGCTCTCAAGATCCCAGCAGGCATCATCTGCCAAGACGCAAAACAAACAGCAACATCCTTCAAGCGCCTTCAAGACTTTGTTGCAGAACCAGGAATTCAAATGGGTTCTGACGTCAAGGGTGCAGTCGAAGCCAGCTTGAGAAATCTCGCAACAGCAAAAGCAGAAAATCCATCAGCACGCCTCACTCTTGTAATCGCTTCCGACATGGTCGATGAGGTCTCACTCTCTCTTCCTCGTCGTCTAAGCGGAAGCGATTCCAAGGGCGTATGCAACATGGCTGTACAAGACGCAGCTAACGCGGCAAATGACTACTCATCAGTGAATGTTGTGATCGTCGGCGCTCGCAATTCAAAAATCAACACAAACACACTTGATCAAGTTCAGGCCTACTGGACCTGTTATCTCAACCAAATCGGCATCACAAACATTACCGAACAGTCTGATCTCTCAGGCTTCTAACCAACCCATAGAAATAGGAGAAAAGAAATGAAAAACAAGTCAACATCATCAGCACCAAAAGAAATCATCAAGGATGCACGTAAGCAGGGCCGTCGTGATGGAAAGAACCAAGTTCCACGTCAAGAATGGACTCACAACAGCGTTCCTTACTTAATGCAGCTTCAGCGTCAGTATGCGGCTTTCGGTAGAGAGCTAGACCTACAGCTTGAGGAAAAGAAGCTAGCTAAGGAAACACAGAAAGTAGAAGCGATTAGAACTGAGATCCAAGAGAAGGGAAAATCACAAGCCCTTGCGCAGAAGCTCGTTCATGCAGAAGCAGAGTTAGAGAAAGCTCAGTCAAAGCTTGATGGGGGAGTCGAAGAAGTACCTCTAGCAAAGTTTGCCCGTATTCGCCTCATTAGCAATACCTTCTATCTTCCGTTCCTGTTCCTCCTCTTTATCGGTGAATTCACAATCACTGCACCAGCGTTCAGAATCCTCTTGGGTGAAAAGGTTGGGCCATCTCTAATCGTGACGCTGACAGTCAGTGGACTTTCAGTTGGTGCAGCGCACATCCTTGGAATTTACTTCAAGTCACTATTTGATCGCAATCGACCAAAGTCAGGTGTCTATAACTCTCTATTTGCTGTCATCGGAATTCTCCTAGTTGCAACAATTACTTTCCTTTCAAATATTCGTGGTCGTAACTCTGTACTCACATCAGGAAACCTCACGGGAATGTCAGACACCGGAAAGATCTTCTATCTTTGGGCTTTCTACACCCTCCTTCAGCTCACATTCGTAGGTGTTGGAATCGTTATTTCATTCATGCACTACTCAGAGATTGAAAGTGCCGTTGGTCGCGCGAAGCGCAAGGTTTGGTTCCTTCGTACTCTTCAAAATCGTCGCAATAGCGAAAAGCTAAAATCAGGTGCATCTGTTGAAGAGTCTGATATCGATACCTCAAAGATGTTAGATCGTGAACTCGAAGTTCTTGAAAGTAAGAAGATTCTCCTTCGTGCGCAATATGAAGAAGCAGTAGCGGTCTACCGTGATTCAAACATTCAATCTCGTCGCGACGAGATGAGTGGTGCGCACCCATCCCTTCAAGCATCGGAGTTGGATTTTCGTACTTCTGGACTCGAATTCAACACCGCAGAGTTAGTTGCCACACGATGAAAAGAAAACTTACGGTCACTGTCTGGATTCTGGCGACTTGTGTATCTGTACTGGGAGCAAACCCGGTCAGCGCACAGGTAAGAATTGTGAAGGTTTACGACGGAGACACAGTTACCTTGAGTTCGGGAGAAAAAGTGAGGTTATTGCAAATCGATACACCGGAGCTATCCCCGGCCGAGTGTTATGGAGAAGAAGCCAAAATTGCCTTGACCTCAATGCTTAACCAAACCGGAACTCTCTCACTCAAGGAAGATCCTAGGTTGGACAAGGTAGATCGTTACGGTCGCCTGCTGCGCTACCTTTTTATTGGAAACACAAATATCAATCTCAAGATGGTGGAGGTCGGAGCGGCGGCCCCTTACTTCTATAAGGGCGATAAGGGTCTGTACTCATCTCAGATTCTCAAAGCGGCTCAGAGTGCAAAAGCTCGTTCGCTTGGACTTTGGAAGAAATGTCCTGGCTCGCAACTAACCCCAAGTCGCGCTATTTCGACAGTCAATGTTGTTCAAAAAGTGAACTCTGATCCTAAGGATCTTCAGACGCATTGCGACCACAACTACTCCGGTTGCATCCCAGTCTTTGCTTCCGATGTGGATTGCACGGACATCAAGCAATTGGGTCTCGCTCCTGTGCAAATAGTCGGAGTCGATGTGCACAAATTAGATCGAGATGGAGACGGAATCGGGTGCGACAAATGAGGTTCATGTCTGGATGGACTTGGTACTGCGAGCATCACGACAGCTTTGGTATCGGGGACACTGAATTAGAAGTACAACATTTAGCTAACGCGCATATCAAATTCGCCATGAAGTCCGGTGATCCATGCCGGATGTACCTGAAGAATCAAGGTAAGCCAACGCAGTCGCGATCGATCTCTTCTGAGAAGACAGCGACTGCTCCTAAACCATCTACCTACATGTCGAGAGTGAAAGAAAATTTTGCTCGTGCATGGCAGAAATGGGATGAGAGAGAGGACTTGCAGCTACGAGAGAATTTTGATGCTAGGAAAGATTTGAAAGAGTTAACAACACTTCATCAGCGAGCTGAAGGGGGAATAGTCGCCCGCCTTAAGAAGCTGGAGCTTCTTGCTCAAGATGTTGAGATTCACGAAGCTGCAAAGTTATTGGCAAATCAGCATGAGAAGCTGATCAAAAGAAAGACTTACTCAGGCAAACTCCAAGTTAGTAATCCAGAGATCGCCCCTCCGCGTACAGAGCGAGGGAAGGATTCCTTTGTTGAGTACGGCATGATCAATCCACCTCCAGCCCCACTTCCTGATCTCAGGCATACGAGCATGTTTACTTGTTCGATCTGTAATCAGCCGGTGATCGGAAATAGCTGCTACTGCCGAGGGAACTAGCTTCCGTAGGTTGTCAGTGACCCCGAGTAACTTAAAGGTATGAAGAAGAAATGTCCGGTCTGCGATTCACTGGTCGGAGTCCGCGAATTCATATATGGAATGCCTTCGGAAGAACCAGATCCCACCAAGTACATTCTTGGGGGCTGCAGCTACTCCGAGGACATGCCAGATTTTCGTTGCATCAAATGCGCCACTGACTTCTATGAGAAAGGGGATGAATTCCACAACAGGTTTATTTCTGATGGATCAGGAATGAATTTTCTCTGTAAATCTTGCAAAGAGTGGATTTCCGCAATTGATGAGATTGACTGGCATGAATGCGATGTTTAGAAACGCAATCAATGTGATCGAATCTAGAGAATTAAGCTCCCCAGCCGTCCGAATTATAGATTTTCTGTCTATTTCTTCCCACCTTGGTTATCTTTAGCTTATGTTTGCGAGCCTAAACCCAGAGGAGCAAGCGCGAGTCCTTATTGATGGCCAGCTCATTGCCGCTGGCTGGGTTGTCCAAGACCGCGAGGCTATTGATCTTGTAAACCATGTTGGTGTCGCAGTCCGCGAAGTAATCATGGAAAAGTGGGCAGGCCGAGCCGATTACGTTCTTTACGTGAACCGCAAGATGGTCGGCGTAATTGAGGCTAAGCCTCAAGGCACAACCCTCATGGCCGTTCAATGGCAATCCCATCGCTATTCAAAAGGCCTAACCGAGTCACAATCGAAGAACGCTGTGCTGGTTAACGGGGAACTGCCATTCATCTACGAGGCTTCCGGTAGCGAAACCAACTTCACGAATGTTTATGACCCAGAACCTCGAGCACGACATATTTTTAATTTCCAAAAGCCAGAAACGCTCGCACGTATTATCCGTGAATCAGAAAGTCACAAACATGCGACTTGGCGAGGTCGAGTCCTTGAACTCCCAGATACGGAAGGCTATGACCTTCGTCCCGCATCACGACGTGCAGTCATAGCAATTGAGCAATCTCTAAAGAACAATCAGCATTCACGTTCATTAGTTCAGATGGCAACTGGTGCCGGCAAAACTCGCATGGCCGTGACCGAGTCATATCGATTACTTAAGCACGGGGGATTCAATCGAGTTCTCTTTCTCGTTGACCGTAACAATCTTGGTGACCAAACGCTTCGCGAGTTCCGTGATTTCACCACGCCTGATGATGGTCGTAAATTCACCGACCTCTACAACGTAGACAAACTAACCGGAAGTGGAATGGTCGGTTCATCTGCAGTCGTTATTTCAACTATTCAACGCGTTTTCTCTGTCCTGAAGGGCCAGACAGTTACTGAGAATGATGACCCAAACCTGGATGGTTTCGTTCCTGATGCGCCCATTGAAGTCCAATACAGTCCAGAACTCCCACCAGAGTCATTCGACTTAGTCATTGTGGATGAATGCCACCGTTCTATTTATGGGTTGTGGCGAGGAGTAATCGAATACTTTGATGCCCATGTCGTTGGTTTAACTGCAACTCCAACTAAACAAACCATGGGCTTCTTCCAGCAGAATTTGGTTTCCGAGTACACATTCCCTCAATCCGTTGCAGATAAAGTAAATGTGGACTTCGAGGTTTACCGCATCAAGACGAAGATTTCTGAATCAGGCTCAACTATAGAAGCGGGCACGGTTGTCCCAGTCTTAGATAAGAAGACTAGAGAGCAGCGATTGCTGCAGCTTGATAATGAAATGCAATATTCCGCAACGGACCTTGATCGCAGCGTTGTTAGCAAAAGCCAAATACGCACTGTTCTTGAAACTTTCCGTGACCGCCTATTCACGGAAATTTTCCCGGACCGCCGCGTAGTCCCTAAAACTCTAATTTTTGCCAAAGATGATAATCACGCTGAAGAAATTGTCACTCAAGTAATGCAGGTTTTTGGCAAGGGAAATGACTTCGCCGCGAAGATAACCTATAACGCAAAGGATCCAAAGAAGTTACTTCAGGATTTTCGTAACTCTCCAACACTGCGTATCGCAGTTACAGTAGACATGATTGCAACTGGTACGGACGTAAAAGCCATCGAATGTGTGTTCTTTATGCGCGATGTTCGCTCAGGTACTTACTTTGAACAGATGAAGGGCCGCGGCGCCCGAAGCATGGATGACGCTTCCTTTACTTCTCTCACCCCTGATGCCACACATAAGGAACGCTTTGTTATTGTTGATGCAGTCGGTGTCACAGAGCATGACTTTGTTGATGCAGCTCCATTGGAGCGGACAAAGACTGTTCCACTCAAAACTCTTCTTGAGAAAGCTGCAACCTTCACGATTACTGCTGATGAAACGGCCTCTCTTGCATCCCGTCTTGCGCGATTGAGCCGCGAACTCACACCAACAGAGAATGCAGAGCTAACAGCTTTGGCAGGGACTCCTCTTCAAGAAATTACCCAGCAGCTTGTAAAGATTGCAGACCCAGATACTTTGGCTGGGGTTATTGAGAATGCTCCACTAGATGCTGAAAGTAAGAAAAATACAAAGAAGGCGATGTCTGATTTCATCGAGCAGATAATAACGCCTATCGCTTCTAACCCACAGCTTCGCCAGCGCATCTTGGAAATTCGCCTCTCTCACGACCTAGTATTCGATGAGGGCAGCAAGGATGAACTTCTAGATGCCAGGGGAGTTGTTGACACCTCAAAGGCTAAGAGCCTCGTGGAGTCTTGGATTAAATACATTGAAGATAATAAGAACGAAATAACCGCCATACAGATGCTTTATTCCAAGCCAAAGAATGTGGGCATCACCTACAAGGAAATTAAAGAGCTTGCCGAGCGCATTAGGCGTCCGCACCCAACGTGGACAGTAGATGTCCTATGGAATGCCTACCTTGCACTGGAACCTACAAAGGTACGTAAATCTGCCGTTCACACGACCACAGATTTAGTGTCACTGGTTAGGTTTACTCTCGGTCAAATGAACGAACTTGTGCCTTATGCCCAGTTAGTTGAAGAGCGCTATGCAGGATGGTTGCTGCAACAAGAGAACTTGGGAGTGAAATTTACCGAAAATCAAAAGTGGTGGCTAGACCGTATCAAAGATGCAATCTCACAGAGCGCGCACTTTGATGTCAAAGACCTTGAGATGTCTCCCTTCACTGAACGTGGTGGAACTGACGGAGTACTTGCGGAATTAGGTAATTCAGTTACAGACCTAATCGAAAGTATGAACATGGAGCTCGCCTCATGACCGAACTGCCAGAAACCTGGGTCACTCAGTCGTTAAAGGATTGGGGAATGCAGGCGCAGTCTGGTTTTGCTTCGGGAGTGCACAATGCCGAAGGAAACGGTGTAATTCATCTACGCCCTATGAACGTTAGTCGATTAGGAAAATTGGATTTTTCAAGTGTAAAAAGCGTGGAAGATGACTCTGCTCGGAGAATTGAAAAAGGTGACATTTTATTTAACAATACAAATAGTGCCGAATTAGTTGGGAAAACAGCGATAATAGATGTAGAAGGAGAATTTGCATTCTCGAATCACATGACGAGACTTCGTTTTCCTGCAGATAAAGTTGACCAAAAGTACATGTCAATTTTGCTTCACTCATATTGGATGTCTGGTTACTTCAATGAAATTTGCTCGAATCACGTAAATCAGGCAAGCGTTTCAATTAAACGGCTTGAGCAGGTGGAGGTGTCACTTCCGCCCATCGACGAACAACACAAAATCGTAGAGCTTCTTGAAGACCACCTATCGCGCCTAGATGCTGCGTTGACTGATGTAAAGCAAGCAAAACTCAAAGCCGCACAGTTCCGCCGCTCCCTCTTACAGGCTGCGTTTATAGGGAATCTGACTGGCGATGGAACTCGCCTCATGACCGAATGGCAACATAAAACATTAGGCGAAATAGTCTCTATCAAGACTGGAAAGATTGACGCAAATAAAGCAGTCGAAAATGGAAAGTTTCCTTTTTTTACCTGCGCCAGAGAAATTTCCCGAATAGATGATGCTCCATATGAGGGAAAAGTTGTCTTGGTAGCCGGTAACGGAGATTTAAATGTTAAGTACCACGAGGGTAAATTTAATGCCTATCAGAGAACTTATTTTCTTACGTCTCTTGATGAATCCAATGCTCTTCCTAAGTATATATATTTTTTCATGGAGCACTATTTGCAAATTTTAAGAACCCAATCAATTGGCACAACTGTGAAGTATATAAAAATGGAGAATCTATCTGCTGCCAATATTCCTCTTCCAACCATCGTCGAACAACAGAAGATCGTAGAGATCCTCGAAGACCACCTATCGCGCTTGGATGCTTCGGTTGCGATCGCGGATGCGATGGAAAAGCAATCTGCATCCCTTCGGCGTTCACTTCTGCAAGCCGCATTCTCCGGACAACTAACAAAAGAGGTAGCAAGTGTCTGATTCATCGGTACTGGTCAATAAACTCTGGGCGTTTTGTAATGTCCTTAGAGACGATGGTGTTGGAACACTGGATTACACCGAACAGCTCACATATTTGCTTTTCCTTAAGATGGCGCATGAACGAGAAACTCGTGCCCTAAATCCGGAAAAGATTGTGCCCAAGGAGTGTTCATGGCAATTATTGCTTGATGCAGAAGGTGAGCACCTTGAGAAGACTTACAAAGGAATTCTTGAGACACTGGCTAAACAAACTGGAACTCTGGGGATTATCTTCCGCAAGGCACAGAATAAGATTCAAGACCCAGCAAAGTTAAAGCGTCTGATTGTTCACCTAATTGACAAGGAAAACTGGTCAGCCACGGGCATTGATATCAAAGGCGATGCATACGAAGGATTGCTTGCCAAAGGTGCGGAAGATATTAAGTCTGGTGCTGGTCAGTACTTCACCCCGCGAGCGCTTATTGCAGCGATGGTTGATGTCATTCAGCCGACCGCTAAAGACACCGTTCACGACCCCGCATGCGGAACTGGTGGCTTCTTACTCGAGGCTTACAACTACGCGGTTAGCCAAGAAAACTTATCGCCAACTGATAGAGAGCACCTGCGAGATGGTTTCGTCAGCGGAGTGGAACTAGTAGATAGCACTGCCCGCCTTGCTGCAATGAACATGCTCTTACACGGCATGGGAACTCCTAATGGAGCAAGTCCGATCGAAGTACGGGATGGCTTAACAGCAGATCCTGGAAAGCGTTACTCGGTAGTGCTTGCTAATCCACCATTTGGAACGAAGTCCTCGGTGACCATGGTTGGAGCAGATGGAAAAATTAGTAAAGGTGAGCTTGAAATTGTCCGTGACGATTTCTGGGTAACAACTTCAAATAAACAGCTCAATTTTGTCCAGCACATTAAGACGATTTTGGATATCAATGGCCGCGCAGCGGTAGTACTTCCAGATAACGTTCTATTTGAAGGTGGAGCTGGCGAGACAGTTCGTCGCAGATTACTCACAGAATTTGATGTCCATACCTTGCTTCGCCTTCCAACTGGAATCTTCTATGCCGGTGGCGTAAAGGCAAATGTGCTCTTCTTTGATAAGCGTCCTGCTGCGGAGAAGCCATGGACAACAAAGCTATGGGTCTATGACTTCCGCACAAATCAGCACTTCACACAGAAGACCATGTCCATGAAGCGTGGCCATCTTGATGAGTTTGTCGAGTGCTACCAGCCAGGAAACCACGGCGAGCGCCAAGAATCTGAGCGATTTAAATCATTCACCTATGAAGAGCTAATAGCTAGAGACAAGGTCAATCTCGACCTTATTTGGCTTAAGGATGACTCACTAGAGGATGCGGCTAATCTGCCAGCGCCAGATGTGATTGCGCGAGAGATTATGGAGAATCTGGAGTCGGCACTGACGGAGTTTTCAGCGATTGTTGAAGCACTAGAAGCGGGGAAGTCGGAATGACAGCAACTCCGAAAGATAAACAACTAACAGGAGCAGCAGGCGAGCATTTGGTTTTGTCCAGACTGCTTTCAAGAGAATTACTGGCGTCCCAAGCTCCTC
>JACCED010812144.1_pt1 | contig 14477 bp, 12 predicted proteins | sample 7455021 | NCBI WGS metagenome assembly JACCED01 (sample SAMN15323456, study PRJNA562643) | freshwater metagenome | isolation source: river surface water | place: USA:Blue River Watershed | collected 2017-08-19 | reverse complement strand
TGAATCTGTAGAACTTTTACTGCGGTACTGCGTGCCCCCAACGGGATTCGAACCCGTGTTACCGCCGTGAAAGGGCGATGTCCTAGGCCCCTAGACGATGGGGACGTACGAGGCTGGGCAATCTTACATGTGAACGGGCTGGTCTCCAAACCGCTTGGAAAAGATGCACGGACCAAAAATAAAGGTCAAACGCATCTCTTTTTGTTGAATTTATCTCCCCAAGGTGGGTGTTTAGCCAAAAACCAAGTTCTAATTCATATAATGAAACTATGGCAATTTTAGTGACAGGCGGAGCAGGCTTCATCGGCGGACACACTTTACGTCAATTATTGACTGAATTTCCAGGTGTGAAAATACGATGCTTAGATAATCTCTCGACTGGATCCGCATCGAACATTCCTGCCGAAGTCGAGTTTGTAAATGGAGATGTTTGTGATCTTAAAACCGTTAAGAAATTGGTTGCAGATTCTCTTGATGGAGTTGTCCATCTAGCAGCCGATAGCAGAGTGCTTCCTTCTTTGAAGTCACCGGAGCTTGCTAGGAAATCACTTGAAAACAATTTATTGGGAACTCTCAATGTATTGACATCAATTTTGGACACAGGAAAAAAGATTCCGTTGGTCTATGCAGGGTCCTCAACTGCATATGGAGATCATCCTGCTCCTCAAAGTGAGGATTTACTTCCACGTATACAAAGTCCTTACTCTGCAGGAAAGTTAGCTGGCGAAATGATGATTCGGTCATATGTTGTAACATTCAATATTCCCGCAACTGTTTTAAGATATTTTCAAGTTTATGGACCTGGTCAGCCCTCCGAAGGTAGTTACGCGCTGGTAACTGGAATTTTCTTGAAGCAAGCAAATGAGGGCAAGGCACTAACCATCGAAGGAGACGGAAGCCAGTCAAGAGATTTTGTGCATGTTTTTGACGTAGCTCGCGCAAATGTTGCCGCATTAAAAATTGATAGCAAAGGTCTACCAATCAACATTGGAACCGGGGTTGCACACTCTGTCAAATCTCTTGCTGATATGTTAAGCACCAATCAAACTTTCCTTCCTGCAAGAAAGATAGATCTCCCAGCTACATTATCAACAACAAAAATGGCCCTTGAATTACTGGGGTGGGAGTCGTCTATCGATCTTGAACAAGGCATGAAAGAGTTACTGAACCCATAGGTATTTAATTAGTAGGGATTATTGATGTTCGTAAGGCGTCAAGTCTCTCCTGAATCCCTTTAGCCAAAGCCTTTTCCACTGAATGAACCCAGCCATATTCTTCCCAGGACGAACCAAGAAAAATAGTGGATAGCGAATCCAGTCGTAAATCGCATTAGGAAGTAGACGGTATTCACGAACCAAAAAGCCACGATTTCTGTACTGGTAGAACTTCTTGTTTGCTGTTGTGGGAACAATCACTCCGAACAGAGAATTTCTTGAGTTTGCAAATTCAGGGGCTCCACTCGGGTGATAGAAAATCGCTCCTGTGACTAATCCCATCTTCGCCTTGGCTCTCTTTGCACGATAGTAGTAATCCATTTCATCACCACGCAAGAACAGTTCTTTTTTTGGCAATCCAATCAATTCAACTATTTTCCTTGAAAAAAGCGCCCCATTATAGAATTGGACTTTATTTATCCAAATTTCTTTGGTTTGTATTTTTTTCACGCCAGTGATCTTTTTTATCCCAAAGAGATATGGATTTGCAGTTTGAGTGTGGTCTTCTTGCGACAGACTTAAGGGTGAAGCAACACTCAGTTCATTTGCAATTGTAAAGTCAAGCAGAGTTGATAAACAGTCTAAATCTGGATACCCATCATCATCAAGAGTCCACACGTAATCACAACCTTGTGCGAGGGCATATTGAATACCAATTGCAAAACCTCCTGCACTTCCATTCTCTAGAGCTCCAGTTAGATATACAGTCCCAGAAGACTCAACCAACAATTTTGTTGAGTCCAAATTTGCATTATCGACAACAATCACCAAATCTGCTTTTCTAGTTTGATTTATGGTACTCGTTAGAGATCGTTGCAGTAGGTTATCTCTATTGAAAGCAACGATTACCGCCGCAATTTTAAGTGGAACAGCCCTCACCAAGGAAGAATAGCAGTATTTCAGTTCAGATTTTGGCTTGGCTCCCCAAGTCAGGCTTACACAAATCGCGGTTTAATTCTCGAGTCAAAAGTATTTAGGGCACTGGCAATCGCCATGTGCATATCAAGGTATTGATAAGTACCTAGCCTTCCTCCAAAAATTACATTTGGGAGTTTTTGAGTGGCTTCACGATATTGCTTTAAAGCACTGCGGTCTTTATTTGTATTGATCGGATAATAAGGCTCATCTTCTTGTTGACTAATTCTGGAAAACTCCCGCATTATGATAGTCGAGTTCTTTTTCTTTTCCCGCTCAGGATGTAAATGTTGAAACTCATGAATTCTTGTAAATGGTATTTCGACGTCAGCATAATTCATAACTGAAGTCCCTTGAAAGTCATCAACCTCAAGGTGTTCGATTTCAAAGTCCAAGGTTCTCCAGCCAAGCAGACCATATTTATAATCAAAATATTGATCAATAGGACCGGTGTAAATCACCAAAGATCCTTGATCATAACTAGCGTGCTTAGAAAAATAATCTGTATCAGTGTCAATTTTAATCAACGGATGGCCGGAGAGGTTCTTGATAAATGTCTGATAACCATTTAGCGGTAAGCCTTCGTATTTGTCATTAAAGTAGCGAGAATTAAAATTAAATCGAAGAGGGAGCCTTGTAAAAATATCTGAACTTAATTGATCCAGACTAACCTGCCACTGTTTTTCTGTATATCCCTTTATAAATGCGTTATATAGTGAAAAACCAATTGCCTTGATCGCTACAGATTCAAAGTTTGGTTCTCCATCAGGTAAGTAGCTTTGGATTTCCTTGTCAATTAAATCCTTTGCTTGCGAAGGCGTTAACGATTTTTTGAAGAACTGCGACATGGTTCCTAAATTGATTGGCATTGAATATGTCTCGCCGGCATGACGCGTCCATACATGGTGCCGATAATCATTGAAACTAGTGAAGTTGTTTACGTAGGACCATACACTTTCATTTGAAGTGTGAAATAAATGCGATCCATATTTATGAATTTCAATTCCGGACTTTTCATCAAATTCAGACCAAGCATTGCCCCCAATGTGAGATCTTTTCTCAACCACGTGAACTTCTCTACCCAAAACTTCTGCTATTCGTTCAGCTATGGTCAAACCGTATAAGCCGCTTCCTACAACAATAATTTTGTTATACACGCGCGCTCCCCTGTGCTTAGACTATTCAGGAGTATAATCTAAACAATGGGAAAGAAATTGGACATCGTATACGTAACCCATGATTCCTTAGCTGAGGGCATTGGGATGAGCCAAATAGTTCCTGTAGTTCTTGGACTTTCAAATTTAGGATGGAAAGTTGGAGTGATCTCCTGCGAAAAACAGGAACGACATATCGGTATTCAATCTGAATTCGAAAGAGCAAAAATTGAATGGGTCACTCTAAAATTTGGTAAAACTGGAGCATGGGGCGGCATAAGTAGACTTCTTCGAATTGCATTTAATCTTCCTAATGCTAAAGCCTTTCATTGTCGTGGGGATTTGGCTGCTGTTGCTGTTGTGCTCCGATATCGCGGAAGCTTTCTATGGGATGTTCGGGGGCTTTGGATAGATCAGAAAGTTGTTATAGGCAGCATTGCCTCAAATCGTTATCTAATCAAGCTAGCCAAAAAACTAGAACGTATTGCCGCAAGAAACGCAAAAGCAATTTCGACACTAACCAGTGCTGTCTATCCTGTTCTAAAGAGGAGGCATTACTTTATTGATCAACCTCACTATGTTATACCTACGTGTACCGATTTAGATAAATTTGCATTTAGTCTGGACTATCCAAAGGAGACAAAATTACTTTTGTCAGGGGTCTTTAATAATTATTACGATTTGGACGCAACCGAAGAATTCATTAGAAAGTTTAGAGAATATCTACCCCTTAAGGTGACTTGGTGTCACGGTGCGGAAGCTGAAAGACAATCTCTTGACATTGGGGAAGATGAAATAAAAGTACTACAGCAAAATGAAATGTCGGCCGAAATTCAATCAGCATCTTTTGGAATTGCACTTTGTAAAAGTAATATTGGAGACTCACTAACTGGTGTAATGCCAACAAAAGTTGCTGAATTCTTATCAGTTGGGCGCCCAGTTGTAGTATCAAAAGGTATCGGAGACCTTGATGATCTTTTGAAGTCTAATAAAACAGGTGTTGTTATTGACGGCAATCTCGACACTGCAATTGAAGAACTATTGACCCTCTTAAATGATTTAGAGACCCCGTTGCGTTGTAGAAATCTAGCCGAAAGTCACTTCAGTATGAGAAGTGCTATTGAAAAGTATGACTCGATTTTCACAGAGATGACTGAGTAGCTTTATGAAGATTGGTAAATGAAATTTTTTCTTTAAAAAATATCGTTCAGGGATTATCCGATTGACCAGCGCACCGTGACAGAAACACTGACCTTTTGTTCTCCTAGGTCGATCTGTGTTGCTGAGTTATCTGCCTTTGTAGAAACTCCATAAACCGGGAAGTTATTTGGAGTTGAAGTTTCATCGAGGTAGATGACCTTGCCAAGTTTTACTCCAAGAAGTTTTGCGTAAGAAGATGCTTTAGCTTTTGCGCGGATTACAGCTGATGTGCGAGCTTTCTCAGTCGCTTTGTCATTGTCAAGAACAATTGGTGATGCTCCATTAATCTGAAGATTGTCGCCACCTGCAGCAACAATTGCATCAACCACAGCACCTGCTTTTGTAGCTGCGCGAACTATGATGTCAAAACTTTGAGTTGCTCGGTATCCAGAAAGGATCGGAGTTCCATCTGTTGGATATGTGTATTCAGGGTGAACAGAGACAGATTGTGTTGCTACATCTTTAGTTGCAATCTTGTTTGCTATTAGTGCCTTGCGGACAGCAGAAGCAGTTGTCGAAGCATTTGCTACCGCTTCTTTTGATTTTTTACCAATTACCGAAACAGTCGCATTGATATGCACCGCATCTGGAACAACTGTTGTTGTCCCGATTGCGCTAATAGTGATGTATCGAGTTTCTGCTGCATTAGCTGGCATCGAAAGACCAACTCCGCCCAGAAGGGCGATGACAACAGAAATGACCACGCAGGTGCGAAGTGATTTTGGTTTCATGCCTCAAGTATCGCCTATTTACTGGGTTGGATGTTAACTCTGGCTGGGAATAGTGCGAGAATTGGCAGGTGAGCCAGTTCATGTCTAGGTGCAGCGCCGAAGTAATGGCTGATGCTGCTGCGAATTTATTGGCGGGAAATTTGGTGGCCTTTCCAACTGAAACTGTTTATGGGTTGGGTGCGGATGCAACTAGCGCTGATGCGGTTGCGCGGATTTACTCGGTAAAGGGTAGGCCTGCAAATCACCCATTAATTGTGCATGTGGCATCGATGGATGCGTTGGATGAATGGGCTAGGGATGTGCCTGGGTATGCGATTTCGTTGGCACGTGACTACTGGCCAGGGCCAATGACTTTGATTACGAAGCGTTCTGAGCTTGCTGGCGATTTTCTAACAGGCCATCAGGACACTGTTGGTGTGCGAGTTCCCGATCACCCAGTTGCTTTGGGATTGCTAGACGCTTTTGCTCAGGTTGGTGGAAAGGGAGTTGCTGCCCCCAGTGCGAATAGATTTGGTAACGTGTCACCGACTAATGCGCAGGCAGTCGCCGATGAGTTAGGTGAACATTTAGGTGAAGCAGATCAAATTCTAGATGGTGGTGCATGCGCGGTTGGTGTGGAGTCAACGATTATTGATTGCACGGGGGAGTTTCCGCGGATTTTGAGGCCGGGGGCAGTAACAGCAGAGATGATTTCTGAATCAACCGGTCAAGATGTTGTGCAAGTTTTAGATGGCGCTGATATTCGTGTCAGTGGATCACTAGAAGCTCACTATGCACCGGTGGCAAAAGTTATATTGGACCAATCCCCACTGGCAGGTCAAGGTTTTATTGCGATGGCAGACGTGGCAACACCTGATGGGGTTATTAGATTGGCTGCACCAAAAACCCTTCAAGAGTTTGCGAGGCTTTTGTATTCGGCACTTAGAGCAACTGATGAAAAAGGTTTGCATACCGTTTTTGTGGCTCAACCCGCTGGTTCAGGCATTGCGATTGCCATTCGTGATCGATTAAAGAGAGCTTCTAGAGGTCACTAATTTCAGCAGCAATCATCCGATAGTATTCCACTAAGCAGGTCACGCTGCGTTGGGGCCTATAGCTCAGTCGGTAGAGCAACGGACTTTTAATCCGTGGGTCGACGGTTCGAGCCCGTCTGGGCCCACACTTTTCCAGAATGAATTAGCTCGTTGATTCATGATCCTCACTCTCAAGATACGGAAATACGAGGGTTACCATAAGTTATTGGGGTCCCTGATATTGATGTGAGCATTGATGTAAAGACGAAATTAGTTTGGAGGTAAGGGCAACATCAAGTCAAAGCTTAAATTTTATTCAAGCTTTGGTAGCCGAAACAATAAATGCCTTCCCGTGCCAACCATAATTGAAATACTCTGAAACTTTTATATCGGGATTTAACTGTTGGAATTCTCGAAGCGCTCTTCTTTCCCCCATGGCGTCATCTGCAGCGAAAAAGAAGAAGTTATCAAACAATAAAATGCTACCAACCATAAGACCGCTCGAGATTGCATTTAATGCATTTAAAGTAGGAGCATAATAGTCCATATCAAGATGGGCTATAGAAATTATTGAAGTGTCGGCAATTTCCTGAATTTCATGTAAGTCATCCATCTCCATGTTTAATTTGATCAACTTAACATTGCTAATTGAACCTATTCCAAGGACTTTTTGAATTGTCGATTTCGAAAAGTTTCGGGAGCCAACAATAGAAGGGTAGGACTTAAATTCGTTCTCTGGTCCAATCGTTTCGGGGAAGCCCTCAAAAGTGTCAACTCCATAGAACGACATTTCAGTAAGTTGACGCACCCTGGCATTCGCCAATGCGAGTTTTAATGTCATTCCAGAGGCAACTCCAAACTCCATGTAGACACCTTCGATCTTATTGAAGTAAATAAAATTGAATGCTTTAGCGAAAGCCATTCTCCGCGCAACCTGCAATCGCAATGGAAGGGCAAATGTTAATTTAGCTAAAATATAAAGCATTCTATTTCCTTATCTTGAAATGACTGGTTACACGAAGAATTTTCCCTTGAATTACGAATCGAATTAGTTGCTTATAGGATTCTAACGCATTTAAAATTGGCCATAGGAGTAAACTCCTGATTCCTCCTGTATCTTGTTTCGTTGGCAATATAACAGCAAGTGTCGGTCCATAACTCCCCGTGGGCAAGAAGTTCTTTCTGTATGGCGCATTTGCTGTATGGGGATTTTTCGCTTTCTGAGTGAACACTGACTGATCGACAAAAACAACCTTTTCTGATATTTCAAAATTATCAGAGAAAAAAACACGGTCAAAAATTGTTTCGCATAAAAATCGATGGAACGAAGGTTTCCCCCCTCCTTCATAACGCCGCATATCATGTATAAAGACCATCGACGGGGAATGTGTTTTTCTAATTAATCTTGTTGTGAGGTAAAGGGCATTGATTGACTTTGGCCCATCGAGCAAGACAGCATAATTGGAACCTAAAGGAATTTCACGATTGATAATTTCTGAAGCTATCGAATTCGCATGTCCGTACTTCAAAATGGTGTTCTTGTATCTTTGAAGTCTCTTTTCAGAAAAATCAGTATCAATATTTTTTTCAAAATCAATTGAAATCACTTTAGAATTTAATGTGGTTTGCAAAAATTCACTCAGCACTATCGTGCTGTGGCCCCGTGCTCTTCCTGATTCCAAAATATGGTTTATGCCAAAAATCTTTAGCATGGAACACACGAGGACTAACTCAGAATTATAGATTCCCCTCTCTTCATATTGAATTCTTGCGACAGCAGATGAGATTTCATCATCTAACCAAGATTCATCATAGATGGCCTTGTACAACTTAAGTTTAGATTTGGCATAGTAACCTCTCCATAAATTGTGTAATTCTTTCGATGTGCTTGCAGGTCGATTTCGAGTGTACTTTGTGTTTGCAAGCAGTATTTCATGCCACCCAGCCTTAAAGTGAATTATTTTGATTTCGTCATCGAATGGCACGCTCTCCGTCTGATTGTACTTACTACATTCCAATAATTTTATTTCAATCCTAAAAGCTTCGTTGTAACAAAAATCAGAGTCTTCATCTCTGATTATTTTGGATAAATTTAACAGTTCAATAATGGCATGCTGATCTGCACCACCATTTGAGACTTCTGCTTCACGATTAAGTGCTTTCGAATTTATAATTGATTCTGTTGTAAGGTTCCATTTCTCAAAAAAATTTAGGGTCATCTCTGATTTCTTTACGAAAATGACACCTGAATTAAGAGGCCATTTCCCTGGTCTTCGCGTTAGCGCCAAATCCCCACAATTTTCAAATACCGCGAAAGGCGATGCAACCATAATCGTGTCGATATCAAGGAATACAGCATCATCTCCGATAGAAACATTTTTCATAAGTAGCTCGTGCCAAAGTTTTGTCTTGAGTGATGCTTTTGCAGCATGTGTGGAAATTACAATTTTATCTAATTCTAGTTTTTGAAAAAAAACCTCAGGATACGTAACTTCAAGAATCTTTCGCTCGAAGTCTGGAAAATCACTGTACCCAATTATAATCCTGGTTCCTGGACATGATTCTTGAACAGAGTAAATGAAGGTATGGACAAAAGGCACATGCCTGCTCCCATAAACACAAGCTAAGACGAGGTTGGCCACCAGCCGAGCATATTAGTTCAATGCGCTTTTAAGTCTAACATCTATGCGTGCCGAGAACTAAATTTCCCAAAAACGAGCGATTTTCAAGATTTGAAGAGCGGTTTTTTTTGGATCCAAATACCTTTGAGTGGCATCTAGGTTTTCTGATTTACAAAAGGAGATGTACTCTGGATTGTCAAAAAAGAAATTAACTCCAAAGTTAAATTCTTCTTGTGTATTGACTATGAATCCCCCCCTACCGTTTGACATATAATTAGCAGTGCCATTTCCTGACTTCAAAATTAGTGGCTTTCCAAACGACATTGCTTCTATGTTAGAAATGCTAGCCGGCTCGTCATGGGACAGCATCAGGAAAACATCGCAGTCTTCAATTTTAGAAAGAACTTCAGGGTGACTAAGATTCGTAGAAACCGAAATTTTTTTTCCTAGATTGTTCGATGAGATAAAATCTTTCAATTCTTTCAATAATTTGAAATGCTCTGATGTGGAGGCCTCACCAATAATTTCAAGAGTAGCCTCACTATTGCAAAACTTATAGTTAGAGAGCAAGTATTTTACAGTATCAAGATGATTTTTTCGATGCTGGAATTTGCCTATTGTGAGAAATTTCAATTCATTCACATTTATGTCTTGGTTTGAATTCTGAGGATGACTTAGTCTTAAGGGCATTCCAAAAGGGACAAAAAATTTATCCACCGAAACTTTTTTAACAGAATTAAGCCCAATCCATGAATTGCTTTTAGAAAGCACCGGAGTAATTATTGGAACTCGTAATGTTCGAGATAATAAACTCCGTATGATTCTTCTAGACAGGGTTAAATCAACGAGGGGCCACTGAATGTATATTACAAAAGGAATCCGAGTGCGCAGTATTTGGATGAGGAAAATAAATGCTGTCCAATTTAGTTCAAATCGAAAAATTATCAATTTAGGATTGGCGTTTCGTAAGATTTCTGTTAGAGGGGATATTCGCGCACATCCTCTTGGATTCCGAATCGATACCTTGAAAAAATCAACTTTTGGGTCGATTTTTATTGGGGAATAAAAGCCATGATCCTCAGATTTTCCAATTGTTTGAACCAGTATTTCGAAAGAGATATTTAAGCTTTTGAGCCCTTCTAACCACCCCAATAGATTTGTATGAAATCTGGGAACTATGAAAAGTACATCTACACTTTTTTCGATGGGGGTTCCCATGGCGTCTTCTCTCATGATTTAGTTACCAGTTTCAGGCTACTACATGAATCATGCAAAGAAAATTGCTACAGTTGAGCGTGGCTAGAATTCTCGTGACCGGAGCGGCAGGATTTATTGGATTTCATTCCGCACTCTCGATTTCAAGGCGATTAGGGCATGAAGTAGTTGCGCTGGATAGTTTGAATCCCGCCATACCAACCCCTTTAACAAATTCTCGGGTCAAGATATTGAACAAGAATGGGATCGAAATTGTAGAAATAGATTTGACTAAAACCAACAACTCAGAATTGAATCATAAAATTGGAGATATTGATTTAATTTTACATCTGGCTGCATTTCCAGGGGTGCGAGTTACAAAATCTCAAGAAGAACGAGCATTCAAGAATAATCTATTGAGCTTTGAAACCGTTACTGATTACACTTTATTCAAATCCACACGCCTAATCTATGCTTCTTCATCAAGTGTTTATGGTGATAACGGTTTATTTTCAGCATGTAAAGAATCTGACCTTGAAGTTTTTCAGGGTAAAGGGTCATATGCACAGTCTAAGTGGGAAAATGAACGTAAGGCAATGTTGCTAATGAGAACTCATGGGCTACGCAGTGTCGGACTACGATTATTTAGTGTGTATGGCGAGTATGGACGTGAGGATATGGCATATTATAAATTTGCAAATCACTTCTTACAGAATCAACCTATCCATGTTTACGGAAGTCTAGAGGACCTTCGCGACTACACACCAATTAAATTAGTAGTGGATGACATTTTACAACTTTCGGAACTTTTCCTAACTGATTCCAGTGTAATCAACATCGAATTTAATGATAAGAGTTCTAATCCAGTATTAAATATTGGAAGTGGCAGTCCTCGAACACTGCTGGAGATAATAGAATTTTACGAGAAGTACTTTGGAAAAAAAGCAAATCTGATTGAAGAAAATCGTCTACCAATGGAAAGTAGGAAAACTTGGTCAAATAATGAAAAAAGAGACAAGATACTTCTTCCCAGAGAAAAGCTTGATTTTGAGAGCACTCTGCTAGATTTTTTAACATGGTTTGAAGAATTTAACAAAAATGTTTAAATCTACCAAGCGTTTATTTCAACACATGCAGATAATCTTTCAAATCCTAAACTCCCGCGAAAAGAGATTGCTTTTAACATGGTTTTTTGTTCAATCAATATTGCTCCTATTAGATCTTGCTGCACTTGGTTTAGCTGGTGTAACTAGTAGTGCCTTTGTTCCAATAATTCAAAGCCATCCGGAAGATATTCCTTTGGTTGTCACTAGATTTTACTCATATTTTGATTCTTTGTTTTCTTTATATGAATTCCTTTTCTCATTGGTAATTATATCCGGAATACTCCTTCTTACTCGCTCGATAACTAGCGTATTAGCAGATAGATATTTTTATTTGAAGTTAAGTTCAATAACAGTGCGGTTAGCTAAATTGGTTTTAGAAAGACACTTCAGTAATCCAATTGAAAAAAGAATACAAATTAGCAATGTCAACTTTTTACATTCTATTCACGATTCACTAAATTCTTTGACGATCTATGTTCTGGGAAATTTTATCATTGTGGCAGCTGAAATTCTAAATTCTACTCTACTGTTAGGAGCCATGTTGATTTGGAAGCCATTAGTAACTGGCTTGCTTATTTGTTTTATTACAGTTTCCTTGCTGGTAACCTACAAATTTCATATTCAGAAATCTCATAAACTCCTCGGAAATTTCTCTGATCAGAATAATAAAAGCATGCAGATGTATTTTGATTTGAATGGTGCATCAAGTGACCTGAAATTGCGATCTAGTTTTGACTCGTTTCAATTCAATTACCTAAAAAAGAGAGAGGAGTTATCCCAGCTAATTGCTACAAGACAAGTTCAGTTTGGAATTCCTCGATTTATACTTGAAATGACTATAGTTGTAGGTGGTTTGTTTTCGGGGCTTCTCATTTGGTACACATTGAATATTTCACAGGGTCTTGTTGTAGTTGCTACATTAATGATTATTGGGTTAAGGCTTCAACCGGCGATGCTTAAAATCCAAAATGGTTTTCAGGTAATGATGCAGCATAGAGAATCATCCTCAGCGGCACTGAATTTACTTCTTCATTACAGTAAAGATTACAAATCGCATCAAAAAAACTCAATCATCATTAATCAAAAGTTAAGTACGAATCTGGATATTCGTAATATCAGTTACAAATTTGAAAATGAAAAGACGCTGTTTAAGAATTTAAGTTTTAATTTTGAAGAGTTTGGACTGTATCTGCTTAAAGGTGAAAATGGTGCGGGTAAATCAACTATTTTTGAAATTTTGGTTGGGTTGCGGGAGCCATTTGAGGGAACCATTGAATTTTGTGGTTCAGATTTATTGCAATTGTCGCAGGAAGAAAGAGGCTCTTTTATTAGCTATCTACCTCAAAATCCATATTTTTATGATCAAACGATCATCGATTCTTTAATGCTCGATGGAAACAAAGAAAATTTTGAATTAGAGAGTTGCTTTAGTATCTTAAGAAAATTGAATTTCGATGTAGATAAGTATAACCTTTTGTCAGTGATGCAATTGAATGAATTCTTAAGTGAGGGAGAAAAAGGAAAACTAGGACTTGCTAGAACGTTAATTAGTAATTCAAAAATACTCTTGCTTGATGAACCAACAGCAGCACTTGACCTATCAGCTCGAATTTCACTTCGCAATCTGCTTGAAATTGAATCGAGTAAGAAACTAGTGTTAATAATTGCGCATGATGATTCCTTTGACGATATCGCATCAGGGATTTGGAACATTTAGTTGGAAAGGCAAAAGTTGGTTTTTATTATTCCAACTATCAGACATGGTGGAGCAGAACTTTTCCTTTTGCGACTATCTGCCCTGGCTCAACATAAGTATGAAATTCATTTAGTCGTGATTGGTGGACGTGAAGGTCTGTTTCTAGAGTTTGAGCAGTTAGAAATTAAAATTTATTACTTAGGATTTGAGAAAGTCTCGCGCTTTCCTCTTGCCTTAATTCAACTGAAGCGGGTCTTAAAAAAGGTTCAGCCTGATGTTATGCAGTCCTTTCTTTATTTGGCAGATATCTTATCGGGTTTGGCTTCCTACGGTTTGAAAATCAGACTGAGAGTTTGGTCTTTAAGAGGTACGGATTTGGCAAGTGGAACTACAAATTATAAATTAGTCATTCAACGGGTAGCAGCAAAACTGTCAAAAAGGATTCCAAACTTAATAATTTCTTGCAGCAATCAAGTTAGCGATTTTCATGTAAAACTTGGGTATCCCAAAAGTAAAGTATTCACGATAGGAAACTTTGTTTCAGGTTGGGCTCTTCACGCAAAATCTGATTCATTATTCTTGTCTGTTGCGCGTCCAATGAAGTTCAAAATTGGAATTGCGGCACGCTACGAATTAGGCAAAGGACACTTAGCCCTACTCGAAGCGGTTTTGATTTTTCTAGAGAATAATCCGCTTGTGACCGTGGATTTGTGTTTTTCTGGAAAAGGTTGTGAATCGGAAGGGCGACTTTCAAGAGATTTTACGAAAATCTTGAGCGATAATACCTTCTTCAAGAACGGTCGGTTGAATTTGCTTACAAGTGGGCTGTTGAGCGGATCCGATCTAGTTGATTGGTTCTGTAATTTAGATGTCTATTTTATGGCAAGCGATAGCTTGGAAGGTTTTCCAAATTCACTAGCTGAAGCGGTTTCTATTGGATTACCGGCACTTGCAACTCCAGTCGGAGCTGCGGTTGACTTTCTACCAAAAGAGAGAATTTCCTTTGACAGCACAAGCATTAGCATGGCGGCATTGTTGGAACGATTTTGTCAAGAGGACCTCGAATCGCGAAAATCGATTACCTCGGAACTAAGGGACGATATGTTGCTTACCTATAACGAAAGCGAAGTTTTCAGCGCCTATGAATCTGCCTGGGAGGCCAAAAAATAGTTTTTGGGGATGGGCTCGCGGCACCGTGGAAAATTATGTTGTATGTGAGGACCGTATTTTTCACCCTCTGCTAGGCGATTTCAAAAATCAATTCTTCATCACGAATATGAGAATGACCATAAAATCCCTTCGGAGCTTAATTTTCAAACTGCACGACACGCTCAAACCCTCAATACGCACTTTACCCTTGCTCACCCCTTAGACTAGAGATCTGATTCCGGCAGGCCTGTTTCTCGCTGCCATTCGGCGAAAGCCCTGCTAGCTATTCCCCCACCTGACCAATTTACGCTCAACCACCGCACCCAGGAAAACTTTCTAAAAAAAGTTTCCAAAAGAGCACAACATTTGGCCCCCAGCGGTGTCTTAACTAATAGAGGGCAAGACGTTGTCTTCAGAAAAACTCGCGGGAGTTACTCAAATGGCACTATTGAAGTCGAAAGCGGCGAAAGCAGCTGCAGCGACC
>JACCED010780623.1_pt1 | contig 14495 bp, 13 predicted proteins | sample 7455021 | NCBI WGS metagenome assembly JACCED01 (sample SAMN15323456, study PRJNA562643) | freshwater metagenome | isolation source: river surface water | place: USA:Blue River Watershed | collected 2017-08-19 | reverse complement strand
TCCATGGTGGCCGATGTGCACCGCATCCTGACCCGTGGCGGCATCTTCATGTACCCCTGGGACAAGCGGGAACCCAACAAACCCGGCAAGCTGCGCCTGATGTACGCGGCCAACCCCATGAGCTGGCTGGTGGAGCAAGCGGGTGGCGCGGCCACCAACGGCCAGCAGGCCATTCTGGACGTGCAGCCCACGCAATTGCATGAGCGTGTGAGCGTGATCCTGGGGTCGAAGAATGAGGTGGAGCGGGTGACGAAATATCACCTGGAGCGAAAGGTGTAAAACGCCCGCCTCTGGCTCTTGGAAGTCACAGCCCTCCCTTTAAAGAGGATTCACCTGACGCGTCTCACCTTGCATGCATCGGTTCTGCATGGAGCCTTATACCGAGTGCGTTTGTGACTTTCAGAATCGTCGCAAAACTGGGATTGCCCTCCCCTGATAGGGCCTTGTAGAGGCTCTCCCTGCCCAGACCCGTATCGCGAGAAAGTTGGGACATCCCTTTGGCTCGGGCTATCGTGCCCAGCGCTTTGGCAATGAATGCAGAATCATCGCCCGCTTCCTGCAGACATGCTTCGAGGTACTGCGCCATGTCTTCCTCCGTTTTGAGGTGCTCAGCACTGTCCCACTTGCGTAGCTTCAGAGCAGTCATCTGTTATTCCCTCAGTTGCCGCGCGAGTTGACGCAAACCACTCATCAAATACTTCTGTCGTATAAATGGCTCTTGATTGTATTTTTTGGGATACATGTTGTCAAAAGACATCCAATGCCACAAAAAGCAGAGGTTCCAATCCAAACGTTTACATCGACAACCTCCGCATCGTACTGACCGTCTCCCTCAACGCCTTGGCGGTTGGGGCGCCACGCTCCTCAAAAATATAGACAACCCCAAGCAGCGGTCAGAGCGGAAGATTTGGGGTAAAGAAAGCACGGAAGTCCGGTTCGATCCCGCAAAGAACTGCAAGGACCCTTTGTTCCGTTAGAAATATAGGAATAGAGATATACGGAAATTAGAGGTCGGTGAGGATAGGGTGCCAGATGGTCGCACCAACCTGCTGAAAGCGTCCCGGTTACCATGGGGTATATGGACTCGAAGACCTTAGCTTATTACACTGAAAACGCGACCGACGTTGTACGGCGGTACGAGACCGTGGTCAGTCCGGTCGAGCAGTACTTTGCTATGGCATTCACACCTGGCGCACGGGTACTCGACGTGGGTTGCGGGTCAGGGCGAGATGCCGCGCGTCTACTGAAAAGTGGCTACGACGCCTACGGTATCGAGCCAGTGGCGGCTTTGCGCCGTGCCGCGACGGCAGTTCATCCGGAGCTGGCCGGACGTATCGGCGAAGGCGGTTTGCCACGTACCGGTGATGCCTTCGGCGGGAAGTTTGACGGCATCCTGTGCAGTGCTGTTTTGATGCATGTGCCTGACACGGACCTTCTTGATGCAGCGTTGGCCATCCGCCAACTACTCAAACCGGGAGGTCGACTTCTTCTTTCGATCCCAGCGTCTCGTGGAGACTTACTGTCGGGTAATAGGGATACAAACGAAAGGCTGTTTTCGCCCTACACAGCCGACGAGATCTCACTTCTGCTGGAGCGACTGGGCTTTGCGCCTATTTCACGTTGGGAGAGCGACGACGTGCTTGGGCGATCCGGTACCAGCTGGACGACACTGCTGCTGGAGCGGCTCTCAGGCGCGCAGCAAAGACCGATTGATCAGATCGAAAGCATCCTCAACCGGGACCGTAAGGAAGCCACCTACAAGCTGGCCCTCATCCGTGCTTTGGCCGAGATCGCTACCCAAGAAGCGCGTTCCGCTGTTTGGTCGGGTGTCGGTACGGTCGGCGTCCCGATCCACCGTATCGCTGAGCGCTGGCTGCTCTATTACTGGCCCTTGCTGGCCCAGCAAGGCAAGATCCCACAGTCTAGGGCGGAAGCCGCCGGCGGCAAGCCAATTAAGTTTCGCAACGCGCTCTCAATGCTGATGGAGCCCTTTGCACAGCAAGGTGCTCACTCGGGTTTGACAGCGTGGCACCTGGCCCGTACGTCGGATCAACTGGATGCCATATCTCGCTCCCGACTTCAGGTTGCGCTCCGATCCATTTCGCAGACCATTCGCTCGGGCCCGGTCACATTTTCGGGCAGCGGCCTTGGAGCAGGTCCTGTGTTTGAGTACGACAAAAAATCCAAGCTGGTCCTCATGCCAACCGAGCTCTGGCGCGAATTCAGCCTATTAGGACACTGGATCGCTGACGCTGTTGTAGTGCGGTGGGCAGCACTTACCCAGCAGATCGCACATCGGCAGGACATGGATGCTGGCGATGTCCTGCCGCTGCTCTTAGCCAAACCAGAGGCCACCCGATCAGTTCAGTTTGCGCGCACTGCTTACCTGGAAGCGGGCGTGTCGTTGTGCACTTGGTCGAAACAGCCCCTCAAGAAATCTTTTGCGGTAGATCATGCCATCCCGTTCGCGCTATGGGGCAATAACGACTTGTGGAATTTGGTTCCAGCAGATCCGAGGGTAAACCTGTCCAAGTCGGACAAGCTCCCGGCTACTCAACTATTGGAGGAAAGCAAACCAAGGATCGTTGCCTCATGGGAAATTCTGCGGGATCGACTGCCCGAAGCATTTAATCGTCAAGCGCAAGCCCTGGCGGGAGATTCGCTCGCCAATACCGGTGCATGGCCTGAGAAGCTGTTTTCTCGGTTTCGAGAGGCCATAGAGTTTACGGCCCTACAGCGCGGAGTAGAGCGGTGGTCGGCCAATGGAGCTGCGGTCTTATCCTTGGATGACGAAAGTGGTTCGGACTGATTCTGTAGCAACAACATGGCGGGACAGTCGATGACATTAGGCTGGAAGCAGACCATTAACCAGCGTTGATCGGAACCGCGCAATCGCTGCATTTAGGGAGTCCAGGACAATGGTACGAAATGCTGCAATGGGTCGAAATCCAACGCCAAAGGCCAACTGAGTCATCAGGAGTGCATTGACCTCTCGGGTGACAACCCTTAAGAGGCATTTGCGCTGTCGCTCATCCAGGCATGCGGCGAAACATCGCACGCCATATTCGTTTACAACGCCACTTTCGAGAAGGGCCGCATCACCGAATTGGCCGGACAATTTCCGCGTCTGGCGGATCAGCTTGTGCGCATCAATCACCGCATCGTGGACTTGCAGCCCATCACCCAGAACCGCTACTACCACACGGCGCAGCAAGGCAGTTGGAGCATCAAGAAAGTGCTCCCAGCGCTAGTGCCCGAGCTGAACTACGCTGACCTTGATGGCATAGAGGATGGCAACATGGCCATGCTGGCCTACCAGGAAGCCATTGCGACAGACACAACGGTTGATCGCAAAGATGTGATCAGAAAACAGTTGCTTGACTACTGCAAGCTAGACACGTACTCGATGGTTTGCATCTGGCAGATGTTTACCCAGAACGGCAACGCGCCTGAGGCCTCTGCTTGAGGCTGATGTCTGAGTTCACAGCGCATCAAATGCGGGTGAACACATCCCCGTCACTGGTCACCACCGTGGTGTCATTCACCTGGGTGTAGACCGTCCCCGTCATGGAGATGCTCACGTTCTCACTGACCTGCTGAATGAGCTCGCCAGAGTCAGAGACCCAGGTTTGATCGCTCACGGGGGTCAACAACTCTCCGCAACGGTCATCGGTGAGGCCCAAAAGGCGTTTGAGAAAAGACATGGGGGTGTCCTGAAGTGGTGGTGGACAGCATTCTGAGAATGGCTGGGCTCATGGGGTGAGCCCATTGAAGATGAGTCTTGAAGCTGCCAGCTCTAGCCGATATTGACATTGGCGTAAAAACAATCATAATTTCTGACATGCCAATATCACAGATGATCAGACAAGCCATCGCAGACAAGCCACCTGGGGCCATCCTCTCCAGTGCTGACTTTCTGTCTATGGGGACCCGTGCAGCGGTCGACCAAACACTCTTGCGACTGATGAAGGCAGGAAGCATTGAGCGGGTGGCCAGAGGGCTGTATGTGGCAGTTGGTCAGCATGTGGATGCACAAACCATTGCCCGTGCCATGGCACAAAAAACCGGTGAGCGGCTAGGACTTTCGCCTTCTCCAGAGCCGGCAGACCTCTTGGTGGTGCCCACCTCGGGCCTGACGCGCACCATCCAGTCAGTTGGGCACACGGTGCAGTTTCGCCGCATGAGTGAAAGGAAAGTCCAACTCGCCAGCACGCCACAGGGCAGCACCTTGCTGGAACTGTGGACGCGGGGCATGAAAAACCTCACGACGCTGGAGATCCAAAAGGCCACCGGCCATTGGACCCATGACGAACTTGCCCGCTATGCAGCGCTGATCCCGGCGTGGCTCCGCACTGCCATTCAACAGGCCAATGCACCTCGCAAGTCGATCACGATCGGTTTAACGGGTGCGTATGACTGGTCCAACGTCAACATCAAGGACGACGTCCTGATCAGCAAGGTGCTTGAAAAGCACAAGTTTGAGGATGTGGCTCGGTTATGTTTTTACTATGGTGTACCCAGGGTCAAGCGCGTGTTCAAGCGGCGACCGTTTGAACCCATGACCCATGCCAGTGTGACCAGGATGCTGAGCAATATCAGCAAAGGCCTGAGAAAAGTCCCAGACAAACCCAAGGATGCGGTGTTGAACCAGTTGATCCAGGATGAGCTCTTGGTGATGAAAGCCTCGTCATCTATGACCGCGTGAAGTCCCGTGACATCTATGACTTGATGGTCCTCACCCGAGATCATGGCTACTCCCTGGATGCCATCTTTGCAGCCATTGACGCCTATCAACCCATCCGACACAAAGATCCCGAGCACTTCAAAAGCGTGGTCACCGGCGTGATGCCGTTGGACAAAGATGATGAGGGATTTTCAAGCATCCATCTGAACGTGAAGATGGATGAAATACACAAGCACTTCAGGAAATTGGTGAACGACCATGAGGTCAAGGCCGTTCAACAGATGCGCCCAGGTTCTAAGGGGCTGTCCTGAGGATCTTCTGGTTTGGGGTGAACCAGGGGTTTGAATGGTGCCGGAGAGATGAATCGAACACCCGACCTTCTCATTACGAATGAGCTGCTCTACCGACTGAGCTACACCGGCACTGCGGCTATTTTAACGAATTTTTTGATCCGTTCTGTCTTGTGGCATGCTTGAGCCATGAAATGGATACTTCGATGCTTGTGGGTCGTCTTGGCCAGCACTTGCAATACCGTGTGGGCTGCCGACTTTCCCACCAAGCCCATCCGCATCGTCATGGGCTTTCCTGCGGGCGGACCGCTTGATCAGCACGCGCGGTTGCTGTCAGACCGCTTGCAGCAGGTGCTGGGGCAACCCATCCTGATCGACTACAAGTCGGGGGCGGGCGGCACGGTGGGCGCTCAAGAAGTGATGAAGGCGCCGGCAGATGGCTACACCCTCATGCTGGCCAACACGGGGGTGATGGTGATCAACCCTGCGCTGTACACCCGACTGCCCTACCAGACCCTGCGCGACTTCACCCCCATCGCACGCACGGCCATGCAGCCCCTGGCGCTGCTGGTCAATCCGCAAGTGCCTGTCACCACCCTGCCCCAGTTCATCGAGTACGCGCGTGCGCGCCCGGGCCAGATCAACTACGGGTCAGCGGGCAATGGCGGCATCAGCCACCTCGTGCCGGAAATGTTCAAGACCGCCACCGGGCTGTTCATGGTGCACATTCCCTACCGGGGCAGCGCGCCGGCCTTCACCGACCTGATGGCTGGTCAGGTGCAGTTCATGGCCGAGAGCGTGCCGCAGGCGTCGGTCTATCACAAGCAAGGCAAGGTGCGGGCCCTGGCCGTCACCGGGCGCGAGCGCAGCCCCGCGCTGCCAGACATTCCCACGGTGACCGAGGCGGGCCTCAAGGCGTTCGAGGTGGTGGGGTTTTACGGGTTTCTGGCGCCAGCAGGCACCCCCGCGGATGTGGTCAACACCTTGAGCCAGGCCTTCAAGACAGTGCTTTCTCAAGCCGATATCCGCCAGCGCATGGTGAGCCAGGGAGCGGACCCGGCTTTTCTGGGTGCGGCCGATTTTCATCGCTACCTCACGCAGGAAATGCCGCGTTGGGCGGAAGCGGTCAAGCAGTCGGGGGCGCGGCTGGACTGAACCCGCCCTCACAACCCCAAATACGCCTTGCGTATCTCAGGCCGATGGGCCAGTTCAGCCGACTCGCCCTGGGCAATCACCCGTCCGTTCTCCAGCACATAGGTGCGAGACGAGATGGCCAGTGCGCGGCTGACGTTTTGCTCGACCAGCATCACGGCCGTGCCCGCCTGGTGGATGGACTGAATCACGCGGAACATGTCGGACACGATGGTGGGCGCCAGCCCGAGCGAGGGCTCATCAAGCAAGAGCACGCGGGGCAGCGCCATGAGGGCACGGCCAATGGCCACCATTTGTTGCTGCCCTCCGGACAAGGTACCCGAAACTTGCGACAACTTCTGTCGCACCGCCGGAAACAGATCGCATACCCGCTCGAGTGAATCGGCGCGGCGCTTCTTCGCAGCCGGGTGCATGGCCCCGAGCTCGAGGTTTTCGCGCACCGTCATGCCGGTGAAGAGGCGACGACTTTCGGGCACCAGGGCCAGGCCGCGCTCGCACAGACGGCTGGGCGGCAAGCTGGAGATCACCTCCCCTTCCCAGCGGATGGTGCCGCCACTCAACCGGTTGAGTCCCATGATGGCGTGGATCAGCGTGGTCTTGCCAGCGCCGTTGGGCCCAATGACCGAGACCAGTTCGCCCGCGCGCACGTCCAGGTCAATGCCCCACAAGGCCGGGGCGGCGCCGTAGTTCACTTGAACGTTGTGCAGTTGCAGCATGATCAGCCCACCATCCGTTCGTCGCCCAGGTAGGCACGCACCACCACGTCGCGACCCATGACGTCCTGCGGCAAACCTTCAGCGATCACCCGCCCCTGATCGAGCACCACCAGTCGGTCAGACAGCGCCATCACGGCACTCATCACATGCTCGACAAACACGATGGAGGTGCCCGCATCTCGGATGCGCTGGATGGTGCTGACCGCGGTGGCGATTTCCGAGGGCGTGAGGCCTGAGAGCACTTCATCGAGCAACAGCACCTGGGGACGTGCCGCCAGGGCCCGTGCGAGCTCCAGAAACTTGCGTTGATGCAAGTTCAATTCTTCCGGCAGGTGATCGGCCTTGTCCTGCAAGCCGGTGAAGGCCAGCCACTCGCGCGCGCTGGCCTCGGCCTGTTCGGTGCTGATACCTTGAACACCATACTGCGCGGACAGGCTCACGTTTTGCAGCACAGTCAACCCCCCGAAGGGGCGAGGGATTTGGTAGGTGCGAGAGACACCACGCCGGCGGATCGCGTGCGCCGGCAAGCCGGCCGACTCCTGCCCGAGGATGCGCACCGAACCGGCGCTGGGCAGAAAATGTCCGGTCACCACGTTGATGAAGGTGGACTTGCCCGACCCATTGGGCCCCAGCAAACCCAGGATCTCTCCTGCGCGCACCTGCAGATCGACGTTGCTCAGCGCCTGGATGCCCGCGAAGTTCTTGCCTAGGCCGCGCACCTCGAGCACCACGGGGGCGTTCGGGTCGTACGTGCGGGGTTTTGCGAGGGCAGACGCCGCCGCAGTGTCTTCATGAGATGCACCGCCATGCGACACCTCAGCAGGCGAGCCATCTTCCACCGCCACCTGCGCCAGCCAACGCCGCCGCTGCCGCGCCATCCAGGTACCCAGAATGCCCTGCGGCATGACCAGCACCGCCACAAAGAGCACGGCGCCAATGATGATCTTGCCCACCAGCGCACTGTTGCCTTCGGTGAAGGCGTTGAGTAACAGGGTGATGAGAATGCCGCCCAGCATCGGGCCGGCCCAATGACGGCTGCCGCCCAGCACACTCATCAGCACCACGGTGAGGGGCACGGTGATGTTGAAGGTTTCGCCCACCGTCACATACGACACATAGAGGGCATGCACCGCCCCCATGAGACCCGCAAAGAAACTCGACAGCGCAAAGGCCTGCATCTTCAAACCGAAGGTGGCCACCCCATGTACCTCCGCCACATCCTCGTCGTCGTGAATGGCCAGCAAGCCCAGGCCCGCGCGCGACTGCAACAAACGGCGCGCCACGCCCACGCAGATCACCGCCAGCACCAGTCCCAGGTAGTAAAACGTCGACGCCGGCGCCGGCCCCAGCGTGGGAATTTGCAGGCCCATGAGGTAGACGCCCGGCCCGCCATCAATCGGGGTGTTGACGATGAGCGTGGCCAGCACAAAGGTCACGGCCAGGGTGATGAGCGCAAAGGCCTCGCCGCGAATGGCACGCAGGCGAAACACCACCGCGCCAATGCCCAGGGCCAGGCACGAGGCGGCCACACCAGACGCCAGCAGCGACGCCCACAGCGGCCACTCCAATTTGGTGGCAAAGGTGGCCATGCCATACATGCCCACCCCAAAGAAGGCGCCATGGCCAAAGGAGAAATACCCCGAGTAGCCCGACAGCATGTTCCAGCTGGTGGCCAGGGTGACCCAGAAAAACAGCACATACAGCAGCGACTGCAGGTGCACCGGCAAGCCCAGGTAAGGCGCCGCCACCAACACGGCCAAGAGGCACGCCACGCCCATCCCGCGCAGTCGATCAGTCATGGCTGCGCCTCGTGATCAGGATGAGAATGAGCAAGGTGAACGACACCAGCGGTGCCCAGGTGGGGGCCGTGAGCGCCATGGTGAGCGATTCGCTCAGGCCAATGAAGAGGCCCGCCAGCAAGGGCACCCAGGCCGAGGCCAGGCGTCCCATCATCACGGTGGCGAACACCACGCCCACCCAGGCATAAATTTGCGAGGGGGCCAGGGTGAAGGTCAGGGCCACACACACCCCCGCACATGCCGCCAGGGCGGCACAGGCGCCGGACAAGCCGAGCGCGAGCCGGTGCGCATCAATGCCAAACGCGGTGGCCATGGCGGCATCCTCGGCACTGGCGCGGATGGACTTGCCCAGGTCCGTGCGATAGAGCATCCACCACACCACCCCACCCATCACCCAGGCCAGCACGATGGTGACCACCTCGGAGTAGGTCACCACCATGGGCCCCAGGCGCAGCTTGAGTTCGTCGTAGTGCGAGGCCATGCGACGGAAGTCGGCGCTCCAGATCAATTGCAGAAAGGCCTCCACCGCCACCGTCAAGCCGAAGGTGGCCAGCAAGGAGTTGAAGGGCGTGATGGCAAAGCGGGCCAGCAAGGCCTGCATGGCCACGCCCAGCAATGCGAAGAGGGGCACCAACCCGATCAGCGAGATCAGTGGGTCGATGCCCAGACGGGTCTTGAGTTCGTAGGTGATGTAGGCCGCCAGGAACACCCATGCAAAATGCGCCAGGTTGATCAGCCGCAACAGCCCCCAGCCCAGACCCAGGCCCAGGCCAATCAGGCCGTACAAGGCGCCAATGAAGACGCCCGAGGCCAGAGATTGCAAGAGAAGAGAAGCACTGGGCATGCAGATTCAGGCGCGCCCTGCCGGCCGGCAGGGCTGACGCTCAGTCCAGAAAAAACACCAGCAGGTGCGGAATCAGACCGCCAGACGCGAGCCGGGCATCGCCACATCCTTGGGATGGATGACGACCCACTTGCCGTTTTGCAACTGCTTGATGCGGTTCAGATCGTCGCCGTAGTTGTTGGGGCCGTCAAAGCGCAGCTTGCCCACCAGGGTCTCGACCTTGTTGGCCTTGAGCCAGTCGGCGATCTTGCGGTCATCCAGGCTGTTGGAGCCCTTGATACCCGCCTCGAGAATTTGCCAGCCGGTGACGGCATTGGCCGCCTGCAGTTCAAACGCCGTGTCGGGCAAGTTCGCCTTGCCGGCACGCTCGTTGTAAATCTTGATGATCTCGCCCACGCCAGGCGCGTTGGTGAACGGCGCGTGCTGCTCGAAGGTGGTCACGGTGAGCACGTTGGCCGCCAGCGGAGACTGGGCCAGCGGACCCGGTGTGGGGTACAGATGGAATTGCAGCTTGGGGCGGTAGTCGATCTTGTTCATGGCCTCGAGCAACTGGATGCTCTCCGGGCCAATGGAGCCCACCCACACCAGGTCGGCGTTGGCTTCCTTGAGGCGCGAGGCAATGGGGCCGAACTCCTTGTTGCCGAACTCCCACTCCAGCCAGAGTTTTTCTTGCAGGCCGCGCTTTTTGAACACCTCACGAGCGCCTTGCGACATGAACACCACCGAGGGGAACTTGCTGGTCACCATGGCCACCGTCTTGGGCGCCTGGCCGCCGGCGGCCAGGCTGTCCATCAAGGTGTTGGGCACGGTGGTGCCAGGGTCATGGCCCATGACATATCCCGCAAAGTGCATGTCGTACTTGGCCAGCGAAGGAATGCCAAACGAGTTGGTGACCAACACCTTGCTGTTGCGCTGCGCCACGCCCATGGCAGCCAGCGAGTTGGCGGTGGCATAAGGGCCCATCAACAGGTCAACCTTGTCGCCGGTGATGAGTTGCTCATAGAGGGTACGGGCCAGATCGGGCTTGGACTGGTCGTCCTTGACCACCCACTCCACAGGGCGACCGAGCCAGCCCCCGCGCTTGTTGACCTGCTCGATGTAGATCTCGGCCGCGATTTTGTGCACCACCGCGGTGCCACCAAGAGGGCCCGTCAACGACAGCGTGCTGCCCACACGGATGGGGCGGTTTTGCGCGTGCAAGGCAGTCAGTGGCGATGCGAGCAAGGTGCTGGCACCCAGCGCTTGCAAAAACGGTCTTCTTTGCATGATGGAGGTCTCTCCCGTGAGTTGATCAATAGCCGATGCATTCTGACCTTACCATTGCCGTCCAGACCCGCGAGGTTACCCTGACCCTACCTGTCATCCCTGTGACGCATGATTCCTGCCTTGCCCCAGAGACTATCACCCCCGATGACCGCCCCAACTGCTTCATCCACCGCTTCGTTGAACGCTTCGTTGACCACCCCGTTGATGCCGCCGCTGGAGGTCTTGCGGCGCTTTCCTGCGCACGATTTCTCCCTGGCGGATTTCTTTGCCATCCGTTGCCAGGCCCAGCCCGATCGATCCATGGTCGAGTACGAAGACCAGGTCATGACCTGGGGCGAGTGCGCGCAACGGGCGGACCACGCGGTGCAATGGCTGCAAGACCGCGGGGTGGGCGCAGGCGACCGGATCGGCCTCATGGCCTACAACCACCCGTCCACCGTGGTGCTCATGCTGGCCTGCGCCCGGCTGGGTGCCATCGTGGTGCCCTGCAACCCCGAATTCGAGGCCCGGGAGGCGCGATACATTTTTGAACACGCCGGGGTGTGCGGCGTGATCTGCTCGCCTGAACCCAGCGAACGCGTGGCCGAGGCGGTGGCGGGCATGACGCCGGCGCCCTGGCGGGTCATCATCGACCAGCCGTGGGGGACTGAAGCCTCCTTGTTGAACCAATGGGCCCGCAGTGCGGCAGACAAGCACACACGCGTGGGCACGGCCGACAGCACCTTTCTCATCATTTACACCTCGGGCACCACCGGTTTTCCCAAAGGGGTGATGCACAGCCAGCGCACCTACCTGCTGACCGCCGAAGCGTTTGTTCAGCGTATGTTCTTCCAGCCCGATGAGCGCGTGATGTGTGTGCTGCCGCTCTTTCACATCAACGCCCTGATGTACTCCTTGGGCGGCGCCATGGCCTGCGGCGGCACGCTGATCTTGATTCGCAAGTTCTCGGCCTCGGCGTTCTGGCAGCAAGTGGCCCACACCCGGGCCAGCGAGGTGAACGTCATCATGTCGGCGGCTGCCATTCTGGCGCGGCGACCGCCACAGGAGTTTGTGCCAGGCCACCGCCTGCACAAAATGTTCCTGGCCCCGCTCAACCGCGACCTGCTCGACACCTTCCAGAACCGGTTTGGGGTGCAGACCCTCATCGAGTGCTACGGCATGACGGAAATTCCTGGGGTACTGAGCAACCCCTTCCTGGGCCCGCACAAGCTGGGCAGCATGGGTTGCATCTCGCCCCACCCGGACCCGGCCATTCCCCGCCCCGAGGTGCGCATCCTCAACGACAACGGCCAGGACGCCGCCGTGGGCGAGGTGGGAGAACTGGTGGTGCGCACCCCCACCCTCATGCAGGGCTACTTCAACGACCCCGAGCAAACCGCCGCCAGCTTTCACGAGGGCTGGTTCCTGACTGGCGACCTGTGCCGGCGCGACCGCGACGACTACCTGTTCTTCTTCACCCGCAAGAAGGACATCATCCGCCGCCGGGGAGAGAACATCTCGGGCGCGGAGATCGACAGCGTGATTGGCAGCCACCCGGACGTGCTGGAATGTGCCGCCATCGGGGTGGCGTCCGACCTGGGCGAGGAAGAGATTCTGGTGGCGGTGGTCCCCCGCCCCGGTGCCACGCTCACCCCCCAACAGGTGCACCAGCATGCCGTGGCCCATTTGTCGCTGATCAAGCAACCGCGGTATATTGCGATGGTGGACGATCTGCCGCACACCGGATCGATGAAAATTGCCAAGTTCCGGCTCAAGCCAGGCACCGACCTGCGGGCCAAAGCCACCGACTTTCAACCCTGAGGAAGACAGCCCCAATGAACGCTCCAGACCACAAGAACGCGCACACGATTGAGAATCTGTACGACGCCACCGACCTGATCACCGACGAGGTGCTCAAGCGCTACGAAAACACGCCCGACCCGCGTCTGCGCGAGATCATGCTGTCGCTGATCAAGCACATCCACAGCTTTGCCAAAGAGGTCAAACTCTCGGCCAGCGAGTGGGCCTATGCCATGCAGCTCTTGGAGGAAACCGGCAAGTTCTGTGGTCCGGGCCGCAACGAATTCATGATCTTCTCGGATGCGCTGGGTCTGTCCATGCTGACCGTGACGCAAGACTACCCCCGTCCAGCGCACGCCACCGAGCCCACGCTGGTAGGCCCCTTCCTGCTCGAAAATGCGCCCGAGTTCCCGCTGGGTGCCGACATCAGCGCGGGGGCTGCCGGCACGCCCATGCACGCCCAGGGCCGCATTCTGGACACCGAAGGCCGCCCCATCCCCCATGCCGTCATTGACGTGTGGCACTCGGACGACCGTGGTCTGTACGACGTGCAGACCGACTTGGAAACCAACGGCCCCTGGGCCCGTGCCGTGTTGCACGCGGACGCCGAGGGTCGTTACCACTTCTGGTCGATTCTGCCGGTGGACTACCCCATTCCGACCGATGGCACCGCCCAGATCATGCTGCGCGCCACCACCGGTCGCACCTGGCGTCCGGCCCACCTGCACTACCGCATCCAGGCCGAGGGCTTCCGTCCGCTGGTCACGCACATCTTCGACCGCAACAGCAAGAACCTTGATGGCGACGCCGTGTTCGGCGTTCGCCCCTCCCTGATCGCCGACTTCGTCCGTCAACAGCCGGGCACGGCCCCAGACGGCAAGGTGATGAAGGAAGACTTCTACACGCTGAACTACGACTTCGTGATGACGCGTCCCTGAGGACTGCCTGGGGTGTGCTGATGCCGCACCCCAGGGCGCGCTCCCCGTTGAGGTCTGATCAGCTGGCGGGCTTGGGCTCAGGCGGAGCCAGCGGCTTGGCCAGCACCTTGTCGATGCGTCGACCGTCCAGGTCGACCACTTCAAACTCCCAGCCCTGCACCTGAACACGCGCCCCGGTGGAGGGCACCTTGCCGCTCACCGACATGATGAGCCCGGCCAGCGTGTTGTACAGCCCCCGGTCCTCGCCCGGCAAGGACTCGCTCAAGCCCATGCGCGTCTTGAGTTCCACCACCGGCATGGCACCATCGAGCAGCCAACTGCCATCGCCACGCGGCGTGGCCCAACTGTCTTGCACGCTGGCGTGGTCCAACCATTCACCGGTGATGGCTTCGAGCAAATCGCGCGGCGTCATCAGCCCTTGCACCACGCCATACTCGTCCACCACCATCACCATGCGACCGCTCTGGGCCGAGCGCTGGGTGCGTCTGTCTGGTCGGCGAAACTGTTCCAGCAGGTCCAGACCGCTCAGGGTTTCAGGGGCGAAGGCCGCAGGCACCATCAGCGTCTCCAGCAGCTGATCACCCGCCGTTTGCTGCGTCAATTCCGCCAGACTCACCAAGCCCACCACATCGTCCAGCCCCGCCCGGCACACCGGGTACCAGGAGTGCATGGCCCCTTGTCGCACCTGGTCCAGGGCTTCCTGCACCGTGGCCTTGGCCGACAGCCAGTCGATGTCCGAGCGCGGCACCATGAGCGAGGTGAGCGGGCGGTCGTCGAGGTGAAACACATTCTTCACCATCTGGTGTTCCTGGTGCTCGATCAACCCCGCATGCACCCCCTCGCTCAGGCTGGCGCTGATTTCCTCTTCGGTGACCGAGTCCTGGCGACGCGTGTCCATCCGCATGAGATGCAACACCCCGGCCGTGCTGGCCGAGAGCAAGGCGATGAAGGGACGCGCCACCACCCCCAGCAAGCGCATGAGCGGAGCGGTATGGCGGGCAATGGTTTCCGGGTAGAGCTGCGCAAT
>JACCED011878746.1_pt1 | contig 14496 bp, 10 predicted proteins | sample 7455021 | NCBI WGS metagenome assembly JACCED01 (sample SAMN15323456, study PRJNA562643) | freshwater metagenome | isolation source: river surface water | place: USA:Blue River Watershed | collected 2017-08-19 | reverse complement strand
TGCAATTGCACAAATGAAGGCATTAGATTTTTGTGGGTTAGGTTTGTCGCAATGATTACAAAATGACAATGCGGATTCTGTTGCTCAGTTTTTATTATCAACCTGATCTGTGTGCCGGTTCATTCAGAGCAACGGCGATGGTTCAGGCATTACTAAAAAAGTTGCCCGCTCATACTCATCTTGAGATTGTGACGACTGCACCTAACCGTTATGTCAGCTATTCTGAAACGGTCGCTGAAGGTGCTAGTAGCTTAGAACAGCAAGAACAATATACGATTCACCGAATTAACTTGCCCACGCACGAAAGTGGCATGCTTGATCAGTCAAAATCTTTTTTCGTATTTGCAAAAGAGGCCTTGAAGCTGACAAAGCAGCGCCAGTACCAGTTGGTCGTTGCAACCTCGTCTCGCTTGATGACAGCTTCGCTAGCCGCTTATATTGCCGCCCAAAAGCGTGTGCCCCTCTATTTAGATATCCGCGACATCTTTGTGGATACGATTAAAGACGTGATTTCGGCAAAGTCTTTAATGTGGTTGGCGCCGGTTTTGTCTTGGGTTGAAAAAAAGACGGTCAATACGGCTAGCAAGGTCAACTTGGTGTCTGAGGGGTTTTTACCGTATTTCAAAAAACGTTATCCAACGCAGCAATACGCTTGCTTTACAAATGGTATCGACCAAGAGTTTATCGATGCCAGTAAGGTACCGATTGTCCAAACGTCAAATCCGTCAGATACTGAAGTGAGTGTTTTGTATGCAGGCAATATTGGTGAGGGTCAGGGCCTAAGTCATATCTTGCCCGCCTTAGCTAATGCATTAAAAGGTAGGGCTCGGTTTACCGTGATTGGTGACGGTGGGCGTCATAAGCAATTAAAACTGGCACTTGAGCAGCAGCAGTGCACCAATGTTGAGTTGTTGCCCCCGATGAACCGAGCGCGTCTGATTGAAGCGTACTTAAAAGCAGACATATTATTTTTGCACTTAAATGCTTTCCCAGCTTTTGAAAAAGTGTTGCCGTCTAAAATTTTTGAATATGCGGTATTGGGCAAACCAATTTTAGCTGGAGTGGCTGGGTATCCTGCTAGCTTTATTCAAAGCGAGGTTGATAATGCTCAAGTGTTTAAACCCTGTAACGTAGCCGCAGCGGTGCGTGCGTTTGAGCGACTAGAGTTACAACACTATCCACGCTCAGAATTTTCAAATAAATTCAATCGTAGCAACATCATGGATGCTATGGCCATGGATATTCTGTCGTTGCTGCCCAACGCAGTCAAAGCACCGTCCCAGTTGGTAACGGGCAAACTGTGATACTTGTTACAGGCGCCTCGGGCTTTGTGGGTTCGGCTTTGGTGACGCATCTCGCGCAACAAGGGCTCAAGGTGCGAGCGTGTTCGCGACAAATGGCCGTGCGCTCAAATGAATTAGTAGAGTCAGTGCCAGGCGTTGATTTATTGACTACTAACGACTTGACTCCTTTTTTAGTAGGGGTGTCTACTGTCGTGCATACGGCCGCGCGCGTGCATGTCATGCGCGAAACTTCGACCGATCCTTTGGCAGATTTTCGGTTAATGAATGTTGATGTGACGCTGCGACTAGCTAGGCAAGCCGCGTCAGCAGGCGTTAAGCGGTTTGTTTTTTTAAGCTCGATCAAGGTGAATGGGGAGTTCACTTACGCAGACCACCCCTTTATTGCTAGCGATAAGCCTAATCCCCAAGACGCCTACGCAATTTCAAAGTTAGAGGCCGAGCGCGGTTTGCAGCAAATAGCTGCAGAGACGGGACTTGAAGTCGTGATTATTCGACCCCCTTTGGTCTACGGCCCTGGTGTGACAGCCAATTTTGGTCGACTGCTGTCTTGGGTAAAAAAAGGGATCCCCCTTCCCTTGGGTTGCGTAACCGCAAACCGACGTAGTTTTGTTGCGATAGATAATCTGATCGACTTTATTGTGACGTGCATTAAGCATCCCAAAGCGGCGAATCAGATCTTTTTGGTAAGCGACGGGCATGACGTTTCTACGGCTCAGCTGCTGCGAGGTATGGCGAGCGCCTTGAATCGAAAGGTGTTGTTGGTGCCAATTCCTACATCCTGGCTTGCCGGGAGTGCGAAATTACTCGGGGTGGCAGAGGCTGCGCAACGGTTGTTACAGAGCCTACAGGTGGATATTGAAAAAAATGGGGAGCTGCTTGGCTGGGCTCCGCCGGTCAGCTTCGACGACGGCCTGCAGCGCGTTGTCTTGGCAAATAGCCTGCGCAACGATTAGGCCGTTAGATCTTAAGAGGTGTACTTGAAACGATTATTTGACCTATTGCTTGCTGGCAGCCTTGCCGTCCTCTTTTTACTGCCGGCACTGCTTGTCGCGTTTGCGGTGAAAGTCACTTCAAAAGGCCCTGTGTTGTACTGGAGCCAGCGGGTAGGTCAAAATAATCGTTTGTTTGCAATGCCTAAATTTCGCAGCATGCGAGTCGATGCACCTGTAGTGGCAACGCACTTACTGGCCGATCCACGGATGCATTTGACCGCGATCGGCTCGTTTTTACGAAAATCAAGCCTAGATGAGGTTCCACAGCTTTGGTCGATCATCAAAGGGGATATGAGTTTTGTGGGACCTCGCCCTGCGTTATTTAACCAGTATGATTTGATTGCAGAACGTACCCACCACGGGGTACACAAACTGGTGCCTGGTCTGACGGGTTGGGCTCAGGTGAATGGTCGCGATGAGCTCAGCCTTGAAGAAAAGGTTAAATTTGATGCTGAGTATCTACAAAAGAAGTCTTTTGCCTTCGATTTAAAGATTTTTTGGCTGACGTTTGCCAAAGTGTTAGGCCAACATGGGGTTACCCACTAATCGTGATGATTGATGCAATCGCCCAGTCGGCGCTGTCTTTACTGAGGCTACCGCGTGCCGTGAAGCGGCTGGTGGCCTTGGCAGTCGACGCTAGCGTGTGTGTGCTGACAGTCTGGATAGCGTTCTATTTGCGCTTAGGTGAGTTTGTGACCCTGGCGGGCCCTCCCATGTGGGCAGTGCTGGCGGCACTTGGCTTCGCGCTGCCACTTTTTGTTGTATTTGGTTTATACCGGGCAATTTTCAGATTTTCAGGGTGGCCCGCATTGATGACCGTTGCGCAAGCCATTGCGATCTATGGCTTGCTCTATGCCGCGATTTTCACGGCTGTGGGTGTCGATGGCGTGCCTCGCACGGTGGGTTTGATTCAACCCTTGCTGCTGTTATTGGTTGTGGGTGGGTCGCGCGCCCTGGCCCGCTATTGGTTAGGCGGGATCTACCAAAGCCAGCTTAGAGTAGGCGAAACAGCTAAGGTCTTGATTTACGGAGCGGGCAACGCAGGGCGGCAGCTATCGGCCGCCATCGGGAACACAAGCTCAATGCGAGTAGTAGGTTTTTTAGACGACGATCCGCGACTTCAAGGTCGTGTATTAAATGGATTGCCTATTTATCGCCCAAATGAGCTGATTGGCCTAGTTTCGTCCCTCGGTATCCGAGATGTACTGCTGGCGTTGCCCACTATTAGTCGAAAGCGTCGTAATGAGATCTTGAATCAAATGCTGCAGGCAAAAGTTTCGGTACGAACTTTACCAAGTGTTGCTGAGTTGGTTGAAGGTAAGGTGAGCACACTCGACTTGCGAGAGCTAGACATCGAGGACTTACTAGGGAGAGACCCGGTCGAACCAGATCAGGCACTATTAAGTAAAAACCTTAAAGATAAAGTCGTATTGGTCACCGGAGCGGGTGGTTCGATCGGAAGTGAGTTGTGTCGCCAAATTGTTCTAGCATCTCCAAGCGTGTTGCTGTTAGTTGAGCAAAGTGAATTTGCTCTGTATGCAATCCATCAAGAACTTTTGGCGCTGACAGCGTTGCGACCAGTTAAATTGGTACCCTTATTAGGCTCGGTGCGGGATGAGCAGCGGATCGATACGATTTTGAATGCTTGGCGACCCAAGACAATTTTCCACGCTGCTGCGTACAAGCATGTCCCCTTGGTCGAACATAATCCTGTTGAAGGGATAAAAAATAATGTGTTTGGCACGTTAGTCGTTGCGCAGGCTGCTGCAAAATTTGGTGTGGCTGACTTTGTGCTGATTAGTACTGATAAGGCCGTGCGGCCAACAAATATCATGGGTGCTAGTAAACGCTTAGCCGAGATGGTGTTGCAAGCGATCGATGCTGAACAAGGCTTGTCGGGGGGAAACACGTTACGAACTCGATTTTCGATGGTACGTTTTGGTAATGTTCTGGGCTCATCTGGTTCGGTCGTACCTAAGTTTCGTCGTCAAATTCGCGATGGCGGGCCAATCACCGTTACGCACAAAGATATTGCACGCTACTTTATGACGATCCCTGAAGCGGCGCAGCTGGTAATACAAGCTGGAGCCATGGCCGAGGGCGGCGATGTCTTTGTGCTTGATATGGGGCAGCCGGTCAAAATTTTGGATTTGGCTCGAAGAATGGTCGAGTTGTCAGGATTAGTCATACGTGACGATCAAGAACCAGATGGTGATATCGCAATCGAAATTATTGGCTTGCGGCCTGGCGAAAAGTTGTATGAAGAGCTATTAATTGGAGACAATCCAATCGCGACGAAGCACGAGCGCATTATGAAAGCGCGGGAAGGCGTGGTGCTCTGGTCAGAGCTTGAGCAGCATCTTAATGTTCTACAAGCAGCCTTAATCGATCAGGATAACGAAAAAATCCGCTTTGTATTAACGGAACTCGTGACAGGTTATACCGCATCGAAAGAGATTGTAGATTGGGTAGTAATGTTGGATCAATCCCCAGTGCCCGATTTGCCTAAAGCAAGCGTTGCCGTTAGTTCGGCTACTACAACGCCTTCAACTTTTAGTTGAGTCACGATCTAGATGCCGCAAATGTTTATCCGAAAAACGCAGATGGCGTTGGCTTGGTTTGCGTTAATAGCAGCCGTCCTGGCCGCCGTGGTGGTGGTAGGCAGTTATTTGGTATCAGCTAGCCAGCCCTACCGCGGACCTAGCCTATTCTATTTCTATGTGTTTTTTTTCACTGCGCTTATTTCAAGGAAAGGGGCGACGGCACTTTTAATCTTTGCGTTACCGCTGCTGCCAAACCTGGCGACCCAAGCAGAATATGTTCTAAACCCAAAGGTGAAATACTTTATCGCTTACCCTGGTCTCGATGCAATCGTTGGTTTATTTTTGGGGCAATGCGCCCGCTCTGTTTGTATTGATCGCAATCTTCGCGCTTGGTTAAAACCTCCGCCGTGGCCTTTCGGTTTAGCTTTGTTAGCGATAGCGGTGTCTTGCTACATCACAATTGATCGTAATCTTTGGCAGTCGGCCACATTTTTTTCGCTGTTTGGGGTCGCGAATAATATTCTCCGCTTTAAGCACGTCTTGTACGGCAATAGTTTTTCCCCTTTCAATGATTTGTTAGTTTATTCGGGTGCGGTTCTGCTGGTCATTTGCGTATGGCAAACGTTGAGCGAGTCTAAAAATAAAGATCAGTTTGTTTTTAAGCCGCTGATGTTGGGATTAATCATTTCATCAGTATGGGGAATCTTTCAGGCGTTGACTGGGTTCGGTTTGCTTGAGTCAACGATTCAATATCGCGCGGGGACTTTCGGCTATAGCGCAGTTGGGTTTCAACCAGATATTCACGCCTTTGCGGCGCACATGCTGTTAGGTGCAGTTGGGTTATTTGGTTATTTACTGGTTTCAGCACGTAATGAGCTGCACGCGGTCAGGCTGAGTGATCAAAATATTGTAGCGATTACGTGTCTGTTGTCTTGGCTTGCTTTGATATTAAGTAAGTCGAGAGCCTCTTTGATTTTCGCCGCCGGAGTGTCAATTGTTTGGCTGATCGTATATTTAAAAGTAAAAAAGATTACTGTATCTATTAAAAAACTCGTTTTGATCGCAGCCATTTTGATGGTTGCGATACTCAGCTTGGCTTTCAGTGGGAAGTTTTGGTTAGCCGATATATTGCAACAATTACAGTCTGCAGATTTGACAAGTTTTGAAAGCCTTAACAAGATCTCGGTCTATCGCTTAGAGATATTTGCAGGAGCTCTACGGATGTTTGCTCAGTTTCCCCTAATGGGGATTGGGCAGGGTAACTTCTTTCATTTATCTTCAATTCTAGACTTTATGGGTAGCCCCTGGATCACGCAGACCGGTGGTGAAAATGCTCATAACTATTTTTTACAAACCTTAGCAGAGTTAGGCCTAATTGGTGTGCTGAGTTTTATGATTGTATTTTTATGGCCTTTCAAACATAGCTGCGACGTCAAAAAATTATTGCCCGCAAGCATTGCTATTTTTGCCGTTTTTTTAGGAAATCTCTATTCGCACTCTTTGATTATCCGTGAAAACCTTTACATGCTTGCAGTATTTGTGGTCTTGCTTTACGTGCACTGCTTCAATGCCGCGGAAGATGAACCGCTTATCTCAAGGCAGGATGCGGACCGGTCAAGAATACAGGCTGAAGTAAATCCTGATATCCGCTTGGGCGAACATAAGGGCATCGGCCTTGCCGTCTTGTTGTTTACAGTGCCTCTTATGTATTTTGCGTATCAAGAAGTGAGCACAGCGAAAAATAAATTCCCATTTGAGTATGGCTCGGATTGCTATCGACCCATAACTGCGTATTCAGATGGCTGGACGAGTGGACGACTCATCATTCCTTTAGAGAAAGGGAAATCGGGCGTAAGGCTGACGGTTGACCAAAATCAAGCGGACGCAAAGCGTCGTCCGGTGAGCGTATCGCTAAGCATTTTGGATAAGGGTGAGAATTCAGTGCACACCGTTAATTACCCAGACCAGATGGCAGATCATTTTTCAATGCAAATTACGATTCCTGAAAGTAAGAAAAAAGAATTTCAAGGAGGCAGCGTAGTAATGCAGTTATCCAAGTGTTTTTCACCAAGTAATTTTGGTTTAAAAGACGATTCTAGAAAACTGGGCGTCCACCTTAAAAGCATCGAACAGCTCTAAGTAATTGTCTTGCCGTGATACGTCTGTCGTAGCAGCGGTTGTGGGGATCTGGATAAGTTTTTTACTATTACAGTTTTAATAGTATGAACTTGTCATTGTCGACGATAGTCGATTTGCCCTCGCTGAATTGAACTAGGATGTCACGCCAAGGAATCGCTGTGGATTTTTTAATCAACAAATACTGTGGTTGATACTTCTTTAAAATCGTCTCCCGCATTTGCGATGTAGTTTTGGGGTCAAAAAAATCGATTACATCCCCTTTGCGTAAAAACCAGTCGGGCACAAAAGCCAGTGGATGTTTCGTTGCTACCGCTTTACCTGCAAGGCTAGGTAGTATCCAGCTTGAGTCGATATCTGCGAATACAACGTCATCATGATGCAAGTAGTCTTTCAAGAAAACAAGGTCTCGATAGCTGATTTGGCTTGTAATAGGTCGACCTAAATAAAAGCTGTTGGCAACGGTTAAGATGCGGCTCGTTGATTGATATAGCCAAACCCCGGCAGCAAGACATAATGCACTAGCCGTAACGGTTTTGATCACGGACAAGATGTGAGCAGGTGACCAACGCTCGATCTCGGTCAGGCATTGTGCAACCAGAATATTCGATAACAATAATAAAAACGCAATTGAGCGGCCAAACGAGTACTGCTTACTGTAATACCCCCAAATATATAGCGCGAGTAAGGCGAGCATTGCCAAACTGATCGAACGGTTAGCCCGTTGCCTCATCCGCCAAACAATCATTGGTAATGTGAGCAAAATTGGCCATGTACCCTGAATGATCTCTAGGTACATCGAAGCGTTAGAGGGGTGGTAGGCCGCCCCAGCGCCCAACATGAGTTGAATGATTGAAAAATACGGCCAACAGGCCGCCAAACCGATAGAGCAGACAATCGTCATCCCGACCGCGAGCCATGCGTGAGCCTTTGTGGGCTGATAAGCGAGTAGCTGACAGACCAAACCTATCCACAGAAATAAAGCCGTGAGCGGATGGATGAGCAAGACGACAGCCGTAATGAGGCTGACTATGAAATATCTTTTGATCGTTAAGAACGATGGCTGTGTGGTTACATACGCTAGATTTTTAGAAAAAATCGTTAGCGCAACGAGCGATAATCCCAAAGCTAACGTCGATGGATATGGCAAGACATCGTTCAGAATGTCGATGTTGTAGAAACCACTAAATTGCCATGCGTCTTTACCCCACAAAAACATTGCGAGCAGCAGGGTATAAAACGTAATCCCCTCAGCATGCGGTTGATCAACAGTGGCAATAAATTGACGCAACCCAACGACAAGAACTATAAAATTCACCACCCCAAACGCAGCGAGGGTGTTAATCGCATCGGTTTTGGTCGCCAGTGCGACCAGAGCAACGGTCAAGCCATAGGGGTTTAAAAAAGCGTGGCTAGCTTGAACGCTCAGTTGGGGGTGCAGCGGGTTGAATGGCCGAGCAATAAACTCATTTACAACGGCGCTGTGCTCCCAGAAGTCTCCTGCCCAACGGCCACCGCTGGTCGCCTCAAGGGTGTAACGGACCAAAATGAGCAGCGATAGCAGTAAAAGCCGGTGCCGAAAGATGAATTCAGCAACGTTCGAAAAGAAATTTAAGTAAACTGAGTGCGCTTGCTTCATCCTCGTTGGCTCAAGTCCTTGCGGGCAAACTGATATGGTTTGGAATATTTGAATGACGCCATTTTTACTAAAGGTTCTTTGCGAGCCTGTAACCCAAGCTGCACTGCAACTGACTAACCCCACCTATGATGCTCGTGGGCATATTATGGCAGGCACGCTGACCACTGCGGCTGGGAAAACCTACCCAATCATCAACGGCGTCCCCCGGTTTGTTGATTTTGTGCCAGCAAAAACGGTAGAGTCGTTTGGCGATGAGTGGAATTTCTTTAATTTCACTGATTTTAAGGTCAATTGGCTTGAGCATACCGTTGCAAACACCTTTGGTAGCCCTGAGGTCTTTAAAGATAAAATTTTAGTCGATGCCGGTGGAGGGAGCGGCTCGCAAAGCCGATGGTTTGCTGAATACGGAGCAAAGCATGTCATCGTGCTTGAACTATCACACGCCGTCGACGGCGTGATCGCTAAAAATTTAGGCTCGTTTGACAACGTAGACGTGATCCAATGTTCGATTGACGCACCGCCCTTACGTGCGCAATCGATTGAGGGTATCGTTTATTGTCACAATGTGATTCAGCATACCCCATCGGTTGAAAAAACTGCGACCGCGTTATACGAGACAGTCGCCCCAGGAGGCGAGTTTGTGTTTAATTGTTATGCATTAAACACGGACGGGATTGTTCGATGGCTCCGGTTTTACTGCGTGTATAAACCCTTGCGTGCCATTTTGTCCAAGATGCCTTTTCAGGTCATCATGGCCTATGCGTCTTTTGTTTCAGCGCTAAGGTTGATCCCCGTGCTGGGTGAGCTGTTAGAAAAAGCTGGCATGGTAGTGCAAGGTGATGTTCCAACAAAGCTTGGTGAATCATTTGTGAGTCGGTTAAAACGCCGCTTTAAAAACGCGCGACTCAACACCTTTGATTGTTACGGCTCTCATCAATATCAGCACCACAAATCAGAGACTGAGATCCGTGCCTTAGTCACATCTCTCCAGCCAGACCCTCAAAAGGTGTTAAATGCAGATCGCTATTTTAAGCGCCCGCCACCGATTGGTTGTGCCCTGCGTGTTTACCGCTAAGCGTCCGCTTACCCGCAGAGGTCTCCGATGTGTGGTCTAGTAGGTGTGGCGTCGCGGCGACCGCAATCTTCGCGAGAATGGCTCGCAAAAGCGAGCCAAGAAATCCACCATAGAGGACCTGATGACTCAGGTGAATGGTGGTCGGCTAACCAAAAAGTAGGTTTAGCGCATCGACGATTATCGATTATTGACTTGTCGTCCTCCGGTCATCAGCCCATGCATGATGCTAATGGCACGCTAGCGATCGTCTTTAACGGTGAAATTTATAACTATCGCGAACTAAAAAATGAGTTATCTGACTTAGGTTTTAAATTTCAGTCCTCGGGCGATACCGAGGTGATATTGGCCGCTTACCAAGCTTGGGGAGCGGACTGTCTGAGTCGCTTTAACGGGATGTTTGCATTTGCGTTGTTTGATGCGGGTAGGCAGCGTCTCTTCATGGCACGTGATCGTGCAGGTGAAAAACCACTTTTCTACCATCACACGTCAGACGCCATACATTTTGCGTCGGAACTCAAAGCCTTATTTGCTAACCCAGCCCTACCTCGTACGATTAATCCGAGGTCGCTGAATGCTTATCTTGGGATGGGCTATGTCGCTGGCGCTAATTGCCTGCTCGATGGATATCAAAAGTTACCCCCCGCCCATGCACTATTCTTTGATTTAGAGACTGGATCGCTATCGGTCTGGCAGTATTGGCAAGTACCTGAATTTATAAATTCAAATGATAGTGTTGGGCAGAATGAGACTGACTTAGTTCAAGAGTTAGAGAGCTTGCTCGAAGCAGCAGTGCGCCGTCAAATGGTGGCTGACGTGTCTGTCGGTGTACTCCTGAGCGGTGGAGTCGACTCCAGCCTTATTACGGCAATGGCCTTGCGTGCGAAGAGTAACGTTAAAACCTTCACGGTCGGATTCCCCGGGCATGGGGCTCTGGATGAAAGGGCGCACGCAAGACTAATTGCTGATTATTTTGGGACAGAACATATTGAATTAGAAGCACCCATTGTCTCAGCCGACATACTTAAAAAGCTCGCCTGGCAATTTGATGAGCCGATTGTCGACTCAAGCATGATTCCAACCTATTTAGTTAGTCAGTTAGTACGTCAGCACTGTAAAGTGGCTTTGGGCGGGGATGGTGGTGACGAGTTGTTTGGAGGCTATGGCCACTACAGCCGCTTACTGTGGATGCAACAAAGACTCGGAAAAATCCCCCTCAAATTACGACGGTTGTTGGCGTGTAGCGCAGAGAAATTGTTACCTATCGGTTTCAAAGGGCGCAATTGGCTTCAAGGCTTAGGGGTCGATCTTGATCACGAGGTACCCATCATCGCATCATATTTCGATCAATCTAGTCGTCAGAAGTTGCTTCCAAAGGGAGTGAGTGTTTCGGCGAAGGTATTGAATAATGCCGCTTCGATTCACTCTAGTTCGACTTCGGACTTATTACAACGTGCGACGCGGCATGATTTTGAAAATTATTTGGCTGAGGATATTTTGGTCAAAGTCGACCGATCAAGCATGTTGAATTCGCTCGAGCTTCGGGCCCCATTTCTTGATGTGCCTCTGATTGAGTTTGCTTTTAGTAAAGTGCCAAGCCACTTAAAAGCAAACTCGCAGGAAAAGAAAATACTTCTGAAAAGACTAAGTGCGAAAGTGCTGCCTCCCCAATTCGATCAGCACCGCAAACAAGGATTCTCGATTCCTTTGGCAAATTGGCTTAAACAAGGCGAGTTTAGAGATCTTTTTCATTCGGTCTTGCTGAACTCAAACTCTGTGTTTGATCAAAAAGTAATTCGCCAATTATTAGATGGCCAAGATAAAGGCCGTAATAATAGTGAACGTCTCTTTGCGCTGACTTTGTTTGAGCTGTGGCGCGAACAATATCGGATTTCTTTCTGATCGATTCAAAAATGATCAATTTAAATCGATATCGAATATATCAGCTGATTTTGATATTGCTTGGTGTCATCTGGCTTAGCGGTGTGAGCTCATCTCCAGCCGTGACATGGATGAGTATTTACGTCATCGAGGATTTCGCCCTTTTTTCTTGGGCGGACATATACACATTTCTATCCCAGAACAAACTGCCACTACCCCCCGTTATCTCATTTCTAGAGCTAGCCGCATATAAAGTATTCGGAACAACTTACCTAGTCACAACACTTTTGTATAAGGTTGCCTTTATAGCGCCTTATGTAATCGTTTTAAGCTTCGCACGAACATCGTCACATCGCTTGGGCACAGTATTTTTGATTTCCTGCCTATTTCTTTTTTGTTCGATTGCCGTTCATCGTGGAAATCCGCAAGGCTACGATGTGTTCCTGCCACTGCTCGTTATGTTGTTCATTCACGGGGTGAACCGAAGTTTTAATTCCGAAGGGTCAGGCTCCAAGGTTAAGTACGCGATTTGGGCGGGTTTTTGTTTAAGTCTTGCTGAACTTACGCGTCCATTCATGATTTATTTGTTGCCATTACTGATTGGCCTAGTATTGCTTCGGTATCTCAAGTGCGAGAAAAGCGTACGTACTCGACTTGCGACTGCTTTCTTGGTGCCAGTTATCCTGATATCGGGATCCTTGCACTTAACTCTTTACATGAATCACCAACAACTAAATTTTTCTAATCATGCTGGCTTTAATTTGCATCGTGCATGGAGCAGACTTGTCCCACTACCGGCCTTACTTGTAGAACCCAGCGCGCCACCTACAAACCCGGAGCGTGGAGAAAATTTCAATACGAGAGAACATCAGATTAATAGCGAGCGAATACAAAAAGCTATTTTTAAGCACTGGGCATCACAGCCCGTGCAAAGCATTAGCTTTGCTCTAAGTCTGATTCGAGAATTCATGTCAGCACCAACGGCGATATACGAACACAATCCGACGTCGATATTTTTAGAAACCTATCGGTTGTTGTATCAGTTGCTGTCTGCACTATTAATCATCAACTTCCTAGTATTGCTTTACCGCGTCGCATTCATCTCTAAAACGAAGATCCATGACCTAACCGTGACTGATAATTTGATTCTATTAATCGGCAGCTGTTTAATTACGGTCTTCGCGATCAGCGAAAAGGCAGAAGAGGCACGATTTGTTATTAGTACATTACCTTTTATTGCAGCTTTAGCCTTGGCGCGAAGTAACGCCGAAAGTGTCGATCCGCCGTATACGCAAAAGGTCAGTTTTATTTGGTAGCGATCTATAGTAATAATACGAAGTAAAATTTTTTCGCGAGAGACCCAAGATGACGCTGCTATTTCGATATGCAATATTGGTCGTGATGCTCGTCATTGCTATCTCTGGCACGATATCGGCAAGGGGGCTATACGCAGACGGGCCATTTTGGCTATATCACATGCTCTTGCGCGGCGGATTTTACGTTTTTGATATTCACCGTGCGTATGCGCAATTCATCGTAGAGCTGCCGGTATTTTTAGCGATTGAGGCAGGTGTTCGCGATCTCAATGCACTGATACGCGTGCATAGCTTTGGCCTAATTGGAGTGCCGATTTTATTTTGGTGTGGCGCATTAATCTTGCAATGGCGTACCGCCGTATTTTGGTGGCTGACGTTAGCGTTTACCGTCACGTATCTTCGATCTGGTTTTTTTGCGGCCGGAGAATTCAATACCGCTTACGGACTCGTTGCGCTTAGTTTTGCAATCATTTTGAAGAGAAATTTAAATAATTTTCAAAATATCCTCCTGCTAAGTAGCGCAATTATTCTTACGCATGCGTATGAGTCAATGTTGTTTATAGGCGTTTTTCTGGCAATTATCTGTGTCTATCGACTTTGGATGAGAGAGAACGACAGCGGGTTTACAAGATTCATTTTATTTCTATCCTGTTGTTTGTACCTATATGCGGCATTTGTGGGCGTGCGTTCTACGTTTTTCTTTCGAGCAGAGAATCTCAAAACCACGATCAACTATGGTGCTTTCTTTGAACCCCATGTTTTGTATTTATTATGGATGATGGGCTGTACGTTTCTAGTAATGTTGAAGCCCGTCACCTCCTGGACAAAAGGAGTGATTGTGCTGTTGGCCGCACTAGTATCCTGTCTCTATCTGGTTTATGTATGGCGCTGGGACGCATCGGGTATTAGTTATGGCTACTATAGCTATGCCTATCGTTCATTAGGCGCCTTCATGCTGTTGGGAATATTATCTTTTGCTTGGTTTTGGTACGTTCAGCCTTTCAGCTTTCTTCGTAACGTGTTTCAATTGAACGAGCGGTTACTGGCGTTTGTTGTAAGCGCGGTCTTCTGTGTTCAGGGCGGTTTACTGCTCGTTCACACCTCGGGCTATTACCGTTGGCTAAAGGCGTTTGAAGCAGAGTCGCTCGTAATCGAAGGTTTGGTGCCCATAGACGAGACACAATTTAACAAAGGGCATAGCTCTCTTTCTGGCTATAACTGGCCATGGTCAAACGCAACGCTTAGCGTATTGTTAAGAGGAAATGCCGAGGCGATTATCACGAACGCTAAAAACTTTGATGGGTGGGAAACCTTTGATCCCAAGACGATCGACAAGTACCCATTAAAGCCATTCGTGAAATCAGGCAGATTGTCACCATGAAACCCATGACGACGCATGGTTACCGAGCCGATATAGATGGTTTACGTGCGCTTGCCGTACTCTCCGTCGTCATTTTTCATGCTTTCCCTGCGTGGCTACCTGGTGGCTTTGTCGGTGTTGACATCTTTTTTGTAATTTCGGGATATCTCATAACCGGAATCATTGCAGGCGAGATTCAACGGGGTCAATTTACTCTCACCCAATTTTATGCTCGACGAATTCTGAGGATTTT
>JACCED010020325.1_pt1 | contig 14498 bp, 15 predicted proteins | sample 7455021 | NCBI WGS metagenome assembly JACCED01 (sample SAMN15323456, study PRJNA562643) | freshwater metagenome | isolation source: river surface water | place: USA:Blue River Watershed | collected 2017-08-19 | reverse complement strand
GCCGTCACCAGAAGGTGATCGAAGAGGCGCCGAGCCCCTTCATCTCCGACGCCACCCGCAAGGCCATGGGTGAGCAGGCCGTGGCCCTGGCCAAGGCCGTGAAGTACCAGTCGGCCGGCACGGTGGAGTTTGTGGTCGGCAAGGACCAGGATTTCTACTTCCTCGAGATGAACACCCGCCTGCAGGTCGAGCACCCGGTCACCGAATGCATCACTGGCCTGGACCTGGTCGAGCAGATGATCCGCGTGGCCGCTGGCGAGAAGCTCTCGTTCACGCAGGCCGACGTCAAGCGCGACGGCTGGGCCATCGAGTGCCGCATCAATGCCGAAGACCCCTTCCGCAATTTCCTGCCTTCCACCGGGCGACTGGTGCGTTTCCAGACCCCTGAGCAGACCATGTTCCAGGCCGACACCCATCGGCTGCAGGGCGTGCGGGTGGACACCGGCGTGACCGAAGGCGGCGAGATCCCGATGTTCTACGACTCGATGATCGCCAAGCTCATCGTGCACGGCAAGGACCGCAACGAGGCGATCGCCAAGATGCGCGAAGCGCTCAACGGATTCGTCATTCGTGGCATCAGCTCCAACATCCCCTTCCAGGCCGCACTGCTGGCGCACCCCAAGTTCGTGTCGGGCCAGTTCAACACCGGCTTCATCGCCGAGCACTATGCCAAGGGCTTCCGTGCCGAGGACGTGCCGCACGACGACCCGGATTTTCTGGCCGCACTGGCCGCTTTTGTGCGTCGGAAATCTCGCGAACGCGCGGCCAGCTTGAGTGGCCAGCTGCCGGGCTATGACGTGCAGATCGGCCAGGATTACACCGTGGTGGTGCTGGGTGCCGAAGGCCAGAACCGCCATGTGCAGGCGCATGTGGACGAGTTCCGTGGGCAGAGCGGTGTGGCCGCCATCCGCATCGGTGCCAAGACCTACGAGATCGTCAGCCATTCGCGCCTCAACGATGTGAAGATCAACGGCACCGTCAACGGCCTGCCCTTCATGGCCCAGGTCGAGCGGGGCACGGCCAAGAACCCGCTGGCCCTGCAGGTGCAGCACAACGGGACCCGCATCGAGGCACTGGTGATGTCGCCACGCATGGCCGAGTTGCACAAGCTCATGCCCTACAAGGCCCCGCCGGACATGAGCCGCTTTGTGCTTTCGCCGATGCCGGGTCTGCTGGTCGAGGTGTCGGTGCAGCCGGGCCAGAAGGTTCAGGCCGGCGAGCGGGTGGCCGTGATCGAAGCCATGAAGATGGAGAACATCCTCTTTGCGGCCCAGGACGGTGTGGTCAAGAAGGTGGTGGCCAGCAAGGGTGAGTCCCTGTCGGTCGACCAGATGATCGTGGAGTTTGAATGATGACCCGGCCTTTCAAGGTGCTGGGCGTCCAGCAGATCGCCATAGGGGGGCCGGACAAGACCCGCCTGCAGAAACTCTGGGTCGACATGTTCGGCCTGGAGGTCACCGGCACGTTCAAAAGCGAGCGTGAGAATGTGGACGAGGACATCTGTGCCATGGGCACCGGCCCGTTCAAGGTCGAAGTCGACCTGATGCAGCCGCTGGACCCCGAGAAAAAGCCGGCCGTGCACACCACGCCGCTCAACCATGTGGGCCTGTGGATCGACAGGCTGCCCGAGGCGGTCGAGTGGCTCATGGCCCGTGGGGTGCGCTTTGCGCCCGGCGGCATCCGCAAGGGGGCTGCGGGCTTTGACATCTGCTTCCTGCACCCCAAGGGCAACGAGGAGTTCCCGATCGGTGGCGAGGGCGTGTTGATCGAACTGGTGCAGGCCCCGCCCGAGGTGGTCAGCGCCTTCGAAAAGCTCGCTGCAGCCTGACCCTGGGCAGGAGCGGTCTGCGGCCGTTCCCACAAAACCGCACCCGGGCTCAGGGCTGGCTTTGCCTCGCCCGTGCCTTGGCCAGGGCCGCTTCGATGATGGCACGCTTGCGCTGGACTTGGGCCTCGGCACCGGCGCCGTCTGCGCCCTGGGTGTGGGCGGGTAGGTCGGCCAGTTTCATTTCGGCCTTGGCGATCTGGCGCGCCGCGTGTTCGTGGTCCTCGCGCGCCAGCCGGGCCTGTCGCGCTGTATAGCGGTGCAGCGCGGTGTCGGCCTCGGGCTGTGACCACGCGTCCCAGCCGGTGCGTTCACCTGTCACGTTCTCGAGCGCGATGCAGTCCACCGGACACACCGGGATGCACAGTTCGCAGCCGGTGCACCAGGGTTCGATCACGGTGTGCATGCGCTTGTTGCTGCCGACGATGGCGTCGGTCGGGCAGGCCTGGAGGCAGAGTGTGCAGCCGATGCACCAGGATTCGTCGATGATGGCGATGCGGCGTGGGCCTTCGGTGCCGTGCTGCGGGTTCAGCGGCAAGGCCGTCCGGCCCGTGATGCGGGCCAGGCGCTGCACCCCTGCCGTGCCGCCGGGCGGGCACTGGTTGATCTCGGCCTCATCGGCCGCGATGGCACGGGCATAGGCGGCGCAGTCCGGGTAACCGCAGCGGGTGCACTGGGTCTGGGGCAGGGCCGCGTGCAGCGCCAAAAAAAGCGCCTGCTGGTCAGCAGGCGCGGGCAGGGCGGTGTTGTCCTGCGTCAGGCTTTGCTCTTGGCCCATGCCTTTTTCGCCGCAGGTCTGGCCTTGGCTTGGGGGGTGGTTTTGGCGGCACTGGCGGTTTTGCGGGCCGTGCTGCGCTTGGCCGGGGCAGCGCGCTTGCTGCCTGCCGGGGCCTGTTCATGGTCGAGGATGAACTGGCGCACCAGCGGGTACACCACTTCGCGCCAGCGGCGACCGCTGAAGATGCCGTAGTGTCCCGCACCTTCCACTTCCAGGTGCTGGCGGTGGTTTTTGGGGATGCCGCTGCACAGTTCCTGAGCGGCGCGGGTCTGGCCCGAGCCGGAGATGTCATCGAGTTCGCCTTCGACGGTGAGCAGGGCGGTGTGCTGGATATCCTGTGGCCGCACGCGTTCGGGCCGGCCGTCCACGCCCAGCACATCCCAGGTGCCATTGACCAAGCGGAATTCCTGGAACACCGTCTTGATGGTTTCCAGGTAATAGTCCGCGTCCATGTCGAGCACGGCGTTGTATTCGTCGTAGAACTTGCGGTGGGCTTCGGCGCTGGCGTCATCGCCCTTGATCAGGTCCTTGAAGTAGTCGTAATGGCTGTTGGCGTGGCGGTCCGGGTTCATGGCCACAAAGCCGGTGTGCTGCAGAAAGCCCGGGTAGACGCGGCGACCGGCGCCAGGGAAATTCGGCGGTACGCGGTAGATCACGTTGTTCTCGAACCACTCGAAGCTTTTGTGGATGGCCAGGTTGTTGACCGCCGTGGGAGATTTGCGGGCATCGATGGGGCCGCCCATCATGGTCATGGACAGCGGTGTTTTCTCGCCCCGGCTGGCCATCAGGGAGACCGCAGCGAGCACCGGCACGGTGGGCTGGCACACGCTCATGACGTGGCAGTTGCCGTAGATGGACTGGATGTGGCGGATGAACTCCTGCACGTAGTTGACGTAGTCATGCAGGTGGAATTCACCATCGGACAGGGGCACCAGGCGGGCGTTTTTCCAGTCGGTGATGTAGACCTTGTGGTCTTGCAGCATGGTGCGTGCCGTGTCCCGCAGCAGCGTGGCGTAGTGGCCAGACAGGGGCGCCACGATCAGCACGGGCGGCTGCTGCTTGAGGGCCTGCAGGGTGTGCGGGTCATCCGAAAAGCGCTTGAAGCGCCGCAGTTCGCAGAAGGGCTTGTCGATTTCGACCCGCTCGTGGATGGCCACATCCACGCCGTCGACCTTGACGGTGCGGATGCCGAATTCGGGCTTGACGTAGTCCTTGCCCAGGCGGTGCATCAGGGCGTAGGCGGCCGAGACACGCTGGGCCAGCGGGGTCTGGGACGCGGGGTTCAGCGGGTTGCTGTAGAGCTTGGCGGCGGCCTGTGCCAGGTCGGCAAACGGCTCCATGAAGGAGCGTTGTGTTTCGTAGAGCTGGTAGAGCATGGGGCCTCGCGGGTCAGGACATCGATGGTGCGTTGCAACAATGGTAGCGCACGACCGTTCGAATTTTTGGAGAGTTGACCCTAATCAACTGTCAACTGCCTGACCGGACGGCCGTGCAGGCGCCAAAAACCGGTCGCAGGGGTTCTTGGCGCTGCGCAACTCAGGCCACAACTTTGGCGATGGCCTGACAGACGTAGTCGATGTTCTTGCTGTTGAGCGCGGCCACGCACATGCGGCCGGTGTCGGTGCCGTACACGCCAAATTCGGAACGCAGGCGCACCATCTGGTCCTTGTTCAGGCCGGAGTAGCTGAACATGCCGATCTGGCTGGTGATGAAGCCCATGTCCTGCTGCACGCCGGCGGCTTTCAGGCCGTCGACCAGCTTCTGGCGCATGGCCTTGATGCGCACCCGCATTTCGGCCAGTTCCTCTTCCCACTGGGCGCGCAGTTCGGGACTGCCCAGCACCGCCGCCACCACCGCGCCACCATGGATGGGCGGGTTGGAGTAGTTGGTGCGGATGGCGATCTTGAGCTGGGAGAGCACGCGGGCAGCTTCTTCCTTGTCGGAGGCGACCACCGACAGGGCGCCCACGCGCTCGCCGTAGAGCGAGAAGCTCTTGGAAAAAGAGGTGGACACGAAGATGTTCAGGCCCGCGGCCACGAACTTGCCGATCACGGCGCCGTCTTCGGCGATGCCGTGGCCAAAGCCCTGGTAGGCCATGTCGAGGAAGGCGGTCAGGCCCTTGGCCTTGACCACCGCAATCACCTGGTCCCACTGGGCGGCAGTGATGTCGTAGCCGGTCGGGTTGTGGCAGCAGGCGTGCAGCACGACGATGGTGCCCGCGGCGGCGGCATTGAGGTCGGCCAGCATGCCTTCGAAGTTGACGCCCCGCTTGGCCGCGTCGTAGTAGGCGTAGTTGCCCACTTCAAAACCGGCGTTGACGAAGATGGCGCGGTGGTTTTCCCAGCTGGGATCGGAGATCAGGACCTTGGCCTTGGGGCTGACCTTCTTGAGAAAGTCGGCGCCGATCTTGAGGCCGCCCGTGCCGCCAATCGCCTGCACGGTGGACACGCGCCCCGACTTGACCACATCGGAGTCTGCGCCAAAGACCAGGCCCTTGACCGCGTTGTCGTAGGCCACAATGCCGTCAATCGGGAGGTAGCCGCGCGGGGCCGGCTTGTCCATCATGGCCTTTTCGGCGGCCTGCACGCACTTGAGCAGGGGCAGTTTGCCGGCGTCGTCGAAGTACACGCCCACGCCGAGGTTGACCTTGTTGGGGTTGGTGTCGGCAGCGTATTGCTCATTCAGACCCAGGATCGGGTCGCGGGGGGCCATTTCGACGGCAGAAAACAGAGACATGGGGCTTCCTGAAACGATGTTGATGCGTGCATTCACGCTGTGAGTAGGGGATTTTAATCGGCGGAACCGCTTTTCCCGGCGGGACGAATCCATTTGACAGATTCTGTTTGGCGGAACACAATGCTTGCATGATCCGTTCGTTCACTTGTACTGACACGGAAGTGCTTTTCAACAGCCAGACCGTGCCCCGGTTCAGGAACATCGAGCGCTTGGCAAGGCGCAAACTCTTGCAGTTGCATGCCGCGACCGAACTGGCGAGTCTGCGGGTTCCACCAGGCAATCAGCTCGAGCCCCTCAAGGGTGAGCGCCTTGGGCAATACAGCATCCGGATCAACGACCAGTGGCGCATCTGTTTTGTCTGGCATGACGACGGTGCCTACCAAGTCGAAATCGTGGATGACCACTAGGAGTTCAACATGGCAGAACTGCTCGACGAAATTCACCCCGGCGAAATCCTTCTGGAGGACTTCATGAAGCCGATGGGCATCTCCGCCCGCCAGCTCGCGGCCGATATCGATGTTTCGCCCAGTCGCATCAGCGAACTGGTCAACGGTCATCGACCGATCACTGCCGATACGGCCCTGCGTCTGGGCCTGTTTTTCAATATGGAGCCACGCTTCTGGATGAATCTGCAGACGGAGTACGACATGCGGATCGCGACGCGCACCGTGCGTGAAAAAATCGCGCCCAGGATCCGCGTTTTTCAGGGTTCCGCGCCAGCCCAGCCCACCTGACCGGATTCCTTATGCCCCCCAACCCCACCCTGTCCGAAGTCGCCGCCGAATCCCCCAAAGGCGAGTTCGTCGCCTTCCCGGGCTCCCCCTTCGAACTGTTCCAGCCCTACCCGCCAGCCGGGGACCAGCCCGCGGCGATTGCGCAGCTGGTCGAAGGCGTGCAGGACGGCGAAGTGTTCCAGACCCTGCTGGGGGTGACCGGCTCGGGCAAGACCTTCACCATGGCCAATGTGATCGCGCGCCTGGGGCGACCGGCCATCGTGTTCGCGCCCAACAAGACACTGGCGGCGCAGCTGTATTCAGAGTTTCGCGAGTTCTTTCCGAAGAATGCGGTCGAGTACTTTGTCAGCTACTACGACTACTACCAGCCCGAGGCCTATGTGCCGCAGCGCGACCTGTTCATCGAAAAGGACAGCGCCATCAACGAGCACATCGAGCAGATGCGCCTGTCGTGCACCAAGAGCATCCTCGAGCGCCGCGATGTGGTGATCGTGGCCACCGTCTCGGCCATCTACGGCATTGGCAAGCCCGAGAGCTACCACCGCATGATCATGACGCTGCGGGTGGGGGACAAGGCGGGCCAGCGCGATGTGATCGCGCAGCTCATCCGCATGCAGTACCAGCGCAACGACCAGGACTTCAGCCGCGGCAAGTTCCGGGTGCGGGGCGACACCATCGATGTGTTCCCGGCCGAGCACTCCGAGCTGGCGATCCGCATCGAGCTCTTCGACGACGAGATCGAGAGCCTGCAGCTGTTCGATCCGCTGACCGGCCGCATTCGTCAGAAGATCCCGCGGTTCACGGTGTACCCGTCCAGCCATTACGTCACGCCGCGCGACCAGGTGCTGGCCGCCATCGAGACCATCAAGATCGAGCTTGACCAGCGTCTCAAGGAGCTGGTCGGCATGGGCAAGCTGGTCGAGGCCCAGCGTCTGGAGCAGCGCACCCGCTTTGACCTGGAAATGCTCAGCGAGGTCGGCCACTGCAAGGGGATCGAGAACTACAGCCGCCACCTCTCGGGGGCTGCGCCCGGCGAGCCGCCGAGTACCTTGACCGACTACCTGCCGCCCGATGCGCTGATGTTCCTGGACGAGAGCCACCAGATGATTGGCCAGCTCAATGCCATGTACAACGGCGACCGCCAGCGCAAGACCACGCTGGTCGAGTACGGCTTTCGCCTGCCCAGCGCGCTGGACAACCGGCCACTCAAATTCGAAGAATTTGAAAAGCGCATGCGCCAGTGCATCTTTGTCTCGGCCACCCCCGCCGATTACGAAAATACGCATGCCGGTCAGGTGGTCGAGCAGGTGGTGCGCCCCACCGGTCTGGTCGATCCGCAGGTCGAGGTCCGGCCCGCCACCCACCAGGTGGACGATGTGCTGCAGGAAATCCGCCTGCGCGTGGAGCGACGCGAGCGTGTGCTGATCACGACCCTGACCAAGCGCATGGCCGAGCAACTGACCGACTACCTCAGCGACAACGGCGTCAAGGTGCGCTACCTGCACAGCGATGTGGACACGGTCGAGCGGGTGGAAATCATCCGCGACCTGCGCTTGGGGGCCTTCGATGTGCTGGTGGGCATCAACCTGCTGCGCGAGGGCCTGGACATTCCCGAGGTCTCGCTGGTGGCCATCCTGGACGCCGACAAGGAAGGCTTTCTGCGCGCCGAGCGCAGCCTGATCCAGACCATTGGCCGCGCGGCCCGCAATGTCGGAGGGCAGGCCATCCTGTATGCCGACGTCATCACCAAGTCCATGAAAAAAGCCATGGACGAGACCCTGCGCCGCCGCGACAAACAGATGGCCTACAACGCCGAGCACGGCATCACGCCGCGCACCATCATCAAGCAGGTCAAGGACCTGATTGACGGGGTCTACAGCGAAAAATCTGGTCAGGAGGCCGAGCGCCTGGAGCAGGCTGCGCTGCAAAAGGCCAAGGTCGAGGACATGAGCGAGAAAGACATCGCCAAGGCCATCAAGCTGCTGGAAAAGCAGATGATGGAACACGCCCGCAACCTCGAGTTCGAAAAAGCGGCACGGGTGCGCGACCAGCTCGCCATCCTCAAAGAGCAGGCCTTTGGCGCGGCCGGAGGCGACAAGGTGGTGCCGCTGGTGCGCGGCTGAAGGACAGAATGCCCCCAGTTCCCGAGTGTTTTAATCGGGAATCGGCTATACTTGAGTTTCTTGGTCGGGAACTCGGGATATTCCTTCCCGGCCCGGTTCAGCCCACATCAGGAGCCTGCCATGAGACTGACCACCAAAGGCCGTTTTGCCGTCACCGCCATGATCGATCTGGCCCTGCGCCAGCAAGCCGGGCCCGTGACCCTGGCCGCCATCAGCCAGCGCCAGCAGATTTCCCTGTCCTACCTGGAGCAGCTCTTTGGCAAGTTGCGTCGCCACCAGCTGGTCGAGTCGACCCGGGGGCCGGGCGGTGGTTACACCCTGGGTCGCAAGGCCGACGACATCACCGTGGCCGACATCATCCTCTCGGTCGACGAGCCGCTGGACGCCACCCACTGCGGTGGCAAGGAAAACTGCCATGGCGGCGACAGCCGCTGCATGACCCACGACCTGTGGGCTTCGCTGAACGCCCGCATGGTCGAATTCCTCGACTCGGTGTCGCTGCAGAAACTGGTGGATGACCAGATTTCCAGGGGGGTGGTGATCGAGGCCAAGCCCACCCTCAAGCGGGCCATCTCGTCCGCACCGGTGGTCAAACCGATCCGCGTGACCGGCCCCAATTCTGTTTTCGACCTGGGCAATGTGTTTGCCAAGACCTGAACCGCTGCAAAGAAGTACCTCCCCATGAGCACCACCCCGCATTTCCCGATCTACATGGACTACGGCGCGACCAACCCGGTCGACCCGCGCGTGGTCGACGCCATGATCCCCTGGTTGCGCGAACATTTCGGCAACCCGGCCTCGCGCAGCCACGCCTGGGGCTGGGAGGCTGAAGAAGCGGTCGAAAACGCCCGCAAGAACGTGGCCGACCTGATCGGTGCCGACCCGCGCGAGATCGTCTGGACCAGCGGCGCCACCGAGTCCAACAACCTGGCCATCAAGGGCGCGGCGCAGTTTTACAAGTCGCGCGGCAAGCACCTGATCACCGTCAAGACCGAGCACAAGGCGGTTCTTGACACCATGCGCGAACTCGAGCGCCAGGGCTTTGATGTGAGTTACCTGGACGTGCAGGAAGACGGCTTGCTGAGCATGGACGCGCTCAAGGCCGCAATCCGCCCGGACACCATCCTGATCAGCGTCATGTTCGTCAACAACGAGATCGGCGTGGTCCAGGACATCCCGGCCATTGGCGCCCTGTGCCGCGAAAAGGGCATCGTTTTCCATGTCGACGCGGCCCAGGCCACCGGCAAGGTGGCCATCGACCTGAACACGCTGCCGGTGGATTTGATGAGCCTGGCCTCGCACAAGACCTACGGGCCCAAGGGCATTGGCGCACTCTACGTGCGCCGCAAGCCGCGTGTGCGCCTGGAAGCACAAATGCACGGCGGCGGCCACGAGCGCGGCATGCGCTCGGGCACCCTGCCGACCCACCAGTGCGTGGGCATGGGCGAAGCCTTCCGCATCGCCCGCCTGGAAATGGACCAGGACAACGCCAAGGCGGCGGCACTGCACAAGCGCCTGATTGACGGCCTGGCCGATCTGGAGCAGGTGTTCCTCAATGGTCACCCCACCCAGCGTGTGGTGCAGAACATCAACATGAGCTTCAACTATGTCGAAGGCGAGTCGCTGATCATGGGCATCAAGGGCCTGGCGGTGTCGTCCGGCTCGGCCTGCACCTCGGCCAGCCTGGAGCCCAGCTATGTGCTGCGCGCCCTGGGCCGCAGCGACGAACTGGCCCACAGCAGCCTGCGCATGACGATTGGCCGCTGGACCACCGAAGAAGACATCGACTTTGCCGTCCAGACCATCCGCGAGAACGTGGCCAAGCTGCGCGAACTCAGCCCGCTGTGGGAGATGTACAAGGACGGCATCGACCTCAGCACGATTCAATGGGCCGCGCACTGAGCCTTCGGTGCCTGGCCACAGCCCATCAGGAGAAATGACACATGGCTTATTCTGAAAAAGTCGTTGACCACTACGAAAACCCCCGCAACGTCGGCTCCTTCGACAAGGGCGACGATGATGTGGGCACCGGCATGGTGGGAGCGCCCGCCTGCGGCGACGTGATGAAGCTGCAGATCAAGGTCAACCCGTCCACCGGCATCATCGAAGACGCCCGCTTCAAGACCTACGGCTGCGGCTCGGCCATTGCCTCGAGCTCGCTGGTGACCGAATGGGTCAAGGGCAAGACGCTCGACGAGGCCGCAGCGCTCAAGAACAGCCAGATCGCTGAAGAGCTGGCCTTGCCGCCGGTCAAGATCCACTGCTCGATCCTGGCCGAAGACGCCATCAAGGCGGCCGTGGACGACTACAAAAAGAAGCACGCAAATTAAATGGCCATCACCGTCAGTGAAGCTGCAGCCCGGCACGTCAACCGTTACCTGAGCAAGCGGGGCAAGGGCCTGGGCGTGCGCCTGGGCGTCAAGACCACCGGCTGTTCCGGTCTGGCCTACAAGCTGGAATACGTGGACGCGGCCGAGCCGGAAGACGTGATCTTCGAGGCCCACGGCGTCAAGGTGCTGGTCGACCCCAAGAGCCTGGCCTACATCGACGGCACCGAGCTCGATTTCGTGCGTGAAGGCCTCAACGAAGGGTTCCGTTTCAACAACCCCAACGAGCGCGACCGCTGCGGCTGCGGCGAATCCTTCCGCGTGTGAAATCCCTGCAGGCCAACGATTTCGAGTTGTTCGGGCTGCCCCAGCAGTTCTCGCTCGACCGTGCCCAGCTCGACGAGCGCTGGAAGGCGCTGCAACGCCAGGCGCACCCCGACCGTTTTGCCGCCGAAGGTGCTGCCGCCCAGCGCGTGGCCATGCAATGGTCGGTGCGGATCAACGAGGCCTACCAGCGCCTCAAGGACCCGCTCAAGCGCGCCGCCTACCTGTGCGAACTGCGCGGCCAGCCGGTCAACGCGGAGAGCAACACCGCCATGCCCGCGGCCTTCCTGATGCAGCAGATGGCCTGGCGCGAGGCGCTCGAAGACACCTTGGACGAGGCGGCCCTGCAAGACCTTGCCGATGAAGTGGCCGCCGAGCGCAAGCGCGTGCAGCAGTCACTGGGCCAACTGCTCGATGCCCAGGGCGATGCCCAGGCCGCGGTGGGGCAGGTGAGGGCGCTGATGTTCATCGAGCGTTTCGCGGCCGAGGTCGACGCTCAACTCGATCAACAAACATAAGCCATGGCGCTATTGCAGATTTCCGAACCGGGCCAGTCGCCCGACCCGCACCAGCGGCGCATTGCCGTGGGCATCGACCTGGGCACCACCCATTCGCTGGTGGCCGCCGTTCGTCATGGCGTGGCCGAATGCCTGCCCGATGCCCAGGCCCGGGTGATCCTGCCCTCGGTGGTGCGGTACCTGCCTGGGCAGGGCCGCCAGATCGGTCACGAGGCGCTGCACCATGCGGCGCAGGACCCGGCCAACACGATCGCTTCGGTCAAGCGCTTCATGGGCCGGGGCCTCAAAGACATCGCCCAGCCCGACAAGCTGCCCTACCGCTTTGTCGACCAGCCCGGCATGCTGGGCATCGAGACGGTGCAAGGCACCAAGTCGCCGGTCGAAGTCAGCGCCGAGATCCTGGCCACGCTGCGTTTCCGGGCCGAAGACAGCTTCAATGACGACCTCTACGGTGCGGTCATCACCGTGCCCGCCTACTTTGACGACGCCCAGCGCCAGGCCACCAAGGACGCGGCGCAGCTTGCCGGCCTCCAGGTGCTGCGACTGATCAACGAACCCACTGCCGCCGCCATCGCCTACGGTCTGGACAACGCGGCCGAAGGCATCTATGCCGTCTTCGACCTGGGCGGCGGCACCTTTGACATCTCCATCCTGCGCCTGACACGCGGCGTGTTTGAAGTGATGGCCACCGGCGGCGACTCGGCCCTGGGCGGGGACGACTACGACCGCGCCCTGGCCGATTGGGCGCTGGCGCAGGCGCCCGGCATGGCCGCTCACAGCGCCGAAGACAAGACCCGGCTCCAGGCCGCCGCACGCGCTGCCAAGGAGGCCCTGACCGCCGCACCGCAGACCGATTTGTCGGTCCAGCTCGCCGGCGGCATGCTGGCCGTGCGTGTGGCCCGCAGCGATTTTGAAGCCACCACCGCCGCACTCACCCAGCGCTGCCTGTCGGCGGTGCGCAAGGCCCTGCGCGACGCTGGCCTGGGCAAGGACGAAGTCAAGGGCGTGGTGATGGTGGGCGGCTCGACCCGCATGCCGCAGATCCAGCGTGCTGTCGGCGACTTTTTTGGCCAGGCACCACTGAACAACCTCAACCCCGATGAAGTGGTGGCGCTGGGCGCCGCCATCCAGGCCAACCAGCTGGCAGGCAACGATGCCGCGGGCGACCTGCTGCTGCTCGATGTGATCCCGCTGTCGCTGGGCATCGAAACCATGGGCGGCCTGGTCGAGCGCATCGTGCCGCGCAACCAGACCATCCCCACCGCCATGGCGCAGGACTTCACCACCTACCAGGACGGCCAGACTGCGCTGGCGCTGCATGTGGTGCAGGGCGAGCGCGACCTGGTGCAGGACTGTCGCAGCCTGGCACGCTTTACCCTGCGTGGCATCCCGCCCATGGCGGCAGGGGCGGCGCGCATCCGCGTGACCTTCACAGTGGATGCCGACGGTCTGCTGCAGGTGTCGGCCCGCGAGCAACTCAGCGGTGTCGAGGCGCGCATCGACGTCAAGCCCTCCTATGGCCTGTCGGACGAGCAGATCGCCAGCATGCTGCAGGACAGCTTTGCCACCGCCCAGCAGGACATGCAGGCGCGTGCCCTGGTCGAGGCCCGGGTGGATGCCGACCGCATGCTGCTGGCCACGCGCAGCGCGCTGCAGGCCGATGGCGACCTGCTCAGCCAGGACGAGCGTGCGGCCATCGACCGCCTGATGGACGCCCTGCAGCAGGCCATCGCCACGGAGCAGGACGCCAAGGCGCTCGAAGACCAGACCCAGGCCCTGGCCAAGGGCACCGAAGCCTTTGCCGCCGAGCGCATGAACCAGGGCATCCAGAAGGCCCTGGCCGGGCAAAGTATCCAGAACGTTTGAACACCCAGACACCATGCCGGTCATCCACATCCTCCCCCACGCCGAACTGTGCCCCGAGGGCGCCGAGATCACCGCCCCCGCGGGCACCAGCATCTGCGAGGCCATGCTCGAAAACCACATCAACATCGAACACGCCTGCGACATGAGCTGCGCCTGCACCACTTGCCACGTGATCGTGCGCCAGGGCTTTCGCAGCCTCAACGAGATGGAAGAAACCGAGGAAGACCTGCTCGACCGTGCCTGGGGCCTGGAGCCCGATTCGCGGCTGGGTTGTCAGGCCATCATCGGCCGCGAGAACCTGGTGGTCGAGATCCCGAAGTACACCATCAACCACGCCAAAGAGAACCACTGAGGGCCGTCCTCGCGGCCTGCGCGCCCGGGCTGTCCGGGCTCCCGGCCTGCTGCCGCATTAAGATCGCTGCATGAGACAAATTGTCCTTGACACCGAAACCACGGGCCTGTCGGCCGAGACGGGCGACCGCATCATCGAACTGGGCTGTGTGGAGCTGGTCAACCGCAAGCTGACCGGCAACAACCTGCACTTCTACTTCAACCCGGACCGCGACAGCCACGAAGACGCCCTGCGCGTGCACGGCATCAGCAACGAATTCCTGCGCGACAAGCCGCGCTTTGCCGAACGGGTCGATGAGGTCCTGGCCTACCTGGAAGGCGCCGAAGTCATCATCCACAACGCCCCATTCGACATCGGTTTTCTCAACAAGGAACTCGAACTGCTGGGCCGGCCGCCCTTCAAGTCCTTTGTCAGCAGCGTGATCGATTCGCTGGTGATGGCCAAGGAAATGTTCCCCGGCAAGCGCAACAGCCTGGATGCCCTGTGCGACCGCCTGGAGGTTGACAACTCCGGCCGTACCCTGCATGGCGCCCTGCTCGATGCCGAACTGCTGGCCGATGTCTACATCAACATGACCCGCGGCCAGGAAGCCCTGCTGATGGAGGCGGTGGAGACCGCCAGCACCGGCGCCGGCAACACCGTCGCCCGGCTCGACCTCAGCGGCTTTGCCTTGCCGGTTCTGGCCGCCAACGCACAGGAGCTGGCCGCCCACGAAGACGTGCTGGGCCAGCTCGACAAGTCCAGCGGTGGCCAGACCGTCTGGCGACTGCCTGCCGCCCCGGCGAGCGCCTGAAAATCTGTGGCATAATCTCGGTCTTCGCTGCACAGCAGTGAGGGGTGATTAGCTCAGCGGTAGAGCACTGCCTTCACACGGCAGGGGTCACATGTTCGATCCATGTATCACCCACCAGATTC
>JACCED011420299.1_pt1 | contig 14509 bp, 11 predicted proteins | sample 7455021 | NCBI WGS metagenome assembly JACCED01 (sample SAMN15323456, study PRJNA562643) | freshwater metagenome | isolation source: river surface water | place: USA:Blue River Watershed | collected 2017-08-19 | reverse complement strand
GGTGCCACCCGGGCGAAAAACCATGTTCGCCCCGAACAGCAGGTCGAGCAGCATGTTGCCGTTGCGAAGGTAGTCGGCATCCGGGTCCGGATGGCGGTGCTCGAGGATGACCGTGCAGGCCAGCCCCAGGCGCGCTGCCGCGCCTGCGGTTTGCCGCACGTGGTTCGATTGCAGCGCGCCGAGGGTGACCACATGGTTCGCCCCCTGTTGCAAGGCTTCCCCCAGCAGGAACTCCAGCTTGCGTGCCTTGTTGCCCCCCAGGCTCATTCCCGTGCAGTCGTCGCGCTTGACCCACAGGCGCGGGCCGCCCAGATGCTCAGTGAGTCGGGGCATGAACTCCAGCGGCGTGGGCGCGTGGCACAGGTCGATACGGGGGAAATGGTCGAGGTTCAAGCGGTCGACATTCAAGCGGTCGAGGCTCATTTGGCAGCGCCCGAAACTGCGTCCAGGCTCGCCCAGGCTTCTTCTGCGGACACGCCCGGTGGCGGTGTGAAGGCAATGAAGGCCTCCTGCCCCACCACCTCGGGACCGCCGTAGGCATGCGCCTTGTCGCGCTGCGCGGCCTTGGCGCGTGTGTCTTGCAGCACGGGGTCGCATTGCGCCAGAAGTAGGGGCATGAGTGCCTGCTCGATCGCGTCGCCAGCCGGGGTGCCGTGCAGGTCGTGCAGCTCGTCGGGGTCGGCCGCCAGATCAAACGCCTGGGTCGGCATGCCCACATGGAAGATCATTTTTGCGCCGTGTTTTCGCACCAGGTAGGCCCCGGTGCGCGAGCCTTGGGCGTGGTACTCGGCGAACACCGGGCGGTCCAGATCGTCTTGCCCCTGTGTCGCCGGCCAGAGCGACTGGCCCGGCAGGTCTGCATCCGCCGGTGCCATTTGCGCGCCGGCCAGATCCACGATCGTGGGAAACAAATCCACGTGGGACACCATCTGCTGCGACACATGGCCAGCCGCAATACCAGGCCCTGCGATGACCAGCGGCACCCCGGCAGACCCCTCCAGCAGGCAACGCTTGCCGAACAAACCTTGGGCGCCAAACAGCTCTCCATGGTCGCTGGTGTACATCACGCGGGTGTCATCCAACACCTCGCGCGACTTCATTTCTTCCAGCACCAGTCCGATCTGTTCGTCCATGTGCGTGATCAAGCCGAAATAGGCGGCGGCAATGCGACGCAGCACCGCCGGGTCCAGCTCGGGCGGCATGCCATCGAGCTGGCGCGCAAATTCAACCGAGGGATGGTAGGGGGGTGGGCCCAGCTCCGGCGGCAGGGGCATGTCCTCGAGCGGATACATGTCCAGGAAGCGCTTGGCCACGGTGAATGGCGGGTGCGGGCTGATGTAGGAGACGACCAGCACCGAGGTCTTGCCGTTTTCCGGCTGGTGGTGACGCAGCCAGTGGATCGCCTCCGCAGTGATCTGCCGGTCGTAGTCCTGGTAGTGGGTGTCGCCTTCCTTGGAGAGGTCGTCGTACAGGCCCATCATCACGCCCGGCTCCTTGGGCTTTTGCGCGTCGAAGCCGCGCAGCAGGCCTTTGACCGCGCCCTTGCCCTCGTGCAAGTGCATGGGCAGGATTTCCTGGGTGAACCCGTTGTCATCCTCTTCGCTGCGGTAGTGCAGTTTGCCGATAGCGGTGACGTGATGCCCTTGCTCACGCAGGCGGTGCATCCAGCTGGGGATGGCGCCGTCGTAGGCCATCACGTTGTCCCAGTAGCCGGTCTGGTGCGGGTAGCGGCCGGTTGCCATGGCCGCCCGCGCCGGGCAGCACAAGGGGCTGGTGCTGTAGGCGTTGGCGAAGCGGGTGCCGCGGCGGGCGATGGAGTCGATGTGGGGCGTTTTGACGACTGGGTGGCCATAGCAGCCAAGGATCGCCCGGTTGTGGTTGTCGGCGACAAAGATCACGAGGCGCTGGGGAAGGGACATCCGAGGCTCCTGAGGAAGGCGGACTGGCGAATCGAATCGCTCGACACATCTCGCCTGATAATTATGCTGGTAAAGCAGCATACCAGCATAATGTGAGGGCCAGCGATCAATGGGGCCCCTCTATAGTTGGCAAGCTTGTTGGTCATCCGATCCTCTAATTTGCCGCCACCCCGTGTCTTCCGCCCATCTGCCCCCCCACAACACCAGTCCGCTTTACCGCCGGATTGCGGGAGTCCTGCGGGTCGAGATTGCTGCGGGTGAACTCAAGGCAGGCTCGCAATTGCCCACCATCGCCGCTCTGGCCCAGCGCTTTCAGGTGGCCCCGGTGACGGTGCGCGAGGCGCTGCGCCTCCTCACCGAGGAGGGCCTGATCCGCGCCCGTCGCGGCAGCGGGACCTATGTCGCTGAGGCGCCGCCGCGTATTGCGTCGCCTGTTACCGAGGTCGGCTGGCCCCAGCTCTCCGGCAAGCTACGTGAGCACCGTGGGTTGATCCTGGAGGCCGACGACGCACCGCCGCCCCTGCTGCCCAACGAGGGTTCAGCTGCCGCCGCCTACCGGCGTATGCGCAGGGTCCACCTGGACGAGCGATCCGAACCCTTCCGTGTGGTGGAACTCTTCGTGGCACGGCACTATTACGACCGCTCGCCCACCCGTTTTGACCAGGAGATGGCCCTGGTGGTTCTGGAAGACCTGGACGCATCGAACCTGGTGGAAATGCGTCAAAGCTTCACCCTGACCCTAGCCGATGCCGAGACGGCTGCGCATTTGGGTCTGCATGAGGGCGACACGCTGGGTCGCCTGCGGCGCGCGCTGGTCGACCGGCAGGGAGTGGTGGCCTATTTTTCAATCGCACTGATTAGGTCGGACCGGATCGCGCTGTCCTGGTCGATCAGCCGCTTGCAGGCCACTGCCTAGACCGTCAAGCGTGAGAGACGGGCTCGGGACAAGGCGCCGCTCGGAACGCGGCGATATCGACGTGTGGCTCGCCTCCAACCTGCCCGAGCCCCTCAAAACTTCATCAAGATCTTGTCTAGGAATTCTTTGGTGCGTTCTGTTTTGGGCGCGGCAAAGAAATCCGCCACGTCACTGCGCTCAATGATCCGACCACGGTCCATGAAGATCATCTGATCGGCAACCTTGCTCGCAAAGCCCATTTCATGGGTGACAACCAGCATCGTCATGCCGTCCACCTTGGCGAGGTCGCGCATGACATGCAGAACCTCAATGATCATCTCCGGGTCCAGCGCCGAGGTCGGCTCGTCAAACAGCATGACCTTGGGTTGCAGCGCCAGCGCGCGCGCAATCGCGGCGCGCTGCTGCTGGCCCCCGGATAAACGACCAGGGAATTTATGGGCTTGATCCGTGATGCCGACCCGTTCCAGATAGTGCAAGGCGAGTTCTTCTGCCGCCGCTTTGGACATCTTCTTGGCCTTGATCGGGGCCAGTGTGATGTTGTCCAGCACCGTCATGTGCGGGTACAGCTCAAAATGCTGAAAGACCATCCCGATATTGAGCCGCAGCTTCGGCAGGTCTTGGCACTCGCGAACGCTTGTCCCGTCGACCAGCACATCGCCCGACTGAAAACGCTCCAGGCCGTTGATACAACGTAGCAAGGTGCTCTTACCAGAACCGCTAGGGCCGCAGATGACGGTGCACTGTCCCGGATAGACATCCAGCGACACCTGATCGAGCGCCACAAACTTGTCGAATGCCAGACTGACATTCTGAATTTGCACAATCGGCGTCGTCATGAGTAGGTTCTCTTTTCAAATCGGCGAGCCAGCAGCGAGCCGCAGTAGCAAACCACGAAATAAATGACTGCAGCTGCGCAATAAAGCTCGATAGGCCGCACGGTCCGTTCAGCAGCCATCGAGGCCGAGTGGAGCAGCTCGTCATAGCCGATGATGTATGCGACGGTCGTGCCCTGGAAGACGACGATGGACTGGGTCGTCAACGCAGGCAACATCGCACGAATCGCTTGTGGCAGGACGATATGACGCATGGTTTGCGAATGGCTCAGCCCCGACGAGAGGCCCGCCTGTAATTGACGGGTGCCCACCGACTGGATGCCCGATCGCACGATCTCTGCGAAATAGGCCGAGAAGAAAATCACGAACGCGACGATCAGCGCAGTGAGGTCATTGATGGCTCTGCCGATGATCAACGGCATCAAAAAGTAGAACCAGAACAAGATCAGGATCAGCGGGTTGCTGCGCAGGGCGTTGACGAAGCCCGCGCAGGTCTTGCTCAACCACGGTCGATGGCTGAGCCTGCCTACCGCAATCAGGCAGCCGAGCGGGAAGCTCAGGGCGATGGACACAGCGGTCAGGTTCAAGCTGGTGAGGAGGCCTTTCCAGAGCAGGGGAAGGTTCGTGATGATGACGTTCCAGTCCATCTAGAGCCCCTCTTTGCCACGTTTGATCAGCCCGGGGATCTGGTAGCGGCGCTCGAGCCTGTTCATCAAGAGGATCACAAGAATGGTCGTCCCGATATAGGTCAACGACGCAACCGTATAGGCCTCAATACCCTTGAAAGACCACGCCTCGATCTTGCGAGCAGTGGCAGTGATTTCAATCACGCCGATGGTGAGCGCCAGCGAGGTGTTCTTGAAAATTGTCAAAAATTCGGAGGTGATCGCCGGGATCATGATCCGCGCTGCATACGGCACGATGACGTAGCGGTACATCTGAAAAGGCGAAAGACCGGTGGACATCGCCGCTCTGAACTGTCCGTCCGGTATCGCCATGACGGCGGAGCGTATTTGCTCGGCGATCCTCGAGGCGGTGTAGAACGAGATGCCGATGAAGGCGGTCCAGTAGGGCACGTATTCCAGACGGTTCCACCATTGGCTGAATTCGTCGGGGAACAATTGCGGCACCACATAGAGCCAGATGAACAATTGCACCAGCAATGGGATGTTGCGAAACACCTCGACATAGGTGGCTCCCACCGCCCTCAGCACAGGCGAGCGGGTTACCCTGAAGACCCCAATCACGACACCCAGGATGAATGCGACCACCCAGGACAGCAGTGCCAGGTGAAAGGTGGTCAGGATGCCATCGACTATCCAGCCCGAGTTGGGCTGGGTAAACAGCATGCTCCACGAAAATTCGTAGCGCATCTTGTGTCAGAGCTTGCGCAGGTAGTTCTGAAGGCGTTCGACACCTTCGCTGATTTCGGCGACTGGTGCATTGAACACAAAGCGGATGTGCCCCTCGCCCCGTTTGCCGAAGACCGACCCCGCCAAGCCAGAGACCCGCGCATTCTCGAACAGGCGCGCTGCCAGCTCCTGAGACGGAATCTTCAGCCGCTTGAAGTTGGGGAAAACGAAATACGCCCCCCGGGGCAGTGTGCAGGTGACGCCTGGAATGGCGCGCAGTCCATCGACCAGGACTTGCCGTTGTACCTGGTAGTTCCGCGATAGTTCGGCGCTGCTCAAGTGGCCTTGGGCCAAGGAGCCATCAAGGGCCGCGGCAGCACCCGCTTGGACAAACGATGTCACGCAGGTGAACGAGTGTGCCGAGATCAGCTGGATTTTTTCCGTGATCGAAGGGGACGCGACGATCCAGCCGACACGCCAGCCAAACATGTTGAAGGTCTTGCTGGCGGTGTAGACGGTCACCGTGCGTTCGCGCATACCATCGATACAAGCCATGCTGATGTGCTTGAGCCCATCGAACACAAAATGGTCATAGGCCTCGTCCATGATCACGACCAGGCCGTGCTCGATCACCACTTGGGCGATGGCTTCTAGATCGGCGCGATCGAACACTCGCCCTGTGGGGTTGTGCGGATTGCAAAGGACCAGAACGCGTGTCTTGTGGTTGATGCGTTTACGCAGGTCCCCGATCGAGAAGCGGTAGCCATCGCGCTCCTGCAGTGGCAGGGGGACCGGCTTGGCACCAGAGATCCGCACCATGGGCTCGAAGCTGAGCCACCCCGGGTCTTCCACCAGCACTTCATCGCCGGCATCGACCAGGGCCAGCAGCGCCGCAAGGATGCCCATCTTGCCGCCCGGCGTGACGGTGACCTCAGTATCCGGGTCAACAATCCACCCGTTGTCGCGGGCTAACTGGCGTGCAACCGCTTGCCGCAGCGGGGGGATGCCGCGCGAATCCGCATACAAGGAGGCGGCCGGCGAGTTGAGGTACTCGATGGCCGCCTGCTTGATGTGGTCGGGCGTATCAAACTTTGAACCAAAGTCATGGATCTTGACCCCCGCCTGGCGGAGCTCGCGGATGCGCCGCATGGACGCCAGGGAAGAGGAGAAGCTGAGCTTTTCGACCCGTTTTGCAAAGACCTGTTTTTTCATGGATGGTTGTTCGCAAGAGGGTTCATTGCCGGGTCGAATGAGCGGCTCACGCTTACTTCTTGGCAGGCAACCAATCCTCGATGCCGAACGGACACTGTCCAGTGATCAGGGCCCGGGTGTTCTCCGACATCGGGAGTGGGAAGCCGGCCTTGGGTGATTTGCCACCGAACCACTCCTCATAAAGCTTGTCGAACTCACCCGTGTGGATCACATGGCACAGTGCGTGGTTCACCGTGCGGGTCCACTTCGAGTCGTTCTGCGGCAGGATGATGCCGTTCGGGATGCAAAAGAGATCAGGCCCGTGCACCGTCCAGTCATCAGGCTTTTGCGCCTTCACTTGCAGGGCGCGCAAGGCCGAGTCGAGCGTCACGTGGGCGTCCGTGCGGCCTTGCTCGAGCGCCAGGAAGCCGACGGCATGCGTGGGAAACGCCACCACCTGAGGTGCCGGCTTGATCTTGCCCTGCGCACCCATTTCGGTGAGTACTTTTTGCTCCACGCTTCCGCTCGTCACACCGATACGCTTTCCCGCCAGATCCTGATAGGTCTTGAAGGGCAAATTCTTGCGGTGCAGCATCTGAACACAGACGGCGTTGTTCACCAGGGAAAAGTCGACCACCTGCTCGCGCTCGACTGTCTTGCCGGTCGATCCGAGCACCCAATCGAGCGAGCCATTCACGATCAACGGGATTCGCGTGCTCGGCGTCACACGCCGGAATTCGAGAGTGAGCTTCGTGCCCATCTTCTTTTCGATGGCGCCATGAAGTGCCTTGCTCAGGTCGACTGCCCAGCCCGCGACCTCGCCCTTTTCGTCAACGTAGCCATAGGGTGCGGTGCCCTCTTGCGCCCCGACGATCAATTTCCTTTCCTGCAAGACCTTGTCGTATTTGCTTTGGGCAGAGGCGCCCGTCGCGAAAGCGAACGAGGCGACCGCACCCAGGAGGGCCCAACCGGTAGTTTTGAGCAATTGGTGCATCACCATCGGTGTTTTCATCTTGATTCCTTGGCGTGTCATGGTTGGGAACTCCAACTAACCCTGCTGCTGGATGAGTGAAGGAGTCTGCGAAGAAATCGTATCGACGCGGTGCAGCGGGCGTCCAATTTCCAATTTTGATTAGATCGAATCACATTTATTGATCGCGGATTGATCGTTCGGCGCTTTCGTGCTTGCAGGGAATCCCCCAGAATAGTGGTCAACGTGATTGACTTTAGAAATCTAGAGACCTTTGTCTGGGTGGCTCGGCTGAACAAGTTTCACCTGGCAGCGGAAAAACTCAACACCACCCAGCCCGCCGTGTCGGCCCGCATTGCCTTGCTCGAGCAAGACCTGGGCGCCCGTTTGTTTGATCGGCGCCCGCGGCGGGCCGAACTGACTGCGGCTGGCTTGCAGCTGCTCGCTTACGCCGAGCGCATGCTCGCCCTAAGATCTGAAATCATGCAGGCCTTCGGTGGCTCGGCCAGCTTCACAGGCGTACTGCGGCTGGGGGTACCCGAGACCATCGTTCACACCTGGCTCAGCATGCTGATCGAGCGGCTGGCCCTCGACTATCCGGGAGTGACGCTGGACATTGAGATCGACTCCACGCCAAACCTGCAGCGAGCCCTCCTGGCAGACAAGCTCGACATCGCGTTTCTCTACCAGCCGGGCTTTGACCAAGACATCAAGTCTGAGCCACTCTGTGCGTACACCTTGGGGTGGTTTGCCAGCGCGGACTTCCCCTTGCCCCAGTCCCAGATCGATATCGCGGAGCTTGCTGCGTGGCCGATCGTGACCTTTCGCCGCGGCTCTCCCGCGTATGCAGCAGTCCACCAGCTGCTGGAGTCGCATGGCCTGACCCACAGCCGGATTTTCGGGAGTTCGGCCATCGCAGCCATCGTGCGCATGGCCCTTGACCGGATCGGGGTGTGTGTACTGCCAGAGGCCGTGGTCCAGAAGGAATTGCGCGAGAAAAGCCTGCGGCGTCTGGAGATCGACTCCGTACTGCCGACCCTCGACTTCTTTGCCTGCTATCGCCAAAAATCAGACAACCCCCTGCCAGCCATTGCGGCAGGCGTTGCCGGTTTGATGGCGCGTCGTTACCTTGAGCCCGTGCCTGATCCATCAAAATCATCTATGGATCAAATCTAAAACGAAGATTAGACCGCTGCTTCGCGCCGAGGGCATGATCAGCACCCTCTTGTCAAGCCCGTTCATTCGCACGCCCGAGTCATGCCGACCGCAGTTTCTCCCGGGTCTCTCCAGGTCAAGCGATCCTTTCGGGTAGGTATTGATATCGGCGGGACTTTCACAGACATCATCGTCACCGGCTCGGAAGGTCAGACCTTCGTCCGAAAGGTCTCGACGACGCCCCAGGACTACAGCCAGGGGAGCTGCGCTGGGCTTGAGCGTCTGCTCGCCGACGAACACATTGCGCCTGACGAGATAGACGTGGTGGTTCACGCCACCACCCTGGCTACCAACGCCGTACTTGAGGGCAAAGGGGCCCTGACCGGGCTGATCACCACGGCAGGTTTCCGTGATGTGCTGGAGTTCCGGCGCGTGCGGGTGCCCGATCTCTTCAACCTAGACTACGTCAAACCCAAACCCTTGGTGCCGCGCCAGCTGCGCTTGGAGGTCACGGAGCGGATGGGTCCTCGCGGCGAGGTTCGCGTGGCACTCGACGAGCAGTCCGTGATTGACGCCGCACAGCGCCTGCGCACCGCGGGAGTGGCGGCAGTTGCCATCAGCTTGCTGCACGCCTATGTCAATCCGGCCCACGAGCGGCGCGCCAAGGAACTCGTCGATCGAGTCTTTGAGGGCAAGGCATTCATCACCTGCTCCCATGAAATTCTTCCGGAGATCCGGGAGTACGAACGGACGAGTACTGCTGTCGTCAATGCCTTCCTGGGCCCGATCATGCAGTCCTACCTGGCCACCATGATGGAGCGGCTCACAGCGTTGGGGATTGGCAAGTCACTGCACGTCATGACATCCGGGGGAGGGCAGATGGGCTTCGAGGCTGCCATGCGCAAGCCGGCCTACCTCGTGGAGTCGGGCCCGGCGGCTGGCGTGATTGCCGCTGCCCGCGTGGCCCAGCGTCTGCAATTGCCCAACATCATCACGCTGGATATGGGCGGCACCACGGCCAAGACCGCGATTGTTGAAAATGCCGAGCCCGCCAAGACCAGTGAATTCGAGATCGGCGCGGGCATCAACCTCTCGAGTAAGCTGGTCAAGGGCTCGGGCTACGCCATCAAATTGCCCTTCATCGACGTCTCGGAGATTGGTGCGGGTGGCGGTAGCCACGTGTGGTTTGATAAGGGCGGAGTTCTCAAGGTCGGGCCTCAAAGCGCGGGCTCGGAGCCCGGTCCGGTCTGCTACGGCAAGGGTGGAGAGCGGGCGACGCTCACCGACTCTTTTCTGACCCTCGGCTACATCAACCCGGATTACCTCGTGGGCGGCGCCGTTCCCCTAGTGCCCCAGAAGGCGCGGGATGCCGTCGCCGCCCAGATTGCAGACCCTTTGGGCAGGCCCTTGCTCGAAGCGGCGCACGGTGTGCTGACCGTGGCGGTATCCAATATGGTGAGGGCCGTCAAATCGGTGTCCACATACCGTGGCCGGGATCCTCGTGACTACACGCTGATCGCCTTTGGCGGCAACGGGCCGCTGGTGGCTGCCGCAATCGCACGTGAACTCGAAATGAAATGCGTGCTGGTTCCGCCGAATTCCGGTGTGCTCAGCGCGCATGGCCTGCTGGTGGCTGATCACGAGCAGGAGGTGGTCAAGTCGGTGGCCGGGCTTGTGTCGGAGCTCTCATCGGAATCGATCGGTCAGGCCTATGACGAACTCGCCGAATCGCTCTACGAGGCGCTCGGACATGAGGGCTTCGGACGCGAACAGATCCAGATCCATCGGTATGCCGATCTTCGGTATGCGGCTCAGGCTTACGAGCTGACGGTCCCGGTCGATCCGAACGGTGCGCCTGATCTGGCGCGTATGGCTGAGGCTTTTCATCAGGAGCATTTCCGCACCTACGCGCATCGCGCTGAGAAAGAGCCTGTGGCAATCGTGAGCATCCGTGCGGTTGCCAAAGTGCCAACGCCCGATGCACGTTGGGTCGTTGCGCCACCCGACGCCTCCGCTTCAGACGGGCCCGCTGTGATCCGGGATGTCTATTTCGGACCGCAACTAGGGACCCAAGACACCCGGATCCTGCGGCGAGGAGAGCTCGTCGGCCGGGTGCTGGACGGGCCACTGATCGTCGAGGAGTACGACTCGACCTGCGTCGTCCCGCCCGGAGCGCGGGCCACGGTAGATGAGTGGAACAACGTCGTCATCCTGCTCGAAAGTTGATCATGACTGCGTCCATAGATCCCATCACGCTAGAGGTGATCCAGAACGCCTTGAGCTCCATTGCCGACGAGCTTGCCTTGGTGATCATGCGATCGGCTTACTCGAACATCGTTCGCGACTCGATGGATTACTCCACCGCGGTGTGCGATGACCAGGGCCAGATCATTGCCCAGGGCCTGACCAATCCGGTGCATCTCGGCTCGTTCCCCGAGGCCATGCGCAGTTTGATCGCCCAGTACGGCGATGACATGCTGCCTGGCGATGTTTTCATCTTCAATGACCCCTATGGTTCGGGCGGCATGCACCTGCCGGACTTCTACATCATCAAGCCAGTGTTCATTGATGGCAGGCGCGAGGGCTATGTGGCCACACTCGCCCACCAGTCCGATGTGGGGGGGATTGCCCCGGGCGGCATGGCCGTCTACGCGGCCGAGGTCTATCAGGAGGGGCTGCGCATTCCCACTCTGAAGTTGTATGAGGCTGGGGTTCCCAACCAGGCCATCTTCAGACTGATCGAAAAAAATTCCCGGCAGCCGGTTCACATCATGGGTGACATCCGTGCCCAACTCGCCGCCTGCAGCAATGGCGAGCGGGGTCTTGTCAGCCTGATCGGGCGCTATGGCGCTGATACGTTCCGTCGCTACACCGAGGAACTGCACAACTATGCGGAGCGGCTGATCCGCGCTGAGATCCGTGAGCTGCCCGACGGCACCTACCATTTTGAGGACTATGTCGACGGCATGGGCGAGCAGCCGGAGTCGATTCGCTTCAAGGTGGCCTTGACGATTGCCGGGGACCACATCCACATCGACTGGACGGGAACCTCGGCCCAGGTCAAGGCCGCCATCAACGGCCCCATGCCGACCACCTACGCCATGGCGTATCTGGCGGTACGCTGCGCGATCGGCGCAGCCATCCCGAATTGTCAGGGCTATATGCGTGCCATCACGGTCACAGCGCCCCTGGGTTCGGTAGTCAATCCGCGTGAGCCAGCCGCTTGCGGGGCGCGCGGCGTGATTTGCTTTCGCATGTTCGACGCGATGATGGGGGCTTTCTCGCAAATACTGCCCGGCCGGATTCCGGCAGCGAACGAGGGCGGGTCCTCGGCGCCGCATATCGCTGGGCGGACTCGGGACAACGTGCCGTTCATCGTCTCTGGTGGTCTGATGGGTTGCTGGGGAGGTAGCGAGGCGCGCGACGGGCAAGAGGGCATCTCCAATCCTGGTGCCAACTTGGGCAATACGCCGATCGAGATGCTCGAGGCACGTCACCCGGTCGAGGTGACCTGCTATGCGTTTGTTCAAAACTCCGGCGGCCCTGGACGATCGCGCGGCGGCGCAGCGCTGATGCGCGGTTATCGACTGCTGGCCGATGAAGCCGAAATGATCATGCGTTCGGACCGACGCAAGGTTCTTCCCTACGGTCTGCAAGAAGGGCTGCCCGGCACGCCCTCCTGGAACCTGATCAACCCCGGACCCGGGCAGACCATCCTGCCCGTCTGCCCGATGCGCAGCACACCGTTGGTCAAAGGAGATGAGTTTCGTCACATCCAGGCGGGTGCTGGCGGCTTTGGTGATCCGCTGGAGCGGCCGGCCGAGAAGGTGCTGGTCGATGTGCGCAACGAACTCATCACGCCTGACTACGCTGCGGACGTGTACGGTGTGATCATCGATGGCGATGCAGTAGACCCCCTGGCTACGGAGGCGCAGCGCGCCAAACTAGCCGGAACCCAAACATTTCGGCAGGACTATTTGCGGCACTTCATGCAAACAGTGGGAATCCCGGCTGAGCACCTGGCGGTGGTCAGCGAATCACCGCCCTAAAAACTGGGTAAAGCGAACGCCGTTTTCTCGTCACTCCGCAGCCCTTTAAAAACAGGGTCAGGTTCGTCATAAGATGGATCCATGGCCCGCCTGCCCCGACTGACCCTTGCCGGTTTCCCGCACCACATCATTCAGCGGGGCCACAACCTCTCCTTGATTGCCGCCGACCCGGCGGACTTTGACACCCTCCGCCGGCTTCTGGCCGAGCAGGCCCAAGAGGCGGGGGTTGACCTCCATGCCTATGTCCTCATGGACAACCACTTCCATCTGCTCGCCACGCCCAGGCAAGACGGAGCTTTGGCACGGATGATGCAAGGCCTTGGGCGTCGGTATGTGCGTTATTTCAATCAGCGTCACGGCCGCTCCGGCACCCTTTGGGAAGGGCGCTACCGTTGCGCGGTGCTGCAGGCTGAGGCCTGGCTCCTGCCCTGTATGGCTTACCTCGACCTCAACCCGGTCCGTGCCGGCAAGGTCGAGCGGCCCCAGGATTGGGCCTGGTCGAGCCACAGGCACTACGTCGGTGCAGTCGTTGAAAAGATTGTGAGCCCACACTCTCTCTTTTGGGGCCTAGGAAACACGCCTTTTGCCCGGGAGCAGGGCTACGCCCAGGCGGTGGAGCGGGGAGTCACGGCGGCCCAGCAGCAAGCCCTGGTGGACTCTGCGGTTCACGGATGGGCGCTGGGGGACGAGGTGTTTCTTGCCGGGCTGCAGAAGCAGACGCCGCGCCGATTGAGCCGGGGGAAACCGGGTCGCCCGCGCCGCCCCCTGACCGAGGCGGCGCAGGCACTCGGGGACAGGCCGCCCGACACGGACCTCCTTTGAGTGCCGTGGGGCGCATGATCCGTCCCCTATTTATAGGTTGAACATCGCTGAGTCAAATTAATAGGGTTCTGACCCCTTTTATTTCACTTGGACATCGTGCTGCGCTGCACTATGCTCCCCGCTCCCGTGAAAGTCTGCGAAGGAATCGCTATGGCCCTGTCTGCCACGCCCGCCCAACTGTCTACCAGTTCGCCTGCCGTCTCATCCGCCACATCGGCCGACGAGATCGCCCACCTGCAGCAGCAGGGTCTGTACACCCAGGCCAATGAGCACGACGCCTGCGGCGTCGGTTTCGTCGCCCACATCAAGGGCACCAAGAGCCACGCCATCGTCAGCCAGGCGCTCAAGATTCTCGAAAATCTCGACCACCGTGGCGCGGTCGGTGCCGACCCGCTCATGGGCGACGGCGCCGGTATCCTGATTCAGCTGCCTGATCAGCTCTACCGTGAAGAGATGGCCAAGCAGGGCGTTGCCTTGCCGCCCCCGGGCGAGTACGGCGTCGGCATGATCTTCCTGCCGAAGGAACACGCCTCGCGCCTGGCATGCGAGCAAGAGATGGAGCGCGCGGTCAAAGCCGAGGGCCAGGTGCTGCTGGGCTGGCGCGATGTACCGGTCAATCGCGAGATGCCGATGTCGCCCACGGTGCGCGAGAAGGAGCCTGTTTTGCGTCAGGTCTTCATCGGCCGCGGCAATGACGTCATCGTGCAGGACGCGCTTGAGCGCAAGCTTTACGTGATCCGCAAGACTGCCAGCGCCGCCATCCAGAACCTGCACCTCAAGCACTCCAAGGAGTACTACGTCCCCAGCATGTCCTCGCGGACGGTGGTTTACAAGGGCCTGCTGCTGGCCAACCAGGTCGGCGAGTACTACCTGGACCTGCAAGACGCCCGCTGCGTTTCGGCCCTGGGCCTGGTGCACCAGCGCTTTTCCACCAACACCTTCCCCGAGTGGCCGCTGGCCCACCCTTACCGCTATGTCGCTCACAACGGCGAGATCAACACGGTCAAGGGTAACTACAACTGGATGAAGGCGCGCGAAGGCGTGATGTCTTCCCCGGTGCTCGGCGAGGACCTGAAGAAGCTCTATCCGATCAGCTTTGCCGACCAGTCGGACACCGCCACCTTCGACAACTGCCTGGAGCTGCTCACCATGGCGGGCTTCCCGATCAGCCAGGCCGTGATGATGATGATTCCCGAGCCCTGGGAGCAGCACACCACGATGGACGAGCGCCGCAAGGCCTTCTACGAATACCACGCGGCTATGCTCGAGCCCTGGGACGGCCCGGCCTCCATCGTGTTCACC
>JACCED010317536.1_pt1 | contig 14510 bp, 14 predicted proteins | sample 7455021 | NCBI WGS metagenome assembly JACCED01 (sample SAMN15323456, study PRJNA562643) | freshwater metagenome | isolation source: river surface water | place: USA:Blue River Watershed | collected 2017-08-19 | reverse complement strand
GCGTCATCGTTTTCTCCATAAATGACATGGACTGGAATCTTTGTGGCGTTAATTTCTGTGATCAACGGCTGCACGCTCTTGAGGTGAATCGCCATCTCCTTTGTAGAGCGTGGATCACTCGCCTTCCAACGCTTCTTATATGTTTCATAACGCGGTAAGCCCCGATCAGATTCCTCTTTATATTTATTCCACGACTCTTCCATTGTCATTGTCTCCATAATGTGAACCGTGGCGTCTAGATCGGGCTTATTAGGAATCCAATGTGGACCGCTACAAAATAGCGTGAGCGATGCCCAATAATCAGAAGCATCAACGGCTGCCTGTTGTGCAATTAATCCACCAAAAGAGTGGCCAAATAGATGTGGTTTTGCAAAGTTGTAGTGGCGCGCCAATTCCAAGGCATCGCGGGCAAGTGATTTCATGGCGTAACCATCTGAGCGCTTGCTATGCGCGGATTCATGTTGACCGCGATTATCAAAGGTCAGAACGCGGTATCCCATTGCCGAGAGCAGCGGTCCAATAACTTCAAAATCTTCTTTGCTTCCGGTAAAGCCGTGAATCAAAACCGCATCTGCAATGCGCTCTTGCGGTTCGTAGAGCTCTACAGCTAAATCTTCGCCTTGGATTTCGACGAAAGTAGCCATCTGTTAAGCCTTCTTGAGATCTGCGCGGAGTTCTTTAGGTAGAGCAAAGAGGAGAGATTCTTCAGTTGCGCGTACTTCTTCTACATCACCATATCCGCGAGATTGCAAATGCTTGAGCAGATCATTTACCAAAATTTCAGGAACCGAAGCACCGCTTGTTACCCCGATTGTTTCAACGTTTTCAAACCATTCATCCTTTACCTCTGCAGCGTAATCCACGAGATAGGCCGCTTTTGCACCATATTCCAGGGCTACCTCCACTAGGCGAACAGAGTTTGAAGAGTTAGTGGAGCCCACAACGATGACCAGATCCGCCTGCGGTGCAATTGCTTTGATTGCTTCCTGACGGTTCTGCGTTGCATAACAAATGTCATCTGAAGGTGGATTCGCAATCTCTGGAAAACGATCTTTGAGAATTGCAACAGATTGCATCGTTTCATCTACCGATAACGTGGTCTGGGTAAGCCAGACCAATTTCTTTCCGGGTGTCGGTTGAATAGTTCGCGCTTCTTCCAACCCATCTACAACTCGCACTTTGCCGGGTGCCTCGCCTGCCGTCCCTTCTACTTCTTCATGGCCATTGTGGCCGATCAGTAAAATCTCGGTTTCGTCATCTGCAAATCTCTTTACTTCATTATGAACTTTAGTTACCAAAGGACAGGTGGCATCAATTGTTTTCAAATTTCGACGAGCTGCTTCTTCATGAACTGCAGGTGAGACTCCGTGTGCTGAGAAGACAACTGTGGCGCCCTCTGGAACTTCATCGGTTTCATTAACGAAGATAACTCCCCGCTGTTCCAGGGTCTGCACCACATGCTTGTTATGGACAATCTCTTTACGGACATAGATAGGAGCGCCATAGAGTTCGAGGGATTTTTCAACAGTAATGACCGCGCGATCTACGCCAGCACAATATCCGCGTGGCGCCGCTAGAAGAACTCTCTTGCCCATGTCGGTCAGTCTATTAGGCTCGCGCTATGTTCGAAACTTCAAGCGAATCTCCCGCCCCAGTGCGGGTGGTCTCTGAAGCCATTAAGGATTACATCGATCGATTAGGTCCTATTTGGATTGAAGGTGAAATCTCAGAGCTCAATGAACGCAGTGGTGGCATGGCATTTATGCGGCTGCGCGATACCTCTGCTGATATGAGCATCTCTGTAATGTGTTACAAAACTGTCTTGGCGACTGCGCAGCCGTTGCCCGCAAATGCACGTGTTGTTATCTATGCCAAACCATCATGGTTCACTAAAAATGGTTCGCTCACACTCTCTGCCAAGGAGATACGTCAGGTTGGCGTTGGAGAATTATTAGCTCGACTAGAAGCGCTCAAAGATAAGTTGGCGCGAGAAGGTCTTTTTAATTCAGATCGCAAAATTAAATTACCGCTACTGCCTCGCACAGTTGGACTCATCTGCGGCCGTAATACTGATGCCGAGAAAGATGTGGTTGAGAATGCACGCCGTCGTTGGCCAGCGGTGCAATTTGAAATACGTGAAGTTGCCGTGCAAGGGGCTGCTGCTGTTGTTGAAGTATCAGCAGCACTTCGTGAATTAGAGGCAAATCCAGAAGTAGAAGTCATCATTATTACCCGCGGTGGAGGTTCATTTGAAGATCTGCTCCCATTTAGCGATGAATCTCTCGTGCGGCTCGCTGCCGAGTGCACCACCCCTATCGTCAGCGCAATTGGCCATGAGAAAGATTCGCCGCTACTTGATCTCGTTGCAGATTACCGAGCATCAACCCCGACAGATGCTGCAAAGAAGGTAGTGCCCGATATTGCTGAGGAAATTAGCGAAATCAGCAAGCTTCGTGATCGTGCACTGCGGTCTCTGATTACCAAAATTGAATTTGAATCCAATCACGTTACAGCGCTACGCAATCGCCCAGTGATGAAGGATCCCGGCGTCATGGTTACGACCCGAAGCGATGAGTTGAAAGGTCTACGCGATCGTGCGTTACGCGGCTTTACATCTTTACTTGAAATTGAGAAGAAAGAGCTCAAAGGAATACGAGATCATCTCCGTTCGCTCTCACCTCAATCAACGATGGATCGTGGCTATGCGGTAGTGCAGTTAGCGGATGGAAAGATTTTGCGCGATGCCACGAAGGTGAAAACCGGCACTGCGTTGCGTATCCGCGTAGCGAAGGGCGAGACTCACGCCACAGTTACGGACTCTTGAGTTAAGAGTAGATTGAGCACATGGCAGCCGGCGAAAAGAAACTCTCCTATGAGCAAGCACGTGAAGAACTTGCTGAGATTGTTGAGTCGCTCGAAGATGGCAGCGCCACCCTTGAAGAGTCACTCAAACTCTGGGAACGCGGCGAAGAGCTAGCAAAAATCTGCCAAGAATGGCTCGATGGAGCAAAGAAGAAGATTGATGCGGCAAAAAAGGGTGCGCAGTAATGGTCCCGGAATTTTCATATTCAGATTTACTTCCGATTGGTGAAGACACCACCAAATATCGCCTCATCTCCCGCGAAGGCGTCAGCGTGATCAAGCTCGGAGATAAAGAGTTTCTTCAAATAGAGCCATCAGCGCTTACTTTGCTGACAGAAACTGCGATCCACGATATTTCGCATTACCTACGTAGCGAGCACCTTGAGCAGCTAGCCAAGATTTTGAAAGATCCTGAAGCATCTGCCAATGATCGCTTCGTCGCGCTGGATTTATTGAAAAACGCCAATATCGCAGCTGGCGGAGTACTTCCGATGTGCCAGGACACCGGCACTGCGCTCATTATGGGTAAGAAGGGCCAGTATGTGCTGACCACTTCGAAGGATGAAGTTGCGCTTTCGCAAGGTGTTTACGATGCATATACAAAACTCAACCTTCGCTATTCGCAGATGGCTCCTGTTACAACATGGGATGAGAAGAACACTGGCAACAACCTGCCAGCGCAGATTGAAATTTATGCCGATAGCGACCACCAAGATGAATACAACTTTATGTTTATTGCTAAAGGTGGAGGTAGCGCCAACAAATCATTCTTGTATCAAGAGACTAAAGCAGTCTTAAACCCAATCTCATTTATGAATTGGCTCGATGCCAAGTTGCGCTCTATCGGAACAGCGGCATGTCCTCCGTATCACTTAGCAATCGTCATCGGAGGCACCAGCGCCGAGCACACTGTGAAGACAGCAAAGTTGGCGAGCACCCACTATCTGGACAATCTGCCCACCAAAGGGGATGCAGCAACGGGACATGGTTTCCGTGATTTAGCGTTGGAAGAAGAAGTCTTCAAGTTAACTCAGAAATTAGGAATCGGCGCGCAATTTGGTGGCAAGTACTTCTGCCACGATGTTCGCGTTGTGCGCTTACCGCGCCACGGCGCATCGCTTCCTATTGCGATTGCAGTGTCATGTTCAGCAGATCGACAAGCCAAAGCAAAAATCACAAAGGATGGAATTTTCCTTGAGCAGCTTGAGACTGAACCAGCACATTTCCTACCTGAAACAACTGATGAGCATCTCAATGACAATGTCGTTGCCATCAATCTCAACCAGCCAATGTCAGCTATCCGTGCCGAGCTCTCCAAACACCCCGTAAAGACCCGTGTTTCACTGACCGGAACGATTGTTGTAGCACGCGATATCGCCCATGCTCGCATCAAAGAGATGATTGATGCCGGCAAGCCAATGCCTGATTACATGAAGGATTATGCGGTTTATTACGCAGGCCCTGCCAAAACTCCTACCGGAATGGCATCAGGATCATTTGGTCCAACTACGGCCGGACGTATGGATTCTTATGTTGATTACTTCCAAGCACATGGTGGATCTTTTGTGATGTTGGCAAAAGGAAATCGGTCTAAGGCGGTGACAGATGCCTGCGCCAAACATGGTGGTTTCTATCTTGGATCTATTGGTGGTCCCGCAGCGCGCCTTGCCCAAGATTGCATCAAGAAAGTTGAAGTCCTCGATTTTGCAGATTTAGGAATGGAAGCAGTCTGGAAGATTGATGTAGTTGATTTTCCGGCCTTCATCGTGGTTGACGATAAGGGAAATGATTTTTTTGCAGAAACTATGCGTCCATTAACAATTGGGTTAAAGCCCGAAAACTAAATTAATTCTTAGTAGAAACGGCTGCGCTTAAATTTCGACCAAGCGCTGCAAGGTGTGTCATAGCGGATATCGATGTAGCGCAAGCCCCAACGAATCTGGGTAACTGGGTTGGTGCGCCAATCTGTTCCGACAACATCCATCTTGTCTGCTGGTAGCGCCTGCGGGATTCCATGTGCGCCGGTGCGCTTATTGCGCGCTTTGTAATTCCAATTGCTCTCTTTTGTCCAAAGGCTATTGAGGCAGGAGTACTGCTCGTCACCCCAGGCATATTCAGTGGCCATGATTGCTCTGGCAACTCGTTTAGCTCCGAGCTCTTCACGAGCTTGGTTGACCTGTTCCATGGCATATGCCACCAGAGCCATTTCAGAAGTCTGGCTGATCAAGGCAACTGATGGCATGGTTCCGCCAGCTGTGAGGTTTTTTGAATCCGGCAACGCAAGGCGCGTTGTCATTGGAAATTCCAAACCGTAGGCGGTGGTCTGCGAGGTGGCGATAAAGAGCATCGATCCGACCATGGTCCACAGGGCGGGCTTGAAATGTCTTGTAACTTTCAGGCAGGCAAGGGCAGCGAAGAAGTCGCGGAGGTGTTGCGCCATCTTGGTCTGCTCCTGTTCTGTAGTTCGCGTGGCAACTACGGCCTTAAAAGTTTGGCTCTTAAGACCCGGAAGTTGTCGGGGAATGGGAAAAGGGTGGCAAGGGATAGGGCCTGTCGCAAATTTTGCCCCGCGTGAGTCGTAAATTCTCAGAAAAGTCAGGCTCTGTGGATAGGTAAAAGCGCAGGTCAGTTAGGGCAAAGTCTTAAATGTCCTATTTGTCGCTGTGAGATATATAGAGGCGAGGTAAAGGGGTGTATCAGCCGCCTTAAGCCTGCGGCCCTTCGAGCATCTCAGTGACTAGAGCTGCAATCGGTGAGCGCTCAGATCGCGTCAGAGTTACGTGGGCGAAGAGAGGGTGGCCCTTGAGCGTTTCGACTACAGCGACCACGCCGTCATGGCGACCCACCCGCAAGTTATCGCGCTGGGCGATGTCGTGGGTCAAGACAACTCGAGAGCCTTGGCCGATACGAGATAACACGGTGAGCAGAACCCCTCGTTCTAGGGACTGCGCTTCATCGACAATGACAAAAGAGTCGTGAAGTGAACGACCTCGGATATGGGTCAGCGGAAGAACTTCAATGAGGCCGCGGTCGATGACTTCATCAATGACCGCTTGGCTTACGAGAGCGCCCAAAGTATCGAAGACTGCCTGCGCCCAGGGCGACATTTTTTCGCCTTCACTGCCTGGAAGGTAGCCAAGCTCTTGGCCACCAACGGGATAGAGCGGACGGAAGATGACAACTTTCTTATGGAGGCGCTTCTCCATCACCGCTTCAAGTCCGGCGCAGAGGGCGAGCGCAGATTTACCTGTTCCGGCCCGACCACCTAAAGAGACGATGCCGATACTTTCATCGAGTAAGAGGTCAAGCGCGATACGTTGTTCGGCAGAACGGCCATGCAGGCCAAAAGCTTGGCGATCGCCGCGGACCAACTGCAATTGTTTATCGGCTGTGACTCGAGCAAGTGCGCTACCTTTTTCGGAGTGCAAGACGATTCCGGTATGAACTGGATTTTGGTGTGCTGATTCGTGGTCGGCCCGATCCGATGAATACAGCTCATCGATGACAGAGTGCCCAACGGAAATTTCTTCAATTCCAGTCCAGCCGCTATTAGAGACTAGTTCAGCTAAATACTCTTGCGCCTCAACTCCGACCGAGGAAGCCTTTACGCGCAGTGGCAGATCTTTAGTCACTAGCACAACATGCTTGCCATCTGACATGAGGTTTTTGGAGATCGCCAAGATACGAGAGTCGTTGGTGCCATCACGTAAAAATCCATGTGGCAAAGTGCTCAAATCTGTGTGGTTTAACTCGACTGAGAGAGTGCCGCCTTCTGGTGTGACTGTGAGCGGCGAATCAAGTCGGCCATGCACTATGCGCAGATCATCAAGGGCGCGCAAAGCGGCGCGTGCAAAATAACCAAGTTCGGGATGATCGCGCTTTGTCTCGAGTTCGCCAATGACGGCGATGGGAATGATGACTTCATGCTCTTCAAATCGTGAAATCGCCCCGGGGTCTGCCAGAAGGACCGATGTATCTAAAACGTAAGTTTTGCGCGCTAAATTGTTCTTGCCTGATGCTGCCGACTTTGAAGTAGCCAAGGCCCAACCATTCTCTTTAGTTTTATTCGTCTGCACGTGTGCAGAAAGTGGAAGTGCTTCTGACTCGTAAAAGATAGAACTAATGAATCGGACTTTTGGTGCGACACGCCATTAAAAGATTGAACGTAATGAAAAGTTAATCTAGCCGAATCTACGCACCATACGGCGTTCGGCAATAAAGGAAGCGACCGGCAAAGTCCCGGCTAACGTCAGCCAAAGAATTGAAAGCAGCGACATCTTGCGCTGAACTCCCAGCTGCAGAGCAGTCAGAATGTAGACAATATAAAAGTAGCCGTGCGCTATCGGTATTGCTATTAGCCACTTATTACTTTCCAGGGCGTCAAAGATGTACTTCGCAGGCATATATCCCAAGATCAACAGAAGCAGATTTACTCCGCAGATAATCGCCATCACTCGAAAACGTAGCAGCGCGCCATTTCCAGTATTTGCCATGGACCTAGCCTAAGCCTTGTGACCAGATTTTTAACTGCGACGGCGATAGAACGGGGCCCAAAAGACCAAGGCTGCCAAAAACCACCAGACAACAACGTAAGAAATATGTTGCCAGTAATAACCCGGAACGCCCGAAGTTAATTCAGGAGGCGAAATCCTGTTCCGTTCGATCTTCTCACCGTCGACCGCTTCTTCTGTTGCCACAATAAATCCGTCGTAGAGCTGACCAGAATAAGAGCTAACCAAGAGCGAACTATCTACGCGAGAAATTTGATCGACGCTATTGTCGGCACGGTCTTCGCTCTGCTTCGGAAGCAAAGACCCTGTGACGGTGACTTGCTTATCCAGCTCACCTTCTGCGCTGATGTCGCGTTCGCTCCACAGCCCACGTACTACCAGGATGGCGCTGCCGGGGGATTCCTCAAGAAGTGCAACTTCCCAATCTGCAATCGCGCCAGATCCATCTTTCTGATTCGGGGCTTTATAGGTGGCGATGTACTTGCCCGTGGTTGTTACTAATTTGGTGATACTCGCAGCAGGCAGTGAACCAGTGGGTGTAGCCATCTTTGCCAGTGGATAAATTGTTGTATCGGCTACCTGTCTCTTTGAATCTTGTAGCTCCTGCGCCCTTTGTAATTGCCAGATTCCAAGCCCGATAAAAATTGCAGCAAGTACAAGCACAGCAATTGCTTGTAAGGCCTTTTTAATCTTGGCCCTCATTCTCCTGAAGTGGCGCTTCCGTCTGCCTAAATCGAGTAAAGCGCTTGTAAAAATTACGAAGTAAGAAGAAGACAGATGAGAAGAGAACAATCATCGTCAGTGAGCCAACTACACCTACTTCAACATCTCTAGCCATGACATGATTCTCCCATGAGTCAGAACGAGAGCCAATTCGATTACAACGATCGGTATGGAATCTCATCGCAAAGCTCTTGGGTGAAATACGCCGCTGCACTTTTAGTGGCTGGCTTGGCTTGGGTCTTCTGGGCAGGGTTACATCACTCAAGACCCGAACTCGCGCAGGAGTTAATCTCCTTTGAAAATAGCGATCCTCGCAAACCCACAATTCGTTATTCGATTGAACGACGAGATAAAAGCGTTGTAGTTATCTGCACCCTCGTTGCGCGCGATTTTGATAAGAGCGTCGTCGGGCAAATTGACGATGTGATTCCGGCGGGTGAAAACTCAGTTGAGCGTATAGCCGCTATCCCAACCCGCGCCGATGCGGTCAATGTAGGTATCGCACGCTGCCGAATTCGCTAACTATTCATAATCCTCTAGCATTACCTCTTATGAGTTCTCAACAGACCTGGCTTACCCAAGAAGCAGCAGATCGTCTCGCTGCTGAACTCGCGCACCTTGAAGGCCCTGGCCGTAAAGAAATCACCGCCAAGATTGAAGCAGCGCGCGCAGAAGGTGACCTGAAAGAGAACGGTGGCTATCACGCAGCACGTGATGAGCAAGGAAAGATGGAAGCTCGTATTCGCCAGCTGAAGCAGATGCTAGAAAACGCACACATTGGAACGCCACCAGCAAGCGCCGACGGAAAAGTTGGAGCTGGCATGGTCGTTACCGCCATCATTGCCGGAGACGAAGAGGTATTCCTTCTCGGTTCTCGCGAAAATGCAGTTGATGGAATGGCTGTCTACTCCGAAAAATCACCGCTTGGCGCAGCAGTTTTGGGTGCAGATATTGGAGCAACTGTTTCCTACACCGCTCCCAATGGTCGCCAAATCAGCGTTGAAATTAAAGCTGCTCGCTTTTAACTCTTAACCAGCTGCTTTCCGATATTTACGAACGCTCAGCGGCACGAAGATTGCCATAATCAAGAACATATAAAAGAGTGATGTCACCAATGGGTGTTCGCTGGGGAATGATCCCGCGGTAGCGCCAAATTGATTCTCCAAACCAAAGAGCTCGCGGCAGGCAGCAACCATTGTTGATACTGGATTCCATTCCGCAAAGTACTGCAGTGGACGTGGCATTCCAGTAGTTGGCGCAAAGGCATTGGACAAGAAGGTCAGCGGAAATGTCACTAAGAAGCTGACATTTTGCACAACGCGGAAATCCTTGGCAGAGAGTCCAACATATGCGCCGATCCAAGATAAGGCGTAACCAAATCCAAGAAGGAAGAGGAATCCTAAAGCTACATTAAATGCGCCACCTGATGGTCGCCAGCCAACTAACCAACCGGTGATACCCATAGCAAAAAGCACAACGATATTAAGAAGTGAATCTCCGAGAGTTCTGCCGACCACCAACGCAGATTGCGAAATCGGCAGAGATCTAAAGCGATCAATGAGTCCTTTCTTCATATCTTCAGCCAGCCCTGAAGCAGTGCCAGCCAATGTAAATGCGACTGTCTGCACAAAGATGCCAGGCATCAAAAGCTGCACGTATCCACCTGGTTGACCAGTATCAATAGAGCCACCAAAGACATATCTAAAGAGCAGCACAAACATAATTGGTTGAATAGTGGAGAAGAGGAGTACTTCAGGAACGCGAGTCAGTAAGCGCAACTGACGTTGCGTAATGACCATAGTGTCTTGGAAGGCGCTCATTATTTTTTCTCCCTTGCACGCTTCGAAGTTTTCTCTTCTTCAGCTTTCTTCTCTTCTGCAACATGGCCTGTCAGAGCCAAGAAAACATCATCCAGTGATGGGCGTTTAAGCCCAACATCGAGTGCGTGAATACCAGCAGCATCAAGAGCCTTCAAGACTTCAAAGAGCGCAGCGGAACCAGTTGATACAGGCGATGCAATCAAGCGCAGACCTTCATCAAGAGATGCGCTGTGGCCGCTAACTTTTTCGACAATCTCAAGCGCCCGCGGGACAAATTGTTCTTCGACAACTACTTCTAGCCTTTCACCACCGACCTGTTTCTTGAGAGCATCGGAAGTTCCGCGAGCGATTACTTTTCCGGTATCAATAACTGCAATTTCATCTGCCAATTGATCAGCTTCTTCTAGATACTGGGTAGTCAGCAAGAGCGTTACTCCGCCCTTTACCAATTCTTGGATTACTCCCCACATTTCCTGGCGCCCACGGGGATCAAGACCCGTTGTTGGTTCATCGAGGAAAAGTACCTTTGGCTTCACGATTAGCGATGCTGCAAGATCAAGTCTGCGACGCATACCGCCGGAATAAGTTTTGATGGGGCGCTTTGCAGCTTCTGTTAGTGAAAATCGCTCAAGAAGTTCATTTGCACGAGCCACTGCTTGTTTTTTACCTAAGTGATACAACTGCCCAAACATCACCAAGTTGTCATAGCCGGTCAAAATTTCATCTACTGCGGCATATTGACCAGATAAACCAATAATTTCCCGAACTTTGTCAGGGTTCTTAATCACATCAATTCCAGCCACTGTAGCCTTACCGGAATCTGGACGAAGCAATGTCGACAATATGCGAACCGTGGTTGTTTTCCCTGCACCATTAGGTCCCAGCACACTCAATACAGTGCCTTCTTCAACATCAAGGCTTAAGTGATCAAGCGCTTTAACGTTACCTTTGTCATATGTCTTAACTAAGTCTTCAGCGATAACAGATTTCACGCAGTAAACTTACCCCCTATGACAAAAAATGCGCCAATAAAAGAGCACACACATCGCGAGATTATGATCATTCTCAGCGGACTAATGACAGGAATGCTGCTTGCAGCCCTAGACCAAACCATTGTATCTACCGCTCTTAAGAGCATTGTCGAAGATTTCAATGGGCTCAATCACTACACATGGGTTGTGACGGCTTATCTATTGACTTCAACAGCCTCAACACCGCTTTACGGAAAAATCTCAGATTTGTATGGGCGCAGAATTGTCTTCCAATTTGCCATCGTTACATTTTTGCTGGGATCAATTCTTGCTGGTGCTTCACAAAATATGGAGCAATTAATTGCTACACGTGCACTGCAGGGCTTGGGCGCCGGCGGGCTAATGGCGCTGACCTTCGTCATTATTGGTGACATCGTCCCACCACGCGAACGAGGCCGTTATCAAGGTTATTTTGGAGCGGTCTGGGGGCTCTCATCAGTTGCTGGTCCACTCTTGGGCGGATTCTTCTCCGACCGCAGCGATATTTTGGGGGTCACCGGCTGGCGCTGGATTTTCTATATCAATATTCCATTTGCAATTGCCGCTCTGATTATTACATCGGCAGTCCTTCACATTCCAAAAGTTAAACGCGAACACAAGATTGATTACTTTGGAGCAATCCTTCTTGTAGCTGGAGTAACCACAACACTTTTGGCTGTTTCTATCTACGGACCACAAGATGGATGGACTAACTCCAAGACTCTGACTTACTTGGCAAGTGGAATCTTGTTGACCGTACTGTTCTTAAAGTGGGAATCTAAAGCTGTCGAACCAATCATTCCTCTATCACTTTTTAAGAACCACACATTCACATTGACTTCAATTTTGGGTGCAATTATTGGCGCAGGTATGTTTGGGGCAATTGTGATGCTGCCTCTTTATATGCAGGTTGTAAAGGGATATTCAGCAACTGATGCCGGTCTTAAACTCATTCCGTTAATGCTGGGAATCGTCTCTACATCTATTGTGAGTGGAAAATTAATCACAAAGCATGGCCACTATAAGCGTTATCCAATTATGGGAACAGCAATTATGTCTATCGGCATTCTTGCCATGGTTCGCCTTGGAATTGATACTCCTTATTGGGAGCTCAGCATCTACGCGATTATGGTTGGAGCAGGGTTGGGACTTTCCATGCAGACGATTGTTATCGCACTCCAAAATGCCGTTGAGTTTAAAGATATGGGGGTTGCGACTAGCTCCAATACTTTCTTTAGATCTCTTGGATCGGTCTTTGGAACTGCCGCCTTTGGAACTATCCTGACAAACCGACTTGGACATTACCTTTCTAATTCGGGTTTTGATCCTTCTCAAGTCGCTCAGATTCAAAATAATACGGCGGCTATTGCTGGCCTACCTATCGAAGGAAAAATGAACGCCCTCAATGCATTCGTTGATTCTTTCCAGGTAGTTTTCTTGGTTGCTGCACCTGTCATTGCAGTGGGCTTTATCGTTGCGCTCTTTTTACGTGAAACTCCACTTCGAACCAGCGCTGATTACGCATCCGCACGACAAGAATCAGCAGGTGAATCGCTTGGTTAATCTCCGGCGATAAAAATTACTGTGAAAAAAAGTTTTACCAACCCTTTTGCTCAATTTCAGCGCGAGGTCGGCGTCATTGTCTTCGCCTCATTCTTTGTCGCCGTTGGATTTGGCATCATCGCCCCAACCTTGCCGCTCTTCGCACGTTCATTCGGAGTTAATAACGCACAAGTTGGCGCAATTCTTGCTGCCTTTGCCTTTGCGCGCTTTGCTACTGGGCTAATTTCAGGAAAATTAGTTGATCACTTTGGCGAAAGACTTGTTTACTCATTTGGAATTGGTTTCGTCTCAATCACTTCATTTGCAGCTGGTTTCGCACAAAGCTATGAGCAGTTATTGATTTTTCGCGCAGTAGGCGGATTTGGTTCATCTATGTTCTCTGTAGCAGCAGGCTCAATTCTCATGCGCGCCGTCGATGATGATCACAGAGCTCGTGCCCAATCGCTATATAACGGTTCATTTCTCGTCGGCATGATGGCAGGGCCGGTAGTTGGTGGCGCGCTCTCGGGGTTCTCTTTACGAGCCCCCATGATTATTTATGGGTTTCTGCTCATTGGTGCCAGTGCATCTGGAGCAATTCTTTTGCGCAATTCTGTACTTGCCGCAAAACCAACTGCAAAACAAGAGCGCGAAACTATTACTTTAAAATCTGCACTGGCACTGAAGCCTTATCGCAGCGCGCTCATCATTTCGTTTATAACTTCATGGGTTCTCTTCGGAATGAGCCGATCTATTTTGCCGCTCTTTATCGTGGAGGAGATAAAGGTCAGTCCAAGTTTTATGGGTCTTGGTTTCACAATCACCACAATCATCAACGGTGTATTTCTCTTAAAAGCAGGAAAGCTTTCAGACAATAATGGCCGTCGCTATTCGGCAGTGATTGGAACATCCTTTCTAACGCTCTTTATCCTCGCAATTGCTTTTACTACCGAGCCATGGATGTTTATGGTGGCAAGTGTGATTGTAGGTTTTGGTGGCGCCTTCTTATCAACTACTCCGTCTGCAATTGTTGGAGATGTACTTGAAGGCAAAGGTGGGCAAGTTATTGGTCTTTTCCAGATGTCCGGAGATGCCGGTGCCATGGTTGCGCCACTCATTCTTGGAGCTATCGCAGATGGATATGGCTATCGCCCAGCATTCTTAGTATCTGCTGCACTGATGCTTATTGCAGTTGCTGTCTCAATAAAATTGCCCGAGACGCGGAGTTCGCATCTCGGGCAATCTAGTTAATTACTAGTTTTTACTTAGTCCTGGCTACGAAGAATTGAGATGAGTCGCAATACTTCGAGGTAGAGCCAAACAAGTGTGACCATCAAGCCAAAGCCCATACGCCATGCCTCTTCTTGTGGCACGCGTGCAGCAACAGCTTTTTCTATCTGATCAAGATCCATCACGATGAACAAGGTTGCAAGTCCCACTGCAGCAACTGCAATGAGGAATCCAAGTCCACCAGTTGGACGGCCGGTAAATAGCGTGATGACTGCAAATACCAAGTATCCGATGAGAGCACCCATCATTACTCGAGTGAATTTAGGAGTTACCCGAATTTTGCCGCTGCGGTATGCCAAAAGAACTCCACCAAATGCACAAGCTGTTCCAAGAACTGCTTGGCTAACGATTCCGTCATATTGGGTTTCATAAACCGCACTGATTGTTCCAAGCGCAAGACCTTGGCATGCTGCATAAGCAATTACCAGCGCTGGGCGAACTTTCTTAGAAAAAGTATTTACCATCGCGAGAATAAATCCACCGATGAAACCAATGAGAGCAAGACCGGCGTTGTTTGCCTGCCATGCAAATGCTCCTACTGCAACGAGTACAGCAAAGAGGCCCGCTGTCTTAATGACAACATCGTCAATGGACATTGGTGCAGATGTTGGGCGGCTCTCAAGTGAATTGAGATCGCGTGAATCAGTTCCGCGAGTACCGATTGCATCTGGGTTGATACGAGCGAAACCGCGGCCTGTAAGGACTGGGTTAGAACTGCGCATTAATTTCTCCTTATATATGTACGAGGAGGG